>VTLG01004867.1_pt1 | contig 12751 bp, 7 predicted proteins | sample 4694571 | NCBI WGS metagenome assembly VTLG01 (sample SAMN12604809, study PRJNA352737) | marine metagenome | biome: ENVO:00000447; feature: ENVO:00000209|ENVO:00000569|ENVO:01000036; material: ENVO:00002151; isolation source: viral sequences binned using virsorter ... | reverse complement strand
GGATGCAGGAGACTTTAGACGGTTTTGAATAGAGGTGGAAACTTCCTTCACGAAAGGTATTTCAGAATGGTATCTTTTTATAAGTTCTTTAGCGTCTTCAAAAGTTAAGTCTAACGAATCAGCTAGTCGTTGGATTCCCATGCCATACATCAAAGCCAAATTTACAGTTTTCGCGGTATTTCGAGGGATTGAAGCAACCTGTGAAACAAGCGTGTGAAAATCAACACTATTATCTTTATGGAACGAATCTACGAATTGCTGAACGCCCGGTATAGGATCATTTCTGAGGTCGCCTAAAATCTTTGCGTAGTGCAAAAGGATCAAGGGTTCTTGCTGTGAGTAATCTATTGAACAAAACTTCTCTCCCTCTTCAGCTAGAAACAAAGCGCGAATTAATCCGGCGACCTCTTTGTTCCGCGCAGGAAAGTTCTGGCCGTTGGGGTTTGACATAGACAGCCTTCCTGTAATGGCTCCCCCTGCTTCAGATTTTATTTGATGTATATCAGGATGGATGCGACCGTTGACACACGCCTTTTCTAGTAAACCGTCAAGGAAAGTTCCTGATACTTTGTTTAGTTCCCGTGCTTCTAGAATTAAAGCAGCAAGGGGGTGTTCGTGTTCGGACAAAAAGTTCTTGGTAAAAGAAGGTTCTTTACTTTTTGCTGTTCGTGGATACTCTAACCCAAGTTCATCAAACGCTTTTCCAATGCTACGAGCCGCCCAGATTTCTACATTAGTGTTGGTCAGTTTTTTAATTTTAGAGAGCGTTTGTTTTTCACGCTTCTTAATAATCTCTCTGGTTTTTTCTGCTTGGTCTATGTCTAGCCGTATACCACGAAAGGTCATCTCCACCAGGAGGGGTAGTAAGTTGGATTCCAATTCCCAGACTTCATTTAGATCTTGCTCAACGAGCATAGACTGCTGTTTTTGTATGAACAGATCAAAACAGAGCCGAGCATCCCACTCTGCATAAGCGCCCACGAACGACGAATGTAATTTATACATATTCGCTTTATGATTAGAGTAGCCGAACGATGCGGCTGCATCCTTTAGTTCTTGTTCGCTTTTTATTTTTCCGAGATAATCAAACGCCACACTATTAAGGCTTAGTGAATATCTGTCTTCCAATAATCCAGCCGTAACCATTGTGCAAATGATCCGAGGACCATCGACCTTGAACCCTTCTCGTTTAAGCCAGCCCAAATCATAGTTAGCGTTATGGCAAATTAAATTCTCAGTATTATCTATTGCTCTCTGCACATATTTCTTAACGCTGGAAACAGGTAGGTTTCCTGAATCGTGTCTTATAGGTAAGTAAAGTTCCCAATCTGCTGTAGCAAGGGCTATGCCACAAATAAATCCTTGGTCCGGGAATTTCCAGCTAGGACCGTGGCTTTTAAGCAGTGGATCATTTGTCTCGACATCAAGTGCTAAAAAACGTATTGGCTGATCTATGTTTGGTAAAGAGTCTATTTCAGGAGGAAGCCAATCGCCTTCGGGCTTACTTCCAAAATTTAAAGTGTCTGCCAGGTGACTGCGTACCATTTACTTTAATAATTCCAGTTGCGTAGCGTTTTGGGTTTCCGACATTTCTCCAGCTAACGCTATATAAGCTGCTGCGTCAACAAAGGAATCCATGTGAGATTCTGTTCGACATAACCTACACACTTTTAAAAGAGCCATCATAAGTGCAACGTGGTGGGGTTTTAATTGTCCGTTACACCTATCTATGACTACTTGCCACATTTTACAAATGTCTCGATGGTTCTCTAAAGCAGGGCCATAAATTTCCTGCCTGTCTGTATTTATCAAGCGTTGTGCTTCCAATAAAATTTCGTTTCTATTCATATCACAAAACTCCTATTGTAATCTTGAGGTTCAACTAGATAAAGGTTTTCCGTAGGTCGAGAACAAGCTACATAAAAAACTCGGTGGTTTTCGTAGTTTTCATTGTTTTTAATAGCTGCTGTGGTTAGGTCTAAAAACACTACGACGTTTTGTGCTTCACCACCTTTTGCACCATGTATCGTACTCAGTTGGATGCGAGGTGTTTTTAGATGAAACGAATCGTCACCTTTTCTCAAAATACTAGTCACATAAGTTTTATCTACAGTTATAGTTTTACTATCAAGAGCCTCGGACCATATTTCATCGACCGAGGCCAGCAGTCCATAATCCGAAACCAGTTGGTCGTAAGTAAGAAACAATTCCTCAGACACGTTTAGTTTTTTAAATCCTCGTTGTACCTTACCCCCATTACCTGTCATGTACTTATACATGATTTGTACGTTTGCCGCAGAAACTTCTTTACCTTTTCTCAGTCGTTCCCAAGTAATGATAGCAGTAGTAAGATTATAACTAATGCTGCGTCCACCATTACGCATGAATAGATACCCTGCTGATTTTAAATCTTCAGCTACGGTGTCCAGCATGTAATTCGCCTGCGCCAAAATCAACCATTCACCAGAACTAAAATCTAATTCCTGCAAAGAATTGATGCGTCGTACCGAGCCTTCCTCTTCTTTTGGTCGATATGCTTTTTGCTGTCTTTTATTTGACGGAATAGTATTTATAATCCTGCTAATAAGTCGGTAAATAGACTTCGGAGTACGATACGATTGGTCTAAGACCTCGGCTTCACCTTCAAAATGCAGAAATTCTTCCGGCGAAGCTCCTGTGAATCCGTAGATCGCTTGATCGTCGTCACCTGCCAAAATTAAATCTTCGGTATGGTTTTTTAAATTAGCTACTATTTTCCATTGCAACGGTGATAAATCCTGTGACTCGTCAATACAAATCAAACTAAAAGTTTTAGGCAAAACTAAGTGCATGATACTTTCAAATTCGGTTAGCATATCTGTATAGTCTATTAAACGAAAGGTTTTTTTAAACTCCTGGTAGCTTCTATCAATAAAGTCTACTTCGTTCCATGCGTAATTAAAATCTGTTTTATTATACTCTTCACGTAAAGTAGACATCTTTAGCCGATACAAAGAAAGCAAACTAATAATAGGGTTGTTTGTTTTAGTGCGTCTTTCTTCGTCTATGCTAACGTCAAAATTCAAATTAACTCTTTTACCAAATTTTTTGTAGTCAGCTTCTGTAATTACCTTTCTGTCTTGAATAGAAAGGGACTGGTAACATAAAGAATGCAATGTACGAAAATAAAACAACTGTTCCTTTTGCTCGCTTTCGCTCAAACCTAGTAACCTGACCGCTCGTCCTCGCGCTTCTGAAGCTGCTTTTGTAGTAAAAGCTAGGTACGCAATACGTAACGGACTAACTCCTAACTCAAGACGATCAGTCACTTCAGCTAGTAAACTAGTTGTTTTGCCTGTGCCGGGTGGACCAAACTTCTTGTATGTAGTCAAAACGGAACGTCCTCTTCTTCAAAGGAAGCTGCTTCTAACGCAACCGATTCATCAGGATCAAGCTCGTCAATCCGCCATGCTCGGACACTAGCTTTGTTTTTAAGACGGATGGTTATAGATTCTGCTCCTAGTTCTCGTAGCCTAGCGCTAATATCGGTTCTAGTTTTATAATGAGAAAACTTATTACGTTTTAAATACGCATCAAGGTCCATGAGCCGAAAAGTGTACTGCTGTTTTTCTTCATCATAGTATGGTCTACGAAGTAAAATCTCTTCTTTAACCTCACTTAATTGCGACTGCAAAAAAGAAATTAAATACTCTTTAAACTGACCGCTAATAGAAACCTCTTCAGAAACCGAAGTTATAGCGTGATATTCTACCATTTCAGATAGAAGGTCTGCTATATTTGCTTCCCAATCTTTTCGCGCCATCGAAGGCGGCAAAACATTTAGTTGTTCTAGGGCAGCTTTCTGAAACTTGGGTTGCTCCAATAGCTGATCGGTCTGTAGCTCCAGCCCTTTTGAATCTACGTCCACTACCCAAAGCGGCGGCTCTGAGTCGTATTTACGTAAGCTGGTTATCGTGCAAGTTGCAATGCCGCCTACCCCGAACTTTCGTGTTAGACAAAGAGACTTGTTACAAAAATTACAGATCGGCTGGTCGCCGCACTTATATCCGTAGGTCTTTACGTTTAAGCTTTTAATCAAAGCTTCGATCTCTGCCCTGTTTAATGGTGGGTCTATACATTTTTTGTTGTAGTCGTAAATTTCCATATCCCATGATTCTGGAAACCGTTTACGCAGATAAACGCCTATGCTGAACAAAGCGTTATTCCTATTACCTTTTGAAATCTTCTTACCGTCTTCTGTAAGAATAACCAAGCACGGTGGCCCTTCTTTAAAAATATCTAGCTCTTTGGGTTGTAAAGAACCAAGGGCCACGATCTGATCCGGCGTTTGTACTTTGCTGTCGTACAACGCAAAAAATTCTTCTAAGGTAGCCGCTTTTCCATCAGGTTTATAAGCATATCGGCTTGGCTCAGAATTGCAATCTTCATAAGGAGCGTTTATTCCATTTCCTACATCGTTTGCCAAAAGCTCGGCCTGCTTTGGAAATATTTCAGAGGTAGAAAATCCAAGTAAAGAACTGATGTTTTTTAAAGTCGTCTGCATATTAGCTGCACTGACAGCAGGGCTAGAAAACAAATAAGCGTGTACGCCGCCTGACTTACTGCGAAACAAAACTATAGGAAGGTTTAGCTCTTTTATTTTATCTAGGATTTGCTGATGGTTTAGGTCGGTGTATTCGTCTATATCGATACAACCAAAAGAACAGGTGTTGTCTCTGGTTGTTGGAAACACGCCGATACTTGGGCCTGTGCCGTCTAAGTGAGACTCTAGTGCCTCTTCAATACTAGGTTTTATATTCCCCTGTTTATCAACAAAATTACCAGTCTCGTCCTTAGAGTAAACAATATTATAGCTCTCACGCTTTCCTTTTTCATTTGGCGTATTGCCTTTATAAAAAAGAACAGAGTAAGCGTCTGTCAGACCAGAAAAACACTTAGCGTATTTTTGGGCGGATTCGCGCATAGCAAAAGAAAAGGCGGCTTGCGCCGCCTTCCCAATCCTAATCTACGACGGATGCTATGGGGTTTATGTCGGGCGCTACCTTAGAAGAACTTTCTTCATTAAAGCTGCTGTCCGAAACGCCGTCCTCTTCTACCGTTTTAGCGAACGCCATTGCACGTTCAACCAAGTGTCCTTGATCTCCACTAACCTGCGATTCATGTGATATTACAAATCCCTTAAAACTACCTTTCGCGTTCGTTTCATCAGTGGTGGCAATACGATAAATGTTAGCATACCGAGGTGGTGTGAAAATATTACCGTTCGCACCAGTTCTGGTTTGTGCATTGATGATAGAGTTCCAACGCCTAGAGTTTTTAAACTGTGAGGATTTCATAACTAGGATAGCTGGTTCAATCCCACCATCTTCTTTAAGTATTAGAACATAATGGTTTGCTTGTTCTTCGATATAACGACCATCAGAACTACCCTTGATGTATAGTTTCCTGTCGTCAGGATTTTGAGCATTAAGCTGCGTTTCTGGAAGCTGATCGGCTGGCGAGAACACATCTAAGGGAGGTCTTCCACCCTCGATAGTGCCACCAGGCCAAACAAGATAGCGCCTGTTAAAGCCACAGGGAACGACAAGAACACCTTCATCGCCTTTAAAAATATCGTAAGTCACGTTGTTGAAGATATCTCCCGGCTTACCACCCTTATCAACTAAAATTTGTTTAATATCCGCTTTAGTCTGATCTTGAAAGATTTTTAAAAGCGGAATAACGGTATCAGTTGGGGCGGTTGCAAGCCCCTCCCCTGCATGTGCTTCAAACAAATTATCTACTTCGGTTAAAACTACTTCCTGAATTTTTTTCTTTGCTACTGCTTGTTTTGCCATGATTCTTATCCTTGTTTTATAACTGCTTTTTGGCCTGTATACACTCCAAACAAATCGCCCGGAACATTCCTACCGTTTATTAAGACTTCTTCATTTACAAATGATTTTAGTGTCATAGGATGCACAGATTCTTTTGTGGAAACTGCAAGCCCTTGAGATTCAGCAAGTTCTATAAAGTCAGCGCGTCTACCATCCTCGCCCTTTCTAAAACTCATACTCACATCACTTTTAATAAGGTCTTGAAATCCATTTTCCCGAAGCCAGCTAAAGGCTTCTTCTTGATTAGCCTTAGAGATGTGAGCGCCTACCGTTGGAACTATTGATATGGAACTACCGTCAGCAAGCGTAAACGCACTAATATCAAATTCCGCCATCAAGTCTGGTAAAGTTTCAGTAATGTTTTTGTGATATACCGCTTTAAGCTTTTTTAAAGCGGCTTCGGCTTCTTCTATTTCTTTTAGTTGACGTTGTGCCACATGAGCAAGTTTGCTAACACCTGACATTCCAACTTCACTAACATTCAAAAAGGAATCTTGCTCTTTTACAGGAGCCGAATCCTCAAATAACTGATCTACTGATTTTTGCATTTGTCACCCTTTCTTTAGGTCATGTATTGAGGAAGGCCAGTCCTCGGTTTTATAAGCCAGACCTTAGAATAACATTATTTATGCGATAGTCAACAGATAGTTGCTTTTTTTTATAAAAATAATTTAAACTATAAAAAAACTACATACGGCGAGAAAATGCTACAAAAACATAATGAAGTCTCACGAAATGCGGACTCTACGCATTTATTAGGAAATACAGCAGAAACTATAGTAAAATTAGAGTTGTTGAGTAGAGGTTATTTTATTTACTCTAACGATTTTGCTCACGGGCCTGCGGATATCATAGCTCTCAAACCAGAGCCGAACCCCGAAGTGTTAATGGTCGATGTTAAAAGCGAATCAAAAAGATTCCTGAAAGGCCGTAACCAAAAAACCCGTATTTCAAGAAAACGAACTGCAACACAAAAGAAATTAGGTATTGTGTTTGCGTATGTTGATCCCGAAACAGGAAACGTCCACTGGGCTAAACACCATAAACTGTAGGTTTAACCCCTAAGTAAATCATCTGTAGTAACCATACCTTGAGGAAAAAATTGCGAAAATCTTGCAGGATCAACCTCACCTACTAACGGGTTTTTAGGTGGAGAAGGTTTAGATTTCGTTAAATCAGGCACTAAATTAGGAGGTTGTGTTCTTACAGGCGACCTCTCTATACGCTCTCTTTCTAGGCTAGAAGCACGAGGTTTACTTACGTTTGTTGTAGGGTCAACTTCTCTTTCAGACTCGTACCTTTCTTGGTCAGCAGCAGTTAGGTATCCGTTAGCTACAAGAAAAGAGCGAAAACGCCTTGAAAACGCTCGTCCTGAACTAGAGCTAGGATCAGTGGATTGTAATAAAAGTTTAAATACTTCAGGGTCAGCAGCAGCTTCAAAAATAAGTTCTTTAGATTTCATAGCTGGCACTTGATATAAAGACGACCCTGCTTCTCTTGCAATCGTAGGTTCCGCTAAACCTTGGCCTTCTCCCGGAGTCACTTTTGTTGCGTACCGACCTATTCTAAGAAATAATAAATCAAGCGCTCTTCGTGTTCCTCTATGTATTTGGCTTTCAGGAATATTTTTGTCATCAGGTGTTTCTAATGACTTTTGGGATTGTTGTACTTTTTTTCCTTCATCTAGAATTTTAGTTAAACGAACCATAAAACCATCATCTACAACTCCTGTTTTTCTTAATACATCAAGAACACTGTCGGAGTTTTTTCCCGCAAGCGGGGTAGTAAGATAGTCATATATTTTATGAGCTTGAAAACTTTGAGTGCCAGTCATCTCATCAAGTTTTATACCTGAATTAAAAGCTTGATCGAATATTACACCTTTTAACCCTTCTACTGCTCCAGGCTCTGAAGCCGTTGCGTCGAAATTTTGTGTCTGTTTAATCCAATTTGTTAAATTTGTTCGCGCTCCATGTGGAGTCTTAGCATTTGGTCCGGGTGTTGCAATAATGCTGTGTAGTAATTTGACAGGGTTGAAATCGTCACCCATACCAGCAGCCAATTTAAGTTGGTTTGGAACTTCATCTCTTTGTTGTATAACGAATGTTTGTAAAAGATTTTTCGCTTTATTAGCGTTCATAATATCGCTATACAACTGAGGAAATAAATTCGTACCGTCTTCACTAAAAAAAACAGGTTCTAATTCTCTTATAAACTCTACAAGTTTTTTTCGATCAATGTCTACCCCTACAAGTTTGTTGTCGTCATTAAATTCTTTAATTACAGCTTTGCTATCAAACAAAGCTCTTAAAATACCTTCTTGAGCAGCCTGCACTGTCCCTGCTCTCTCGAATGCTTCTTGGGTTTGTGGGCGAAAACCTAATTCACCCGCTCTATTTATCGCCGCTGTTATTTGTTCGAGCCTTAAAGAAGATGCATCCCCCCCGCCGGATAAAAGTGGTTTAGCAAGAAGCTCTGGAGAAATTCTTCTTGCTCCAGTTGCGGCTTTTTTTAAAACGTCTCCTGCAAAAGCTCTGCTAAAAACATCGTGAAAAGCTTGGCTAAATTGGTTTGCTTTAAATAATTCTTTTTGCCAATCCTCCAGCGCTGATATACTTGGTTTTGACCCCCCTGCGGCAGAAAAAAGGTCTTGCCGTATAGCATCAGCAAGCTCATCATATTTTCTAGCTTCGTTAGGGTCGGTGGTTTGGCGCATCATTCTTAGAAGATAGCTTCTAGCATTTAACACATCGGATACAGGAATATTTTCCAATATTTTCGGTGTTGTTTTTAATGTTTCATCTAATTCAGCTGCCTTAATCATGTTGTCAAAAATTTGCGCTTTGTTACGAAGAATAAGGTTCTGTCTTTGGAGGTCTTTTGGTTCAATCCCCCCATACCCTTGTTTTAGAGCCGCTGCGTTTTCTTTTTTAAATGCGGCTGTCTCCCTTAAACTTAAAATATCACGGGTAATGGCTAGTTTGTCTTTTGCAGAGGTATTGTCCATATTAGCATATAAATTTTCGACTGCTAGTTTAGATTCGGGAAAGCTACTTCCTACTTTATTTATTGCTGTATTAGCTTGTGTAATTCGGTTGTTTAAGTAAGTGATTTGCTCGCTAATATTTTTTATTCCAGCCTCTTCATTAATACCACGGGAGGTATTAAACAGGTTTTGAATCTTTTTATCGAGAGAAGGAAGTTGATCGTCCTGCATTAAGGTTCCGTATTTTTCAAGAAAGTTAGAGACTTGTAAGGAAACGTCTTTATACTTTTTTGATTTCAGAATTTCATAAAGGCTTGTTTCAACCGCACGTAAATCTTTTATGGCTGCATCCGTGCTTTTTTCTAATGTTTCTGAAAACTTTTGTCTTGCACGTGGTCCTTGCCCAAATTTTGCTGCTGCATCAACTACGCCTTTAGTAGATTCCTCAAGGCGTGTGGCAATAGCATTATTCACCCCTATCTCGTTTAACTTTACTGCTTGCTGCATAAGACCGGGATCACCTGATTCCATCATTAAATGAATAAGATTTTGCATCCCTTCATATTCTTTTCTTATGGCAGCTCTCATATTAATACCCATCGTTTGATCTCTAAGAAGCCTTCCTTGAAGGATTTTTAGAACGGGGTCGTTAGTAACTGACGCAGTTGTGCGCGGCAAGTTAATGTTCATAGAGGAAGCTATCGTTTTAATTTCGTCTTCCTGATTTAATAGGTTTAAAAGACGTTCGATATACTCGTCGCCGTCCATCTTTTGTTGTTGACCATATATGTCCGTATATTCAGGTCTATTTTTAATCAACCATTTTCTTAGGGCTTTTCCTTCTCTCGATTGCACCGCTTGGGGAGATAACAAAGTATCAACAAAAGAAACTGCTTTCGCCCCTGTATTTATAACTAATTCTGCAAGTAACTTCGAAGGGCTTAGTACACCAAACAATGTCTCGTATAAAAGCCGTGTGTTAGTATTACCAGGATCAGTTTTTTCTGCTAAAGAGGTTCCGTATGAGGCCGATGCTCCTGCCCCAATTTCTCCCGCCATAAAAAGCATCGGACTCTCTATAGAGCTTCTTAATAGTTTTTCTCCTGGGGTAAGTTGTTTCGGCGAAGAAGTGAATATATTAGGTCTTTTTGTAAGACTTGCTATATTAGACAAATAGCGTGTATTTCCAGGGACCATGTTTTTAGCAAACAATGACGGCATAGCTGCAAGAGGAATGTTAGTCCCAAAAAATTCTCCGGCTTTTGCCCACGGCCTTACGTTAGGGGTGTAAGTCTTATCCTCTCCCAATAACATTTTTTTAAGCTTTTCTCCCGCTGGCTCACCTAGTAAAAAAGCGCCTATTAGTGAGGCAGGAATGGTAATAGGCCATGCTTGAGGAGGAAACATCATCGCACCCCTTAATAGAGGAAACGTAACAGCCGCAGAAGGTAATACTTTGGTAAAACCTCGTAACGCTTCTTCTGCATAGGCTTGGGGAGCGGAATCAGTGGTTGCTTTAGTAAAATAAGCAATTATATCTTTATGATTTGCCCCATCTTCTATAGCTTTATTATAATTAAAATCGGGAAAAACTTTTTTTATGTAGTCTATAACGTCGTCGTCTCTAATCCCTGATTTGGCTACGCCTTCAATATCAAAATTTTGCCTAAAATCCATAAGCCTGTTTTGGGGAAGGTTTTCAAAACCCGGTTCTTCTTGAAATTCCGCTCTTCTGAAACTTTCTCCGTATGTTTCAGGGTTTTCCGCAGGGTTGTCATAATAATTAGGGGAAATGGTTACCTCTAAAGGCTCGCCTGTTACGGAAGGACGAGAGTTGTCTTCCTCAAAACTAACATTAACGTCCGTCATAGTTACTTGTTACCCTTCCAATATTTATCTAAATTTACTTTAGGTTTGTTTGGGTCTCTAGCTAATACACTATACGAGTCTTTAAATTTATTTAATATACCAAGCGCTGATCTAAGACTAGCTTCTTGCGTCGGGGAATATTTCCCTCCACTAACAAGTTCTGTTTCAAGAGAATTTATTCTGATATTCAACCAGCCGACAATATTTTGCGCTTGCCCTGCAAACTGGTAAGGGTCATTAAAAAAACGTCCGGGCTGTGGAAGAATCCCTATTATTTCTTTTCTAAATTGTTCGCTTTGTTTGTCTGGAAGTATAGCTTGCATCTCACCTGTAAAAGATTTGTTAAGAGAATTTACAGCATCTGATACTTGTTGGCTTTCTTGAAATATAGCCTCTCCCGCAGCTACTTTTGCTGGAAAATCCATCATGCGTTTAAATACCGACATTCTTCCAGAAAGATACCCAGTTTTGTCAGCTATAAGTTTCTTTAGACGTTCTGCTATATCTGTATCTTTTATAACTTTTTTTGCATCTACCATCGCGCCCAGAGCGCCCGTACCTTTAGTTTGCTCTTCTACACCAGGCTCAAAATCAGTAAAGGATGAAGAAACCTCTATGTTAGTAGGACTAGACTCGATATATGGTGTGCCACCCCCTTCTTTCCATCTAGCTGACCTTAACACTTGCTTAATAAGTTCGGTTGGTGGCGCGGCAGCAACTTTTTCATGTTGTTTTGTTTCGTTATTCCATACAACCTGATCTTTCATCCTATGCACAAGCGCTTCTTCTAATATCCTAACTTCACTTTCAGGCAAGGTGTTGTCTATGTATGCCTGCATCTTTTTATCATCAGATACCAGCGTTAATATTTTTCCTTCCAATGAATTTCCAAAAGCATTGAGTTTTTTATTGTTTGCTTCAAGCGCAAATTTGTCTTTTTGTAATTCAAATTTTTGCTGATCTAAAACAAGCTTTTCTTCTTCGTTAGCATTTTTTATTTGGTTTTGGTTTTCTCTCAGTTGTGTATCTATTTTATGCAAAGCATTTTGGTTAGCAATTCGGTGTTCTTGTAAAGTTGTTGCGTGAAGTTGTTGTTTGTCTAGTTTGTCTAAATTGAAATCATGTTGAAGATTTAACCTATTTAGTCTTTCCCTATTATTTAGTTCCGCTAGTTCTCTTTTAAGAGCGGCTGTAGCTTCTTGGCCTTTGACAGAGTTATCGTTTCTCAAAACTTCTAAAGCTGTGCGAGCTTTTGTTTTCATATTTTGAAGAGTTATAGCCTGCTTTGCTTTCCTATCGTCCGATATTCGACCATGTTTTGCTTTTTCTATTTGAAGGTCTATCAAACCTTTATTTTTTAAGATTTGAAGCTCTAGGTCGAGTTTGTGGTCAATACTCCTGTTTGCTAATTCGTAGGCGTTTTTTATAGCAGCTAACTTCTTTTTGCTTTCTTGTTGATAAATCGCTGCTTTTTCTTTTTCCGCTGCGCCTAAAGCTGCTAGTTCATAGGTTTGTTGTTGTTTTTTATAATCTTCTTTTCTTTTGTCTAGTTTTGCTGCTTTTAAACTTAAATCTTTAGTAAAAGGATCAGCGGCTATAGCAACATTCTCGGCAAACGATTTAGAAGGATCACCCGCAGCTAAATTTAATCCCGCTCTGGCTAAATTAAAATAAATCGAAGCTTGTTCCGCGTCACTTAATGTAGTTTCAGGTGGTGTACCAAGAATAGAAGTATATAAAGGAAGTTTTTCCTCGTAAATAGATTTAAGGCTTCTTACTTCTCTTCCGTTACTGAACCTCTGAACAGGCCCACCGTAGTTAAAATTTACAGGAGGCTCTTGCCCAACCTCCATGTCTGTAGGCCCTTGGGCCATCATTAACGAACCGACACCCTCGCCCATTGCGGTGGGTGCGCCCTGTGCTGTTTCCATGTCAATATCGCCAACTACGTTTTCCATTAAAGACCCGATGCCGCTGTCCATAGCGCCTTGCTCGGTTAGCATAATTGTAGGCTGAACCA
>VTLG01010103.1_pt1 | contig 12752 bp, 10 predicted proteins | sample 4694571 | NCBI WGS metagenome assembly VTLG01 (sample SAMN12604809, study PRJNA352737) | marine metagenome | biome: ENVO:00000447; feature: ENVO:00000209|ENVO:00000569|ENVO:01000036; material: ENVO:00002151; isolation source: viral sequences binned using virsorter ... | reverse complement strand
CAGTTCCATGGCTAATCCTGAGTTTGAGGATGAGAACGCAGTAGACGTTTTCAACTTTTGGGATGGTGCGAACTTCAAGTTGAAGATTCGTAAGGTTGATGGTTTCTCAAACTATGATAAGTCGGAGTTTGTTACTCCTGCTCCTCTGTTTGAGGATGATACTAAGATGGAAGAGACTTGGAACTCACAACATTCTTTGACAGAATTTGTGGGTGAGGACAAGTTTAAGTCCTATGATGAGTTAAAGGCTCGTCTGGATGTTGTTCTTGGTAACGTTGCAACTCCTGCAATGTCTGCACCTTCTACTGTAGAAGTAGAAATTCCTTCTATTGAAACAAGTAATACTTCTTCTGATTCTGAAGAAGAAGAAGATCTCAACTATTTCAAGAAGTTGGCAGAAGCATAGTCTTATGCAACGTGTCTAAAGTGTGACACGGCAGTATCTCGTCCAGCCCCAGGCAACATGGGCCCTGAGGGTTTGGGCGGGTTTATTATTGTATTGTTGTTGACTATTTGAGTAGAACTACTATCAACGATATTTTGAGATCCCATTCCTCCTCCAGCATTCAATCCTACTCTGTCCATTGCTAATTGATTCATTGTTGCTCCTGCAATAGATGCAGCAAGAGGTTGAATAAATCCTTGAGCCCTATTTCCAGTTAATGGAATAACTGCTTCTGGCCCACCATCTAATGGAATTCCACCACGAGCAGCACCTCTTCCAGTATATGTTCCATGTTCTCCAATGACTGTACCAGATGAAGGAAGATAAGTTGGTCGATTAACAATAATACCACCTCTTGCAGATGTATTAACATCTGTTCCGTTTCCATCTCCACCGCCAAACAATCCACCAAAGAAATTTGTTATAGGATTGTCTTCTAGTGAGGTAAATTTTCCAAAGAAAGAAAGAACATTATCTTTTAGTCCTTCAGATGTTGCTGCAGCTTGCTGTCGTAATTTTTCTGACTGATCTTCATATGCTTTTTCTTGTATTTCAAATTCTTTATCTGCATTTTCTATCATATCTTCAAGCATCTTAACTCTTGCATCATCTCCTCTTTCTTCTGCAAGTGCAAGTTGTTTTTCAAGACTCTTTTTCAATTCAACTGCATCGTTTGCTCTCTTTTCTATTGCTTTAAGTTCTTCTTCCATTGGCCCGAGATCTTTATCCATTTTTGCTACTTCAGCATCAATTGCAGTTACCCTTGAAGTGTATGCATCCAATTGTAGTTGATACTGCTTCTTCATTGATTCGGTTATATTTTTGTCTTTAAGTTTTTCTTCAGTTGCTGCAATTTCTGCAACTAATTCAGCTCTTTCAGAAGACAATCCATTTCTAACTTTTTCAATTGCACCTAAGACTTCTGGAGCATCCATAGCACCACCTATGAATTCTCCTGCCATATTTCCTAATCCCATACCAAGTGCAACACCTGCCGGGCCACCAATGATACCAATCGCACCACCAATAAATCCACCTATCAATCCACCAATATCTTCATTCTTAACTGAAGTCTTAACATCATCATCCGTTACTGCACTTGCAACATCGAATACATCTTTACCCATTGCAATATAACTGAAAACTGGATTCCCTGCAATCGAAAGGGCACGTCCTGCAACTCCTGTGGCCAAAGTTTTTGCAACTGTTGCAAATTTACCACCTAGGCCCGCAACTTCATCTCCTGCACCTAGCATTTTAAATGATTTACCAATATCTTTTACTTTGGTTGCAAGATCATCAAATGAAGTAGGAAACCCTTTCTTAGTATCTGCTATCGCATCAGTTACTTTTACAAATTGTCCTTTTGCATTTCTAACTACATTTTTAGTTTGATTGCCCCAAGTTTCGGTCTTTTTTGTAAGTGTCTCAAAATCAGTACCAAAAATTTTGTTGAGTTTAGGTGCAGTTTTCGTTTTAAAATTTTCAATAATTTTTGGAAAATTTTGAAGTTGAAATAGGCCAGGAGCAGCAAGTCCACCAGCTGCACCTAGTGCTACTGAAAGAGCAGTTAGTCCACCAGTAAGACCACCAAACTCAAATTCAGATGTTTTCATTTCGTCTTTACCAGCACCTGCCCCACCACCAGTTGATTTTCTAAGTCTTTCTCTCCTGTCTTCCGCAGATTCCATATTATCTGCTATATCTTCTACTGCATCCGCAGTTCTCTTCAAATCACCACCAGCAGTTCCACCTTTTTGTCCTTGAAATTCACCAACCATATCTTTGGCAGCTTCAAGTTCCTGTAGTTGCAAATCTTTTGCGTCTTTTGCTTCTTTATTTCTTTTGAAAAATCCTGTGGAAATAGAGGAAACCACACCGCTGAAAGGCCCAAAAGTTTCATTTATGAATCCATCAACAGTAGTCGTTATTCCATCTTTAAAATCTTGATAATTTTTCTTCAGATCACCCGCTAAATTATTATTTCCTTTGATGAGCTTATCACGTTGTTGTCTAGCAGATTTTCTTTCTTTAAGATCAAGATCAGAACTCTTTATCATTTCTCCAAGCTGTTTCACTAACGCATCTTTGGAGTCTAAAAGAATTTTTTCTTGTGCTTCTATTGTACCTTCAGCCATTTTTACCTAGTATTTTGTTGTTGACGAATTTTTTCGTTTTCTTCCTCAATCCAATTTTTCAACATTGCAACGTAAATATCTCTCTCATAGGGCAACATATCCTCTAGTTCGGTCAAACTCCACTTGTGATGTTGTATCATCGCAAAATTACTTAAATAGTAATTTTCAAGTGTGTTATGACTCAGGCCTATGCGAAAAAAGAGTTCATGCCCTCTAATGTTGTTTCTTTATCTTCTCCACAAACACTACACTTATATTTGACAGTATGTTTCAATACAGGCATAGTATCGTAAAAATTTTTAACCTTCTGGAATTGTTCTGAATTTAAACTATCAATAAATTCTTCCAATTCTTTTTCTGTGAAGGAATCTTTTTCATGAGTTTCTTCTTCAGTAAAAATCATTCTGATACCATTTTTGATCAGAGCCATTCCTACACTAAATGCATCTCCTTGTATCCCTTGTAAAATGGATGCATCGGGATAATCCATTAAAACACCAACTTTATCATCCAACATTATTTTATTCTTATGATTGTCATTTTTTACAACCTTTACTTCTTCAAGGTTGATCTCTACCTCAGTTGAATTTAAACAAATATCTCCATCATTCTGAGAACATTCATAAGGCTTCAATCCAATTGTAACTTGTTCTCCAACTGACTTTGCACGAAGTCTAAGAAATAGATACTCAATGTCAAATGTTGGTAATCGTTCTACATCAAGTTTTCCTTGAACACAATTATTAATAATCTGTTTGACTGCCTTTGGTAAAGATTGTCCTGTTTCATCTTCCAATGCAGTCAGTAATATTTTTTCTTCCTTGACCAAAAAAGGTCGGTATTTTATAACACTCTCAGTTGATGGCAAAATTGCCTCATATACTGGAACGTTCAGTTTCGGTAATGGCATAATAAGTTCCTCTCATATTATTATCTTGGATTTCTTGCATCCAATGCTACTCTAGATTGATTTTTTGGTGTTACTGATGTACCAATTCTGTTTGTTGAAATATCATCTGATTCCCAATATGCATACGATATCTCTGCCGATACTCTGACAGGAGTATTTTGAGTCGAATGATTTAGTTCTATTGCAGTCACAGTTTTTGGCCACACTTCTTTATATGTCAATGTGAATGTTTTTTTACCATGTGTGTCAAGTGCAGAAACTTTCATCTCTCCGATATAATCTTGGTAATATGCAACATCATATCCTTTACTTATATCTACACATATATTGTTCCATCTATCAAGTATTCGTTTTTCTATAAGGTCTTTGGAACATAAAAAAGAAAGATTAAGAGGTTGATATGTTGGCCCGTTGTATGCAATCTCTCTATTGAGTCCATATTGTCTGTCTAATAAACTTTGTACGTTTCTTCCCGCAAGAGCTGCACTCTCACACATCAAGTTCAGATCTTCCGTAGATCCACCACCTACTAATGCTCTAGAAGGAACACTTGTAAATTCTACTTGAAATTTATTAGGAGATGCTAATCCTCTCGAAGCAATTTGTGCTGTAAATTTATCTACATTATATGGCATTATGCCCCCATCCTTTTTTTACTATCTGCCCATACTCTGGACTTTGATGATTTCTTAAATCTTTCTAATGGTAAGAATATTGCAATTTCTTGTTCGTCTTTTTCTATCGGAATAACTTTTCTTACGATTTGATCATATCGATATCTCTTTACAGTTGGTTCAACTTGTCGTATTTTTGCAATTTTTTTCCAATTGATAATACCTGCACCTACCTTGGCCGTGACTCTATCTAAAAGGATTGCACGTAATTTAGGATTAATATAATGAAAGTTCAAACCTAAAAATGTATCTTGTTCATAACCAATCAACATAATCAATGGAAATGTATCATAATATGGTAATGTCATTCGGTGTTTGGGATTATAATAATATGCATATAAATCTCCCAAATTTGCTCTCAGTTTAAGAACTCTTGGAGATACCTTGTTCTCTGCTTCACGATAAAATTTAGGTGCGTTTGTTGAAGAAAATTGATTTCTCAATGTTCCCTTCAATCCCTTTATTTTATCTTGAAACCATTGTGCAGATCTTTTAACTTCTGCACCAACTGTTCCTGTACGAACTGCATCTTGTACTTTATCTAATAAACTTGCCATAGTATTATTATTTATCTGGTTGTAACTGTTTTTCAGTCATAAGTTGAAATGTCCATCCTTCTACTTCGCATACCTTTCGTGCAGCCTTCCATTTTGCTTCATTGACTAACCAAGTCTGAACTGCACGTACATATCGTCTTTTCTTTTTTGTAGTGAGATTTTCAACCAGAAGTTTCTTTGGTGGTTTGGTTTGGACTTGAGGCTTAACTTCAATGAGAGTCCATCCTTTATCGGTCTGTATAAGGAAATCGGGAAAGTATCTATGTCTTTTATTGTCGATGGGAGATATGTAAGGAATTACAACTTCTTCACTATTCCATTTTAAGACATTATCACTCCTATCTGCCCATTTCATGAAGCGAAGTTCCATTAAACTCCTATAAATAACATTAGAACTATCTCCAATGTATTTTTTGGAGTTTTTAACTTTATATTTACCATTATAGCGTTTTCTCATGGCAAGTAATAACAACGTTCCAGAATTATTAAGTTATCCTGCAACTCTTGGAAAAGATGTTGCACAGGGTCAACATTATATGTTAATAGATTCATACGAATCAAAGAATGCAGCAGACTTTGAGGGGTCTGGCACAAGAAAATCTTCCATTGCATTATATATTCCCCCAAATGCGCTTTCAACTACGATTGCTCAAAGTTATGAAGGTCTTAAAGGAGGAAGAACGTTAATTGCAGGAGCTCAATTGACAGGAGCAGGAGATGGGGGGCAAAACGTAGAATTGGGTTCATTTGTAAAACAAGGTCTACAGGGATTATTGTCAAAACCACAAGCAGTTGCAGATTTTCAATCGGCAACAAGAGGTCTTGCAAGAAATAATCACATGGCACTTATCTATCGTGGGCCAGGAGAATTCAGAACACATACTTTTAACTTTTCTTTTTGGCCAAAAACTAGAAAAGAAGCAGACTCAGTAAGAAAAATAATACAAGATTTTAAATTAGGTTCTACTCCTAGATTATCGGGATTTACAGATTCAGCAACAGACATAACAAAATTACGAGCACCTTATTTTGCAGCCCCTAGACACTACCAGATAAAGTTTTGTTTAGGAAAAATGGCAGCTGCAGGTGAAAATCCTTATCTATTCAAAATTGGAAGATCAGTCATTACAACCATGACAGTAAACCATGATCCAGATAGTGTAGTGGGATTTCATGGTGATGGTTCTCCTGTTCATTCTACACTTGCAGTTACTTTTCAAGAAATAGAATATGTACTCAATACAGTAGATAGAATTTCGGCAGTCCATAAAAAACAGATAGATGCAGCAGAAAATGAAGCAAATCGAGTAACTACTGCGGGTTCTTCATCACCAGACAATCCACCATCTGGCAACCCAATGATTAACTGATAGAGGATAATAAATGTCAAATTATTTTAGATCAATACCAAATATTGCATATGACATAAACGGAAATGCACCGAATACTTTTCAAAAAGTAACAAATATCATGAAAAGACCAATATTTAAACCAAAGGTCATTGATGAGATTACTGATTATTATCCTTATCAAGTGAAGGATGGATACCGCCCAGATATGGTTTCACAAGAAGTATATGGAACTCCGTCTTATGCATATTTGATACTAATGTTCAATGACATTTATGATCCTGTCTTTGATTGGCCGTTGGGAAGTAAACAGTTTGAAAATTACATTATAAACAAGTATGGAAGTATAGATTCTGCTCTCACTACAGTCAAGTATTATTATCAAATAATTCGTGCAGAAGTTGCAAGAACAGGAACATCTGAGAGAGTTCCCGCAGTTAAGTACATTGTAGATCAAACTGCATATGATGCTTTAGATGCAGATGACAAAACCACTATATCCGAATATGATTGGGAATTTGAATTGAATGTTGAAAAAACAGAAATCAAAATGATAAATGCGTCTCTTATTGCAGATGTTGATTTTGAAGTAAAACGTATGTACGCAGCATAAAAAAAATGTTATGGCAAAAAACGAAACAAGGACTGATAATAAATTAAAGAGTGTAGACCAAACTTCTCCAATGGGTGGAGGTTCGTTTATCCTCTATCAATGTCAATTAGTATCTCCTTCAAATCCAACCAATCCAGTAGAAATGAATTCTATAGGTGTTTTTCAAGAGATGAACATCTATGAGGATCTTTTTTCAAATGTTTTACGTGGAACACTTAGATTTTTAGACAATCAAGGTTTGGCAGAAACACTTCCAATAATAGGAGATGAAACTCTGGTTATATCCTTCACAACATCCGCTGCAGGAATGGGATCAAAGGCAGAATTGGGAGACACACTTGAATCTGGTTCAAAATCTGAAGAAGCATTAATGCAAAGATTTAAGGTGTATGATTGTAAAGAAGTATCTACAGGAGAAATAACCAAACAATATGAATTGTTTTTTGTTAGTGAGGAGTATATCCATAGTACTAAAATCAAGATGAGTAGAGGTTACAAAGGAAAATTTTATGGAGCTCCTATGGGGAGTAAAGAGGGATCAGTTGTAGAAGAAGCGATGAAAAAGATATACAAAAATGTAAATGAATTTTATCAAAAAAAGGTTTACATAGAAAAAACAGCATCACCTCAAAATTTAATTATTCCAAACTGGACTCCTTTTCAAGCAATTAATTTTTGTGCATCTCGTTCTTTATCATATAATGAAGAAGATTCTGAGATAGAAAATCCAGAAAAAAATCAACTACCAAATGCCCCTGGCTCTCTTTTCGTTTTTTATGAAAAATTAGGAACAGGATTTTTCTATGAGTCTATTGAAAGTATGATTATCAAACAAAAATCTCAAGGAGACATACCTTTATATCAATATACTCCTAAACTTGGAGAAGGTATGAGCAATAAAATAGGATTGGCATACTTTGCAGTAGATCAGTTTGAAATTAAAAGTTCTTTCAAAACTTTAGAGAATCTTGGATTTGGAATGTATGGTTCTAAGTTGATTGCATATGATCCAATTAGAATGAAATATGATGAGGTCAAATATGATTATTATCAAAAAGAAGACAATCCCATAACAGAGGTAGACGATGAACAAACTGGTGCTACAATTCAAACTACAGATCTGTCACAAGCAAAAGATGATTCTCAGAGAATATTTGCAGATTTTATTGCAACCGATATTCATCCAGTAAAAAGAACATCAAATAAATTGATAAGTTCTTCTTCAGAATTTCTTGGTTCTAATGATGCAGTCATAAGATTAGCAACAACAACAAGATCACATGATACTATCTTTGTTTCTCCACCAAAACCAGATGCAACTGATACAGAAACCCCAGCAGTATCAAATACCAGTATTGGGGTTTCTTCAACTACATTTAAAGATCAAGATTCAAAATCAAATAAAGTTGAAAATTGGTTATTACAAAGAGAAGTACAACAACAAGAATTTGGAAATATTGTTGTGACTTTTACTGTTTCGGGAAATTCTTCTCGCCATGTGGGAGATTTGGTAAGGTTTGAAATTCCAACATCAATTCCACCAAATGATGCAGGAACTATAGAATTAGGACATCAACTTTATAGCGGACATTATATCGTGTCAAAAGTAAGACATATAATTACCCCAGCAGAATACAATACAGATTTAGAGTTGATAAAGAACTCTTTTGCAAAACGAATTCCTGGCCAAAGAGAAGAAGGAGATTTTGGTGCAGTAAAATCTGGTTCACGATTGTCTGCGGATGGAACTAGAGTGATTGGAGGGTTGTAATGAGCACTAATTATTTTCAAGGTAAAGACGGATTTGTTTGGTGGAACGGAGTTGTAGAAGATCGTAAAGATCCTCTAATGATTGGTCGTTGTAGAGTTCGTATTTTAGGGTGGCATACTGCGGATAAAGCAGAACTCCCTACTGCATATTTGCCTTGGGCATATCCAGTAATGCCAATCACTTCTGGAAGTCAAACGAATGCAGGGGATGCACCAGTTGGCCCAGTTGAGGGAACATGGGTAATGGGTTATTATCGTGATGGAGAACTTGCACAAGAGCCTGTCATGATTGGAACAATGCCTGGAATTCCAGAAAATCTTGCAAAACAAAATACTGGTTTTAATGATCCTCGATTAGATGTACAAAATGTAGATAGACAACAAAGACCACCAGTAGAACCACCTACAACATCTTTGATGGGGTGGCCGTATCCACCAAAAGGTCTTGAATTTTCAGCAGGACAAGAAGTTCAGATAACAGAATTTACAAATGAACAAAGACAAGCAGAAGTTGGAAAATCTCTTTATCCAAGATATACGAATAAACCAACAACTTCAATTTATGCTCGTGGAGTGAGTGATAGTTCAACTGGTTTACCAGATGCAGGAATTATAGGATCTAAAAATAGTAATTTAGATTCTGGAACTATCAAAACAAAATTTACCCCTTCTGAAAAATTACTTACACGTTTATCTGAAACCGCAACAACAGAGGTTGATAGTACTTTTTTTACAATCGATAGTGAAACTAAAATTGAACAACCACCATCTGCATATTCTGCTGCATATCCTTTTAATCATGTTTATGAATCGGAGAGTGGACACTTGGTTGAGATTGATGATACTCCTACAAAAGAAAGATTACATTGGTATCATCGTTCTGGAACATTTACAGAATTTCATCCGAAAGGAAATAGGGTTGATGCTGTTCGTGGAACACATTATCACATGGTTACAGGAAATCTTGAATCCATTACATCCGGCCAAGAAAAAAAAATTGTAAGAAACGATTCTTTTTCCAAGTATGTAAAAAGTAAATTTGAAACCATTTCAGATGATATGATTGTGACTTCAAGTAATGGAGATATCATTCTTGGGGCTCCTGCGGGAACTACTTTGATATCTGGTGGAAATGTTCTTATAGATGCATCAAATACTTTGGTTCTTGATGCAGGACAAATTATACGAAGTGATGATGCAGCGTCAGATGTGATTAAAGGAAGTTACAAGGCAACTGCACAAGGAGAATATTCATTGAACGCCGGTAAGATGACTTTAGGGTCTATGGGTGCAACTAACATTTCATCGTTTGGTGCAATGTCACAGACAGTTGGTGGATCTTCTGAAGAGATAATTAGTAATTTAGATGTGATACTTGGAAATACGAATGCAAAACTCATCAAGGCAATGTTAGGTAAAATTGTTCTAGAAACTTTCGATGGAATTTTGACAGGAGGAATTGATTTAAATGTCGGGCCGATGGGTGCAATGGGTCAGATTGCAATCAAAGCACCTTTAGGTGATATCGACATCAAATCAAATACTGGCCCAACAGGAATCAATATACAAGCAACAACGATTGCAAAGTTAAAAGGATTAGTACAAGCTGCAGTTGAGGGTGCATTAGTAGGAATCAAAGCAGATGCACTCTGTCAGATAGATGGTGCATTAATCACAGTAGGGGGTCAGACAGAACCAATGATTCTTGGAAAAACATTTTTGATGGATGTATTTAAAGACCATCAACATCCAAGTTCAGTAGGGCCGACTGGGCCGATCATGCCTCAGTATGCAGCAAAGATTTTACAAGCAATGTCTAAAAAATGTTTTCTAGGATAATATGCCATTAGTAATGCCAACACTACAAGCAGAGTTGATAGGAATATATGAGAAGGGCCCAACAGGAAATCCTTCTCCACAATTAGTAGGATTAGATACTGCAAAAGCATATTTAAATTTTTGTTCGACAGGAATGAATGCAGGAGCAGGATCATTTACTGCAATGCCAGGAGCATCTGCACTTGGACAAGAATTGGGAGATATTTATAATTCAACGAGTCCTGCTGGTGCTATAACTGGACAAAAAATGGCAAAGGCATTTAATAATTGTTTGGGAACTTTTATAAGTGTTCATCAAACAACAATAGTAACAGCAGCAGGATTGGGAGGATTGATTGCAGGGTTAATAGATATTTTTAGTTCACCTAATTTGTCTGCAACATTATTTGCAAATAAACTAGCAAAAGAGTTGAATACGTTCACTCTTTCTGCACAAGTTATAGGTGTGATTCCAGGCACACCACCAGTTCCATTTACGGGGCCTATAAGTTAGAGAAGATATGGATATAGAACAAAAAAAAGTTGATGTGAAAGCAGATATTGCAAGAGGGCCACAGAATGTTGTTTTTGCAAGAATCTCAATATGTGATGAGGTGCAACTTGCAGATCTGATGAAGGCACAGTTTACTCCGTTCTTTCGTGGAGCTGCAAATACTTCTCATACCAATTCTGATGCATTGCCGACTGTATGTGAAAATCTTGCAAAACAAAGAGCATTGTTACATGGTGCATCTGTTTCTGGAATAATGAAGTTCAGTATTTCAACTGGAACTTCTTATACTTCTACTGGAGCATTGACCATGCCAGTTCTGGAAGACGGAACACAGGGAAGTAAGACAACTTTTCCTTTTATCGTGTTACATGATATAAACGAAGATGGCGGACAGATTACTCTTTCATCATCTACAAATGCAAATACTACAATTGCTGATGATGATGGTGTATCTGCAAAATATTTCACAGATTTTTCAAAGTATTTTCTTACACGAAGTAGAGCAAATGGAGAGTTGATTTCAGTAGATGAAAATACTGCACCTTATGCAGGGCCAACAACCGCGGAACCATTTTTGCCTGCAAATACAAGAAATGGTGAGATCTATCGTGGAGTGGCCACAGATCCTACTGCAAATTCAGATGTAAGATACGATTATTCTTTGGCTGCAAATTCTGATCCAGTTGCAGGAGGTCATATTGGAGGAGGATACGATCTTGCAGAGGATTATTACAGAGGAAATACTTATGTATGGATGGAAGTAACAAATGTAGTTGGAACATTTTCTGCATCTGAAACTCTTTTAGATTTTGCAAATAATACTTCTACGATTAAATCCTCTGCAAATACATCAACTGTTTTATTGGAAACGTTTGATACAGAGGGAACATTTTCTGTAGGAGAGTTGTTGACGGATAGAGCTACAAATGCAGCAATTTTTTCTACTGATGTGGGTTCAAATACTGAAGTCAATATAACACTCACAGGAAGTACATTTGATACTGGTTCAAATACAGACATTACTTTAGGGTTTCCTCTATCGAATACTATTACTTTAGATTCAAATTCTATTTCAAGAACAGGAACTACAGTTACAGTTGAAACTCCCGATGATCATGGTATTCTTTCGGGAGAACGAATTGTTCTTAAAGGTGCAGATGATGAATTCGATGAATTTAATGGTGTATTTGAAGTGGAAGATATAACTGGAAATACTCTAACTTTTACAACTGCAAATACTGGAACATCTTCACCAACTGGTGATTTTTCATTAGTTAAAAATATTGTTTTCGGAAGAACGAGCAATGCATCTGCAGCTGTTCGAGCAAGAACAGTCAATGCAACTGCAAATGTCGTGTTTCAATCTGCAAACCTTGATGTGGGATTTGCAATAGGAAATACAGTTACAGGATCGACAAGTGGTGCTACAGGATCAATCGATAGTAGAAATAAAAAAGGAGAGTGGTATCTTGCTAGAGATAAAGAAGTGAAAGTATTTAATTCTGGAACAGGAACTTGGACAATAGATACGGCTGCAAACACAGGAAATTTTTGGATAAAAGAAAATGAACCAGTTCGTATTTCAAGTATTACTGCTACTTCTGGTACAGGATCAAGTACAGTTGCAGCCAAGATGATTTTGACAAAAGCACTTGCAACTGCTGGTGATGCAACAGGAGGTTACGATAGTACTCTTCCAACAAAATTACCAGGCACTTATCTTGCATATCCTCTCAAGACATGGGAAGATCAAACACATGATGGTGTAGTCACTTTAGAAGCATATTCAAATTTTGCAAATGTTATTATTGCACCAGAAGGATTGGAACTTGATTATACTACGTGGAAACCTCTTGGTGCAGGAAATGATGGAACAGATCTCAATCAAAATGGAACAGTAGATACTGCTGCACATAATGCAGAAGAATGCACAACATTAGACAAAGCAGAATTTCAAGGAAAAC
>VTLG01017055.1_pt1 | contig 12754 bp, 13 predicted proteins | sample 4694571 | NCBI WGS metagenome assembly VTLG01 (sample SAMN12604809, study PRJNA352737) | marine metagenome | biome: ENVO:00000447; feature: ENVO:00000209|ENVO:00000569|ENVO:01000036; material: ENVO:00002151; isolation source: viral sequences binned using virsorter ... | reverse complement strand
AGACAAGATCCAGAGGTTATTGATGAAGATAATAACCTAGAAGATCTAAGTGAAGGTCGTGCTGTTGTTGACACAACTCCATCTTCAGTTAATACAGACGAAGATGAAGAAGATGCACTTAGCTATTTTGCAAAATTAGCTGAAAATTAGAAAATACCCCGAAAAAATTTTCGGGCCATTTTTTACGCCAGAGGTCGCTCAAAGTGACCTCTTTTTTTATGGGGAAATTATTCTTGGATTCTCTGTTTTTTTCAAGTCATCACTAATATATTGACTTGATCTCTTATATTCCATGATATCTGACATATCTCTTAAAAATAATTCTAAAAACTCTGGTTTTAAAATATCTATTTCTCTTTTTTTGTCATTCAGATCAATTTCATGTTGTAGAAAAGAAACTGATTTAATTCTAGACTCTGTTTTTGATACTCCTCGATCAACAAATGTAATTGAATGATTAGACTCTACAAACAATCCCTCTTGTTGAATTAATCTTCCAAGAGAATCTAAAACTTTCAAAGTTTCGTAATGATGAATATTTGACAACTGTTCACTCGTGTATTTGTTATTTAAATAAGTATTTAAATCCTGTTGAGACATTGGCCATTCTTCTCTCACGTTGATAACATTATTAGTTGTTAGAACAACCCAATCAAGTGCTGAATCTCCATAAATTTTAGCAGCGACACTATCTGGTCTTTCATCACCATCAATTGAATACTTTGTGAATTGTGTATATGAGTCAAAGATGTCATCACGCATCACTGCTCTTTTAAATATATTTTTAACTTTTATATAATCGTATGCAGAATTACGATCATTCGCTAAAGAAGGATAATCCAACTCTGGCAATTGTCTGAAGTATGAATTTGATGATCCAGATGAATAAGTCATTTTAATATCCTACACTAGTTTCATTTTGTGCTTCAGCATACTCTTGATCTTGTTTGTAAACTGGTCTCAATTCAGTAAATTGTAAATTTACGACAACTGCAACTGGTTGAGAGTCTTGATACGCAGACCAAAATCCGTCAGGAGCATAATCAACTGTGATATTTCTCAAAGCCATCTCATTAAATTTATTAACAGTTGGTAAGAAGTAATCACTACTTCCTTGACCTCTACCATATGTAAGTTGAAATATACTCGGAGTCTGTAATAAAGCTCGATCATTAAACACTGGTGCAGCACCAGTTTTAAACCAACGAATAATTTTTCTAATCATCTCACCTTCTTTTTTACTTCTTGCAACCATTAAAAATTTAAATGCAAAGTCTCTTAAAACAGGCCCTTGGAATAAAAGTTCAGCATTTGGATTTAATATTCTTCCACCTGATCTTGCTAAAAATTCATCAGCACCAATATTGATTCCAGCTGCTTTAGCCACAGTGCTAGCAAAAATACCACCACCAGCAATACCTAAATTTTTCAGATCAGAACCCTCTATCCTATTTAAATCTTCTTGCTTTTGTTGAAAAAAGTCTGTAAATTCCTGTTTTTTACCAATACCTTCACCTCTTATAAGATTAGAGAATGCATCAATTCCTCCGACAGTGGCTCCACCTATTTGTTGTCCAGCTGCAGCGATACCTAAAGTAAACACATCTAAATCACTTTCTCCCCACTGAGCTCCATTTGAATCACTAACTTTAGGCATGGGTAGAATTACACCACCTTGATATTGACCGTATGGTGTTCCTTTTACAGAATCTCCTTTTCCTTCAAATCCATAATCACCTTTTTGTGGAGGTCTACTCGCTTGAACTCCTGTATCTGGTCTTTTATATAAGTATCGATTTATTTTTAAATGATCTTGATTTATGTCAATATCTAGAGGATATGATAAAACTGTATATGCAGCAGTTCTTTGACGTTTTGGCACAGCTGCGATTGGTGATTCAGATTCCTCCTCTATAAATTGTTTATTGTCTAATTTTTTCTTTTGAGTATTGTAATAACTTGTCAACACTTCATCATCAGCAACGTCAACTGTATCTGTAACTCCTTCTTTGTTAAATTTTGCGATATTAAATGCTCTTACAGAATCATCATCTGATTTAATCTCTGAAAACTCTGATGAGGATGGATCGAGAGGTACAAAAACACTCGAATCATTTAATTTACTTATGCCAATTAATTTATCATTATCGTAAGAGAAATGATACTCTGATAATGATACTCCTATGTTATATGGTTTACTTTTTACGACAGTCATTAATTTTTGTTGTAAATTCTACTTCTAGGGACACTAATACCTCTCATATCAACAAATTTTTCAGTCGGTAACTGTGACACATCTGACCATTCTGATTCTGGAATACGATATGGTTGTCCTCTGACACCAGCATAAAGATATTTATGTAATGTTCTCCGAGGTGCAGCGATTGAACCCTGAGCAGAGTTATTTAGTAAGCTTATTGCAAGTTCTTCTCTTTGATTCAAACGAAGATAGTGTAGATTACAACCTAAAAATCCACCTGTTTGATATTCAATCACATATGAAAGTGGATACATGTCATAATATGGTTGTTTTGTTTGTGCTTGATATGTAAAAAAATATAATTGGCCAGGAGCAAATCCACCTGTATCTGCGGCGTCATCATCAAAGTTAGTTGATCCAAGTTCCTGTATTAATTGTTGACGAAAGAAATCCTCATTGACCTGACCACCAACTCTACCTAATATGTTCTGAAGAATACTCATCGAATTCCTAACTCTTTCTCAGTCATAATTTTAAATTCTAATTTACGATCATCACAAAATTCTCTTGCAGCTTTCCACTTTGCTTGATTCTTAACATATGTAATTGATTCACTCATCAATGTTTTTCTTGATTTACCTTTTGTTGCTTTTGGTTCAAGTGTTTCTCTCATTGGTTTTACCTCAATTACTGATCTACGAATATCACCATTCCTATCTTTGTATTTAATAAAGAAATCTGGAAAATATCTACGAACTCGATTTGTAGTTGGATCACGATATGGTATGAAAAATTCCTCTGATGCCCATTCAAGGACATTTTCATTTAGATCGCAGTAATTCATAAACTTTCTTTCCCATAAAGACCTATAAATAATATTATGTTGATCGCCTTTATATTTTTTAGGATTAGAAGGTTTATATATTCCTTTATAACTCATACATAGTATAACAACCCAATTTTATTTATCGTGTCATTTCCAAAGAGATCAGAAATATTTAGAGGATCCATGCTTGATATTCGGGATCCAATATCTCGTTCGTCATTAGATACTTATTATCAAGTTGATTTTGCTTTTGGTAGAAAATCAAACTGGTTGACGGATAGTGAAGGATTAGCAAGTGGTGGAAGAATTTTTAATGGTGATACTCTTGAAAGAAAAATGTCAATTCTTTGTAATCAAGCAGAGATTCCTGGCACTTCATACTTAACAACACAAGCCGTCGGACATTATCAAGGTATTCAAGAACAGTTTCCAACTCTTAGACAGTTTCCACCACTTAATTTGAGCTTTTATGTTGATGCAAATCATGTTATACTAAGAGTGTGGGAAAGTTGGATGACTTATATTAATCCAGTTTATTCAAACAAAAGAGAATCTTACAACGGTTATGGTCGTTTAAATTATCCTGACAATTATAAGGAAACGATTCATATCACTAAATTTGAAAGAGATGCCTTTATCGATGAAAAACGTTATGATTATAAAAATGCTCAAAAAAAGAAACCAACAAGTAGACTAACTCAATATAAATTTATGAACGTTTGGCCAACTAATATGGAATCTATGAGAATATCATATGGTGGATCTGAAGTTTTGCGTTGCACAGTTCAACTCGCATATGATAGATTTTTCACTGAATTTGATAAAACAAATATGGTTGAGATTGCAGAGGATAGGGGAACTATAAGTAATGTTCCCTTGTACAAAGGTAACAATCAAACTGTGCCATCTGCATCTTTTAATATTAGTAAGAAAAATATTAAAGATACAGGTCAATTAGTTAGAGCTGATAATGCACAATATGGAAATACATTTCCAAGAGGATCCTTCTAAATAAAACACTGAATTGAAACATTATGCCATTGCCAACAATAACAACTCCAACATATGAGTTGAAATTACCATCTACAGGTAAAAAAATAAAGTATAGACCATTTTTAGTTAGAGAAGAAAAAATATTGATTATGGCTCTAGAGTCAAAAAATCAAAATGAAATTACAAACTCCGTTAAGGATACATTAAAGAATTGTATCATAACGAGAGGTGTTAAAGTTGACGATCTTCCAACATTTGATATTGAATTTATATTTTTGAATATTCGATCTAAATCGATTGGTGAATCAATTAACATCATGGTGACATGTCCTGATGACGGAGAAACACAAGTTCCAGTTACTTTATATGTTGATGAAATTGAAGTGATTAAACCAGAGGATCATACAACTGACATACCCTTAGATAAGGATATGACTCTTCGTATGAAATATCCATCACTGAGTCAGTTTATTGAAAATAATTTTGAAGTTGATGATGATCCACAAGCAAATATAGATAAAACTTTTAAAATTGTCGCTGATTGCATGGATACAATTTATACAAAAGATGATGCATGGGATACAAAGGACTATACTGAAAAAGAAAAATTTGAATTTGTTGAACAATTAAGTCCTAAACAGTATCGATTAGTAGAGAAATTTTTTGCAACAATGCCTAAGTTATCTCATACAATAGAGGTAACAAATCCAAACACAAAGAAAAAAGGAAGTGTCGTTCTGGAGGGTCTAGCCGATTTTTTCGGTTAAGTATTGCACGAGAGGATCTTGAATCTTATTTCCGTATCAATTTCGCTCTCATGCAATACCATAAATATAGCTTGACGGAACTAGAAAATATGATGCCTTGGGAAAGAGACATTTACTTATCTCTTCTTAAAGATTATATTGACAAAGAAAATCTAAAACGACAACAACAAGAGGGTGTCCAAAAGTATGGATGAGGATCAACCTAAAAAGAAAATAACTCTCAATAATTTTTTTGAACAGATTGTTGAAATTGATAAGGTGGCTCAGACTGCTTTGACAAATTCTAATAACTTAGAATTACAATTTAAATCAATTCAACTCGATTTAACAAGGTTAGTTCAAACTTTATCTGCATTTGATCCTATTCAAACTCAGTTAAGTCAGGTAACTAATATTATAGTTCAAAACCAAATTGATAGAGGTTTAGCTCTTGATCAGAAAGAAAAAGAAGTGTTCGCTGCAGAGGATAAAAAACAAAAAACTCTTGAAAGTAAAAAAGAAGATAAGAAGGGTATTGATGAATTAAAAGAAGAAAGTTTGTCAGATCAAGTCAAAAATAGATTAAAAGAATCTGTTAAAGATATTCGAGAGGAAATATCAAAATCAGGAACTCTTGGACTTGGATTAGCTTCATTAGGAGCATATGGTGTTGGATCTGCAATGGGAGATAGAAATATAGGATCAAATCTCTTAGGAGTAGCAGATTTTCTATTAAGAGATGCTACAGATTTTGATAATTTAGGAAGGCCTGGATTAGATGTTGATAAAAAATATAACGGAGGTGAAGTGTTTGGTAAAAGAAATGATATTGATACAGTGCCTACTTTACTAACAAAGGGTGAAACAGTTGCGTCTAAGTCTGAAACCAAACGCATGAAACAAAGTGGTTTTACCTCAATTAGTGGACTTTTGAGTTTTTTAGAAAATATGAGAAAAAAGATGTTTAATAATTTTGGAAATAAGAAAGATATTTCATATACAGCTGAGGATTATGCTGTTGCAGCTGCGATTGCAACAGAGGGTGGAACAGGATTATCTGCAACTGATATTCAACAAGTGATACAGAATCGAGTTGAATCTGATCGATATCCTAATAATCGTATTGAAGTTTTGGCTGCTCCTGGCCAGTTTGAAGGAGTTTTTACAAGAAACATAGGTGAATTTAAAAAAATTAATAATTTAAAATCTGCTGCTAAGTGGTCTGGTCGTCCAGAGAGTCATATCGCACAGATTTTGAAGGATATGCACAACTCGAACTATATTGCAGACTCTGCTAAGAATGTAAACAGAGCTCTAGAGTTTAGAGGTAGTCCCGAAACAGTTTTAATGGTTAATAGTGACGATAATCCATACAATAACATTATAGCTAATGATAAGGGAATTATTCCAAATACATTTTATAGAGGTGGCAGCACTGATAATCAATTTTTAATTGATCCAAAACAAGATCCGTTACATGATAGAATTGCTCCTATTGATTTACAGGCTTCTAATATTATATTACCACCACAAATAGTTCAAGGTACAAATCAAACTATAAGTGATGGTGGATCTAGAGGAGATGTTAGGGTCAGTTCTGATTCTGTAGAATCTACAAAATCTCCAATACAATCAATTAGTATTGCTGAATTTAATAGTATTGAAAATTTAAACATATTGGTAAGTTAAATGTCTATTTCAATTCAACAATTTTTACTATCAGAGGGATCTAAAAACTCAAGACTTTTAAAAAAGTCTATTCTTTTATCACGCAGATCTGATGAAAGAGAGAAAGTTATAAATGAAAAACTTAATAAAATAAATGCTCAAAATGTTGTTCCTCAAAAAGATCCACAAACAGATGTTTTTGCTTATTTCTCCGTAGGATATTTACAGGGATTTAAACAGGGATTTAAAGAAGGAGCTGCGTTTACCGTTTCAAATATTCCAGATGACAATGAAAATAATTTTTTCTCATCTTTTTTTAATAATAAAAACATGAAAGGATTTTCTGAGGGTGGTAGACCTCCAGTTGGAAAACCATCGATTGTTGGTGAAAAGGGAGCAGAAATTTTTGTGCCTGATGTTTCTGGAACTGTTATATCTAATAAAAATATTAATCTCTCTCTACCATCAATGTCGAAAATGAGAACGGTTGTGCAGCCAATAATTCAGAAAGATACGCAAGTTGTAACGAAAACAATCGTTAAAAAACAATTGCAACCAGTTCCAATTTTTATTTCATCAAATAGAAATATTAGTAAATTAGCATCGATGATATCATAATGGATAAATCTTACTTAATAACTCAATGTAGTGTTTTTAAAAAACTTGATGGTGACTCATCAAGTGAATTTGGATTACTCGCTGGTAATCCAAACATTTCATATTACGAGAGTCTTTTTAGTCCATCAGTCAATGTTACTATTGAAACCACAGATGTTAGTGGTTTTGTTAGTCGTGAAGAAATATATGGTGGACAATCGATAGAAATTTCAATAAAGATGTTTGATCCAGACATCGATGATTTTAAAATTAAAAAGAATAAACATGGATTAGTTGTTAACTCTGTAAAGAATGTCACGATGGATTTTAAAGAATCAAAATCAACTCTTGAGTGTGTGTCAAAAGATTTTTTAAGAAATGAAGTTGCCAGATTAAATCGAAGATTTACAGGAAATATAACTGAAATTGTTAAAAAAATTATGGAGGAGGAACCAAAAGGTATTGAAACAACTAAGGATATTGAAGTTGATCAAGCGACTAATTCATACACATTTTGTGGAAATTTGAAAAGATCGATGGATACAATTCAGTGGTTACAACCAAAGGCTAAATCAGAGAATCAATTTGGATTTTTATTTTTTGAAGACTATGATGGATATAAATTTAAATCAATTGAGAGTCTTTTAAAACAAGAACCATTCACAGATCAACCTTTTGAAATGTCACAAGCGTCTACTTCAAGTCGTTTTGCGATTCTTGATGCAGTAATGGTTCAAACTAATGATATCTTTTTGAATATGAGATCAGGAACATATAATAATGACACAACGTACATAGACCTGATATCACAAACTAAATCTGTTGATGATTTTAAAATAGATAACTTAAAAGATTTAAAAAATCCTCCTAAGTTACCAGATAATTTGACAGATAGTACGTCTAGAAAAATGTTGAGATTTGATGATCCTGGCGTGATGCAAAAAGGATCAAAAAGAGAGGACGAACAACCAAAAGAAGAGCTTGCCAAAATACAAAATCAATCTTATGCTAGAAATAACCTTTTGTTCTCTCAAGCACTAAAAATCAAGGTATCATTTAACCCTAGTCTTAGAGTTGGAAAGATAATTGAGGTTAGACTTCCAGTGGATACAGACTCCTCTGAATCAGGAGTGAAGTATCAAAAATTAGGTAAAGGAGATCTTAGTGGCAAGTATCTAATCTCTGAATTGAGACATAAGGTGGGAAGTAACAAATCAAGTACACATTTAACGTTAGTTCGTGATTTGTTTACGAAGGATAACGCTTAAATAAAAGAAACAGGAGAATCAAATGAAATCAATCGAAGATCACATTGAATACGACAAAAAAATTGCTGATGACCCACAGGCAAATCCAGCAGCACGCAGACATGCAAAAGAAGAATTGCATGAACTTGAGGAATATGTAGAACATCATAAAGAAGAAATTGAAGCAGGCGATCATCATGATCCAAATGCTTTAGAACTATTTTGTGATATGCATCCTGATGAACCAGAGTGTCTAATATACGACGATTAATTAAATGAGTCAAAACTTTTTTGGTAAAGATCCTATGCAATGGTGGATTGGTCAAGTGACTGATCCAGATAAAGGAGAGTGGGGTGATTCATTAGCTAAACAACAAGTTGAGGACGGAAAGGATGTTGCTAAGTTTAGATGCCGAGTTCGTATTGTTGGATATCATGGCAGTGATGATGATTTACCAGATAAAGATCTACCGTTAGCGCATGTTCTTTTACCGTCAAATGTTAGTACAGTTGGTGGATGTATGGAGAGCATGCAATATCAAGGTGGAGAGGTTGTAGTTGGATTCTTCGCTGATGGTGAAGATGGACAACAACCAGTCATTTTTGGAACTTTATTCAAACAAGATTATGTTGAAGATTTATTGCCTCCATCAGAATTTAATAAGAAACAATACACAGATTTTATTCCATATACACCACCAAAAGTTATTCAAAAGTATTCTGGAAAACATCGAGTAAATTCAAACTGGATTCCAACTAATCCAGGCCCTAGAAGAACTGGTGGTCTTGGCGTTGTTTTAGCACAAGCAGAACTAGAATCAGACAACAACTCAGCTAAGACAATCACAACAACCACTCCTTGTCAAGATAATGAAATCAATAAAATAAGTGATGCGATCAAAGAATTTACAGAAAAACTTCAATCTTTACAACCATTAAATGAAACTCAAACTTACATCGACCCTGTTTATGGTGGTTTAATTGATATTCAAAATGAAATCAAACTTACTACGACTAAAATACATGATTCTATGACACGTTTAATTCGTCGTGGTAGATCATGGACAATACAAGAAACTTTAAAAAAATTAAATCTAACTTTAAAAGATAAAACACCAAAGACTTTACATGGCCCTGTTGGAGGAGCTGCTAAAAATCTTACCGATATCATATTCTGTAATTTTGAAAAAATACAAGATCAACTTGTAAATTATCTTTCAAAAAGTTTAGAGAACATGATAGGTCAAGTTTTGGATGTTCCCATTTGTGGAATTGAAAACTTCTTAGGTGACATGTTTGGACAAATCAATAATATTCTTGATAGTAACCTTGGCACTATGTTTTCTCAATTAAATAATATTCAAGGTGGTGGCATCGCACTTCCAAGTAAAACATTTTCAAAAGCAATTCAATTTTCAAATATTCTTACAAATGTTCTTGATTGTGATCGAATTAAATGCCCTAAACCAACAAAATTCTCAACAAAAGGTGGTGTTTCAAATATAATTCCAGATGATTTCGGTAATATCATATCAAAGGCTGGATTGAGTGCTCTTACAAATCTCGCTGATGGTATTGATAGTATCGCAGATGGAATCCCAGCATTACCTAGTGCTCCAAACTGTGACACGAGTGTTCTTAAATGTGGCCCGCCAAGAGTTGATTTTGTTGGAAGTAGTGGTCAAGGTGCGAGTGGAAGTGCAATAGTAAATGCTCTTGGTAATATTATTGGTGTTGCAATTAATGGGCCAGGATTTGGATTTGAGGAACCACCCTTACTATCGTTCTTTGATAGTTGTGACAATGGTTATGGTGCTGGAGGATATCCAATCATGGGTAATGTGTCAGTTCTTCGTTATTCAACTGAGGACAGAGACAATGAATTAATACCAGTTACAGCAAATGTTGGTGACATTGTATTTGATAATGATGAAAATGCACTAAAAGTTAATGATGTTGGATTAAATGTTACGAACTCTGATTTACCAATCTACCTTCCAGATCCAAATGGAAATGAGATTGGTGTCATTGATGTTGTAATTACAAATCCTGGCCAAGATTATCTACCAAATACAACTGAAACTGATATTGATGGAAATGTCAAAGAAGTGATTCCAGATCCAAATGCAAACTATGATGGAGAAGTTTCATACATTACACAGTTGAGTGATGTGATTGTACAAAATGTTGGTTCTGGTTATGAACAGGGTGACACTGCGATTGTTGAGGGTGGACAGATTAGTGATTCAACAATAGGTGTTGGTGGAACTACAGGTGTCACAAGGCCAGGCCAAGCAGAGGTTGAATTGCAAATACAGGATGGTTATGTCATAGGCGCAAACGTTGTCAATGGTGGTTTTGGATTTACTGATCTTCCAGATATACTAATAAATAGTGACACTGGAATCGGTGCTAGACTAACTCCAGTTCTAAAATTCACAAAGGTCGAAGACGCAAAACAAATAACAGAAATTACACAAGATGCCGTAGTTACTGTGATTAGTTGTATTCAAAAATAAAATGTCAAGAACAAACCTAAAGAAACCTAAAGACGGACAAGATTTAGAGAGGATAACTCGTAAGAGATATACTCTTGATAGTGGTCAAAATCATAGTCATGGAATGATTAATTATAGAGTTCTTACTCAAGAGTCTCAGTCTTTCTCTTTCCATTCTAGCACTGGTCAAGGAGAGTCTGCTGGTGGTGGGCCTGGAACTGGTCGAGCAGTTTTATACACGCCAGGCATGTCAATGGAAGTTTTGGGTCAAGGATTAAAGGTTAAGGGGCCTGGTGATGACGTTCCAAATTATGCAAAAATAATTACATGTGATAAAGGTGACATGCTTTTTGATGCCAGAGATGGTAATATTACTTTAAGAGCAAGAAATATAAACATTGAAGCATTTGGTGGTGGTGATGACGGCACTGTTTCTATTGACGGTGCAAAAGTCGTAAACGTAAACGCACCTGATGTAAGACTTCGAGGTGAAAAAGTAACCATTGTTGCTGACAACACAATGCATGTTGTAAGTCAGGGTTTTATGGAAATATCGTATAACTTTAACCTAAGTGCTTCTTCATCAGATTTAGATTTTGGATTCATATCTCAAGTTTTAAAAGAGAGAAAACTTAAATTAACAGATCTAACTTAAAATGCAAATCTCAAAGACAACAACAGATAAAATAATTGTAGGATCTAATGATGTATCCTTTCCAGATGGCGGGCCAGACTCTGCTCCTTGTGGAACTGCTGTGTTAAATGGGCCTGTTTATGTTGGAAAACCATCAGCATCGCCAGGATATGAGGGAGTTTTGAATGTAAGTTCAAATTCAGCACCACAACAATCTCTTAATCAACAACCAGATTGTAATGCAAGTTTAGCAATTAAATCTGACGGTAATCTAACTGTTGCTGGTGATGGTAAGACTGCTCATGCTTTACTCATATCTGGTGGTTCATCTGTTGATACTATTAGTGTCATAGGTGATATGACTGTCTCTGGCTCAGTTGATTGTGGTAATAAAGGAAGACTTGCATCTAGATTTGCTGCTGCAGACGCATCTCCAAAACCATTTGATCTAGTTCATCCCACAAAAGGTGAAGGACATCGACTTCGTTATGCTTGTATTGAAGGCCCAGAGGTTGCAGTTTACTGTCGTGGTAGATTAAAAGAATCTAATGTAATTCATTTACCTGATTATTGGAAAGATTTAGTTCATGAAGATAGTATTACCGTTCAGTTACAACCAATTGGATCAAATCAAAATCTTGTAATTCAAGAGTTTAATAATGAATTTATTGTTATCGCAGAAGATTCAACTAATACTGATTTGATTACTGATTTATCGACTATTGATTGTTTTTATCATGTGTATGGTGAAAGAAAAGACATCAATCCTTTGATAGTTGAATATGAAGGTAACAGTTGGGAGGATTATCCAGATCCAAACTATGATCCAAATAAAGTTGATTCTGATAAGAAGAATACAAAAGATCCTCGATTTGATGGCCCACCAAACACATTCACAAAATGAGTTTTCCTTATATAGAAGAAAATTTTATTTCTTTGAGTGAGTGTCAAAGACTTATAGATTATGCTACGTTAAATAAGAGTGAAAATGTAAGTCGTGATGATGTTTATTCTACGGATATTGAATGGACTGATCATGGTGCTACATATTATGGTAACAATGTTGATCCTATAACGCCTGAAGATAATGACGAGGTAGTTACGAAGGTTACTGAAAAGTGTAAAAGTTTAGTTGATTGTCAATTGGGTTATGTTGGTATCGTTAGATGGCCAATCGGAACATTTATGAAGCCTCACTTTGATAGTAATAATGTTCATACACCAAATAAAGTTGCAGCGATGCTGTATCTAAATAATGATTTCGAGGGTGGAAACTTAATTTTTGAAGATAGAGTGGTAAAACCAGAGCCAGGAAAATTAATTATCTTTGAAAATACAAAAAATC
>VTLG01013639.1_pt1 | contig 12754 bp, 25 predicted proteins | sample 4694571 | NCBI WGS metagenome assembly VTLG01 (sample SAMN12604809, study PRJNA352737) | marine metagenome | biome: ENVO:00000447; feature: ENVO:00000209|ENVO:00000569|ENVO:01000036; material: ENVO:00002151; isolation source: viral sequences binned using virsorter ... | reverse complement strand
GAATACTATTCGGGAGCCTACACCGCACTTGGGGGCTCCCGCTGCCACTCAATCTACCTTCCCCATAGCTTTCCCATAGTGGCAGTATGGTACTTGCGGTTTCCGTCCACTGTGAGCTCTCAACACCTTATGTGTGGACTACTGAGGTTACATTCACGCCATTAAAAAGCCTCCTGTGACTATGTGAGAGACACGCATCCCGCCACCTCTACTGAGGAACTTTACCAGCGGCCAACCATCCTTAACTCTCATCATGCCCTACAGTACCACAGTGATGGGGGTTTGTCAAGCAAATTCGAGCATTAATTTGGCCCTCTGTAGTGGCTCTAAGCCATACCAGGCAGGGGCAGCATAGGCAGAATACCCCATATGGCAGGCCAAGTCAAGTCCCTTTCTCATAAAATCTCTGAGAATGTGGGAAAAATCCTGATAGAGCGCAGACTTTAACCAGCACTCGCTGTTGTTTATTTTAGCCTTTTTTAGCTTTATCCGCCATGTCCCTATCCGTGATCTTTAGACCAGCTTTCATGATTTCCTCTATATGTCTACCGCAGCCTACGCATATATTATTCAAGTCTAATATACATGTACCTATACAGGGGCTATCGGCGGCGATTTCCTCTGTTGTTCTTGCCATAGGGTAAAGCACTAGTCTATTTCAGAGTGATAGGCAAAGCGTCCTTGTGGATTAACGGGCACGGTAAAATCAAGGCCAAGGCGTTGTTTGTCACATGTTATCTCACTGGCACTATGTGTGATTCGTGGATCAAATATAACAAAATTACCAGGCTTCATAGGAATGGCCTCGTCACCATGCAGAAATAATCCCCCATCCATAGAGCCCCAATCGCTGTTCAGCAAACCGAAAATCTTGATGTGGCCTAGATCATTTACGTGATCTGTGTGAGGATTATCCAGCCTATTTTTATCTTTTATTGATATGCCAGCGTAGGTTATCTCAGGGCGAAAAAGATTGCACTTTTTGTATATCATTATGAGAAGGCCCATGGCCATACCAGCAAGTAGTGGCTGGCGGGCGTCACCATCGATAATATCCATTTTTAGATGTTTATCGGGATGATTTTGTGGATATTTCATATGCCATGCCTCGCTGTTCATGGCGGTATATTTTATCATGTCGAGATATTCCATTGGAATTACATCCTCGACAATTTCAACTGTATTAACCATATGTCAAATAGCCTCCTATAATATATTTTGGCCCTGATATGGGCTTATGTCCGATATGTGGATGAGTCCACATAGGGGGAAAGAGTAGCATGGAGCCTTGTTTGGCGGCGTAAGTCTCTTCGCAAACTTCCGTTTCGCCTCCGACTTCCACTGTATTGAGATAGAGAAAACACACAAGAAAGCGATTCATTGTGGATTTATCCAGTACGTCTACGTGGGCAGGAAATGATTGATTGGCGCCTGGCATATACCGTTTTACCTTTGGTGGTTCGAACCCCATAGTCACAGGCCATTGAAATCTCTCTATGCCTACATCTTGTTTGTATTTCTCTACTGTGGTCATGATATAATTGACCAGTTCGTTGGCGTTAGTGCGCCAGCGTGTATCCTTACTGTGCAACATATTGATTTGTGTCAGAGTTTCCCCATTTCCACAATCCTGTTCCAAATGCTGTTCGATATCGTCCTCAAATAAGTCTATCTGGGCCTCGCACCAATCGGCTGGTGCAACATTATCGTATAATTTCACATAACTCATACTTTCCACCCCTCGCCCATATCCGTTTTGTCAAATACTGGTTCTGCGAAATCGTTGTTGGCGTCTACCAAATCTTCCTGTTCTTCCTGTTTTACGTCATACAATTTCATTCTTGCACGATCAAGGCCCAGCACAAATCTCTTGTTGACATTGGGATCATTGTATCGATTTTTGAGTTGTTTTACACATATCTGATTTAGGTCATCTAGTTCATCGTTAGTGAGCAACGCAAACATGAAGTCAGCCGTAGCAGGCAGACCAAAGCTCTCCGCTGTATCCTCAAGGCCAACGTCACTGGATACGAAGCCTGTTCTAGTTGTCTGTGTAGCCGACATAATCGGGACGTTTGTTTCAACTGCGAGTCCCCTAAGTTCTTCTGCAATTGATTTAACCATAGTGTAGCTGTTGACATTGGACGATCCTTTGAATCTTGTACTAGCACAAATGTTCAGATAATCAATGAATATAATCTCTGGACGAAAACTCTTCTTGATGGCCAGTTCCTTTATCAGTCCACGAAAATGAGCACAATGGGCTGATGCCGTGGGATATTCCTTAATTATAAGTTGGCCAGATGTAGATTTTCGAATGTTGTCAATCTTTGTCTCAAACATAGCCTTGGGCAGTGTATGCAAATCGTCTATTGTGACGTTCATGAGATTTGCATCGATTCTCTCAGCGATTCGTTCCTCTGCCATCTCCAGTGTGATATACAGGACGTTCTTACCCTGACTGAGACAGTTGGCAGCCATGTGACACATGAACAGCGATTTACCCACACCAGTACCAGCGAGAGCAATGTTCAGTGTCTTGGGTGGTAGGCCACCCTTGGTTATTCGGTTGAAATAGTCGAGGTCAAAGGGAATTCTTGTTTCGGTTCTGTGATAATAGTCATATCTGGAGTCGCTATCCAGCACATAATCGTGCCCAACATGATTATCAAAACCCACAGCAAGGGCATCTGAGAGAATGCTCGGTATTGCAGATACATCTGCATCCTTAGATTTTCCGTCAATGATTTGTATGCCTTCGATAATTGCATTATATACCGCCTTGTCTTTACAAAATTGTTCGGTTGAATCCACCAACCAATCATAGTCAACTTCCTCTGTGGATAGAGTTTTGATCACATCGATCACCCGCTTGAAATCCTCTTCGTTGAGGTCTTTGCGGTTCTGCACTTCTACCTCAAGCGAGGTTTGAGTGGGAATCTTTTGATATTTGTCTGTGAAGGCCTTGATTTCCTCAAACACGAGTCTTTCTGCACGATCAGAAAAGTAATCGGCCTTCATATGTGGAATTACCTTGCGGGCATAATCCTCATTCGATACCAGCGAGGATAGAGCTGTTCGTTCAATTGTCTGTGTCACGTTGTTCCTCATTCGTAATGATATCCACCAGAATATCACCAATTAACGTAAAAAATGCATTACCAAAATGTTCTCGTTCTAGTCCATTTGAATCAACTATATCATACTCAAATCGAAAAGGCAAGTCACCTTCCTGTGTCATTTCTTCTGTCTGGGGTATGGAAACCTTACCATATCGATACACCACTCCCTGATAGAAACCAGCCTTCTCTGTCAGGCCAATGCACTGCCACTGGGCATCCTTATCTGTTACATACGTGTATTTTTCTCTTATCATTTTTTCACCATCACTAAATGTGTCCTATCAGGCCCACAGTTAGCTACCGTGTGAGCTACGGTTGTATTCACCTCGTAGACATAGCCATCGGCAGGAATATGAAATATCTCTTTTCGATCCTGTATCAGGCCCTTTTTCGGGAATATAAAATAGGCGTGTTCATGAGTGTCAATTGCCATGTGGTATCGTTTGGCCTTATCTTTATGCACGCTGTATGTGGTATGCATATTCTTACGCATCAAGCGACTGCGAACTGCATTGAAATCTTTTATTATCTGGGATAATATTGTACCCTCATAAAGAGGTAGCAATTGAGAAAAGTCACGCTCTGATACGTCTGGGCGGTCTTTTAGTGACCCACAGGCATCATGGAATGAGCAATCCCCTCTATGCTGTAGGGCTGTTTGTAGTGAACCATCAGCGTCTGGTTGCCAACTAATATTTAAGTTTGACAACTCCCATTTTAGTTGTTCTAAATCATATTTGTGGTTTGTTCTGTCTATCAAACTCATTTTTAAGGCTCTCACTATCCACACAGTAAAATGTACTGTTTTCCATCGCTGGTTTTGTATACTGTTGTGACAGATACAACTGTAGCGATAACTGATTTTCCATAACATACTCGACACAGGCCTGGCGTGTTTCAAACCGTGGCTCTGTAAATACATAGAAGTCCACAGGACTCCACATAGCGACAAGAACTATTATTACCTTAGATACCAAAGCTCTCTCCACACCCACATGAACTAGCTGCTGTGGGGTTTTTTACGGTGAGAAAACTCCCACCTAATTCGGTCACATAGTCTATCTCACTGCCTATAACATACATCTCGGCTACTGGATCAAGAACCAGAACATCCTCTATGGGATCAGACCATGCCACATCAGGCCAGTTCTTCTGGAAGTCCCATACATATTGGAATCCAGAACAACCCCCGCCTTTTACACCGAGAGTTACATAGTCACCGTTTGAGACACTTTTGAGGTAGTCTCTGGCCCTACTGGTTATTGTTACCATGAAAATATTTATTCCCTATCCACCGAAAGAAAGCGTAAGTCATAATAATATTATTGACCGCCATCCATTCATTTTTTATGCTGCCAGTGGGTTGGGTATCTACAATAGTATAATATAACATTACCCACGCCAGGCACAACCCCCATGACATAAAAGGTGATGCTAAGAAGAGCCACATCTGGCTTTTCTTAGCAAAGCATTAACTACAGTGGCCCAGAAGTTTCTAGCCCATTGGCTGTTTTCTGAAGAATCCCTCGCTGCAACCGCTAAAGCAATCCTCTTCTCGTTCAAGTCTGTCAAGTTCCTCATACTCCTTAATTCTGTCAATCATTTTCAAAAAAATACTAAGCATATCATTCATCTTTTGAGACTCACTTGGCTTAGGATTTGCAGGCACACACAAGACTTTAACTTTACTGTCTTGTTCTAGAATGGCCGTTCTTGCCTCCAGACAAGAATCCATACTAGCCATCTCTGTGCTCACGCCCATACTGGCGATTATCAATAACGCCTTAATCATCATCTTTCTCCAATTGTTTCAATCGTTTCTCTATCCAGAGTTTAACCGATACGTCATTCGTGGAAGACAACTCTGGAGTCGTTATATCCAAAGACATTAGTTCTGACTCCAAAACTGTTTTGTGTAACAACGCTACCGAGTCCACTATGCAGCCTCCTTGAATTTGTCGTACCAGTATTTAGAAGAATTGCGAAGTTCTTCATTTGACTCACGAACATATTCAAGTAGATCAGTAATCACACCAGCCTGCTTGATAGCCCAATCGTCACCACGATTTGCAATCTGGTCAATGATCTCTTGCACATAATCGATTGACGGGCACGTATTACCAGGCACGGCAGGCGCCTTCGCTTTCGCAGCATCAATCTTCTCACGTTTCACATTCTTAGGCATTAGACTTTGCTCCATCCAGCTGTTTCACAAATAAACTTCTCAGTACCAACTAGCACCATATCGCTTACCATAGTAGACCTACAACCCTCGCCACCAAACATTTTGGTAACTTCCTTGTTGTTCCACCAAGCATCATCGATGCTGTTAGTTTTCATGAAAGCGAACTCCAACTTCTCGTCCACAGTCATAGTGCCAGGGCACTCGACAAAGGCGACAGTGTTCACACCGCCAGGCCCGTTGTCATGAATTACGGCAACCTTATCAGTTCCCTCAAGAGTCTTAATCAAAGCTTCAGTTTTCTTGTTCATTAGAATACTACCAAACAGAACCATCCGGCTCCAAACAAAGTTAACATAAACGCTGTACCTACAACGTACTCCAAAATCTTTTTACCCAGCGGCATAATACGCCTCCTCAGTGTAATAACCAATAGGCGAAATGCCTCTCTCAGGCAACTTTTCTACGGTGCAAATCTCGCCAGTCATCAACTTAGTGACAGAACCGTTCTCCCACATCACATCGATGGCATAGCCATACCGTTCTAATCTGGTTTTTTTGTTATACTTAACAATCTTACCAAAGTTTAACGGAATGTTCGCACCGAAATTTCCAACGATTTTTGTACCTAATTTCATAACAACCTCATTTCTCAGTTTACTACTAAAGCTACCATATGTGGCAAGCATTGTCAAGCGAAAACTGGCACCTAGGCGCCAGTCCACCTGATTTCGTAACCACCATCAAGGATATTACCTCTTGCAAAGTTCCTAGCAGGAGCAGCCCAACCAGCGGGTTTCAAAATGTCACCCTTCTTGAACTTCTTGTCCTTATCAGTGTTGACGATGAACGCCTTTACACCACCACTTTTTGCAAAGACTTTGATGTATTTGGAACCCTTAGAATATGTAAGATTCTCACAAAATTCCACATACATTTTCTCTCTAATGGGGTCATTCGTCAGAGTATCATCCAATCTATTGCCCCATCCAAAGTAATCCTTTTTCATGGCATTAAGAAAGTCACTAATAGCGAACTCAATCGAATTTCTACCTTTTTTCACATAAACACTCATAATCTTTCCTTTTCTCAGTTTATACCTAAGTATGGCATACCCAGCAGGGATTGTCAAGCAAAATCGTAGCTCATAAGTCCTTGATTTCATTGAGAATCCAAACTTTTTTTCTACTCTTACCTACGGTAAACTCAGAAAAACCCTCTGGAATGGGTTTATTCCACCCATTTTTACGGGCGATTCCCACACTAGGAAACACACCAGCGAGATGCATTATGTGGGCCATGCACCAAACATCCTCAATATGCCATGCAGAGTCCTTATCTTCCCAGAACCCGAAAGATTTCATATCTTTTTCTGACATATTAGGATGGATGAAATTGAATTCGTTAGGCACCTGGCACCTCATCAACTTCAATTATTGAGATTTTTTTCTCTGGGAACATCTCACAGAGAATCATGTGACTCTCAGCAGCGTTACCAAAATCGGTTTCAGTGCCTAAGCACTTACCCTCTTCATCACGAATTTCCCAAAACAACATAACGACCTCTCTTGTTGACTATAATATTAGTATACTACAGGCAGAGGGCCATGTCAAGCGTTAATTTGGCTAGAATCCTTTGGGGGCCTTGGAAATTCCTCGGGCTTTCATCTCCATTTCAACCCATTGTTTGGCGATAGGAGATTTAACGGGCTTTCTGAGAAGGCCTCTAATCTGTTTGAATACCATAACAAACACATCCTCACCAGCATCGTTATTGTCCACAATGATCAGATTGCCCTTGAAATGTTGACTGAATTTACCAAGATTATTCTGAACGTCCCTCCACGATGAAACCACAATGGGTTCTGGCACAGAACGATCACGCTTTGCGTTGCGTTCAAGTGCAACGTCAAGAGAGGTGTTGACAAATATCATGTGTGTGTCGTAACCTATCTGTTTTAGACTAACCGACTGTTTGATTATTTTCCCATGATCCTTACCAGTGCCATCAATGATTAGGCCTAGACGGCCTGCAATGAGGCCTTCTTTCTTTTTACTAGTTACTGCTTTTGCACGCTTACGAACAACATCTCTCGCTTCTGTCTCATCCTTCGGCATCTTCGCAGACAGGCCCTCTTTCGCTAACATAATTTCGAAAGCATCATCAGAGTTAACAGTTACAAGGCCAGTCCCGCCGGTGGTTTTCCCGACCACGTAGGATTTCCCACTGCCAGGGCCACCGGCGAGGAAAAAGGCCTTAAATATATTGGGGTCTTGGAGCCCCTCTAGTAATTCGGTGTAGGTTTTCATTTGGTAGTCGCCCTATTCCTTTTTTATATCCAGACATTTCTATAATGTATTTATCATCCTCTGTAAGTTTAGGCATTTCTGTTCGTGCCTTAGTTTGAAAGTTCATCTTCTTAATTCTATTTTTGGTCTTAGCCATTTGATCTTCCTTTCGAAGTTTTCTTTGTTGGATATTTCGATTTTTAGGAATAGTTGCGTTCTCCTTTCTAAGCTAGTTCATCTTGGTAAAACTCTTCTACCAAGGGGTCTTCCTCAAAAAATGTATCATCTACATCCTGAGGCAGTTCTTCTACAAACTCTAATTCTTCCTCTACACAATCCTTTACGCACCGCATAAACATCATGTGTGTTGGGCCATTTTCGCCGTCTGGTAGAAAATTGTGGTGTATTGCTTCGACTAGAAATGGGCCCTGATAAAATCTATTCAGAGGGCTCTTATCAGGTTGTTTAGCCCTTGATGGCCGAGGAATATTAATAGTTACCACTTGACCAGCTCTCATGTAAGTGTGACCAAGAGCGGTCAAGTCCAAGACATATCCATTTTTTAGTGATTCGTCAAAAGCTTTGCCTCCCAATAACCATCTCTGGTGGTTAGGTGCCTGAAACGCATATTTACCATCGCCAGTTGTTAGACTGGCATCTGTACCTGTGGCCTGATCTTTAAAAGATACTGAAGTAACATACTTGGCGACAGATGTTGAACCCAAATTGCTTCCGTCTTGATCATATGCTGTTTTACTGTACATTGAATTAGCACCTTTACCATGATATGTATTAATCGTGAAATTTTGAGCCTCTGGTTCAAATTGGTCAAAGTAGTTAAAATTGGTGGTTATAATATCTTTATTGAATATGTCATGCACCGTCAATTCTGAAGAGAACTGGCCAGTCACAGTTCCACTCATTGTGTCTGGATTTCTGTTTATGTTATAATCTCTTATTCTCGCATACTCTGCCATAAAGTCTGGACGGCCCTCTACTGTAGTTTCGTTTTCAACAATTGTGTATTGTTGCGCTGATTCTGTAGCGTACATCGATTGTATGGAGCGAAAATGAAACCCTGTTAGTGTCTCGAAAAATCTGTATGTAGGTTGACCATTTTCTTTAGACACAGCCTCTTTTTTACACTGGTGTATGATATCAATGGGAGTCAATTCATTAGCAACTATTTTCTTAATTCCAGAGGATTCCTCCACGAACACAGTTTTTTTAGTTTTCAGATCACTCTTTAACATTTGTTTAGCGATAGAAGAATAGGTTCCTGTTAATATTCTGTCAACAATAGTTCTATTGTTTCTAATACCTTCCATAGATATAAATTCCACTGATACAGCTTGCACATCTGGCTTCAAACTCTTGGCACTATTAACTTTGTTGATATAAAATTGTCTGTCTATGATTTTTTCTTCACCGAAATCACCACCACCCATAGTGGATGGCGTGCGAATCTTCAGGCGCAGAATTTCTTGTCCAACAATAGGCATAGTGTTAGTTAGGCCAAAATTATCGGTGAATACCAGATTGCCTTGAAGAAGTGGTGAATCAATGCTTTCGTATATGTCGAGCTGCATAAGTTCTTTACTAACATCAACTCGATCATCACCACAGGATACGATCTCACATTTCTCTAAAATAAACTCACCAGCATAACTCATTCCCTCTGACATTAGATTTCACTTTCGTTTATCATTCCTTGAAACTCTTCTATAATTTGAGGTACAAAGGCAGGGTCAAGCAAACGTATTTGTCTTTTCTTGTTTTGTTCTTCTTCTTCAAACTCTAAATTTGTTACGGCTGTGGCCGTAGGATAATCTGCATTGGAAGTTCCTACATCTATTTTTAGAGTCGTATCACCAGACGTTTGGCTAATTTCATAGTGATGCACAGCGTTAGGATTGTCGTATTTGTCTCGCACGTATGAAAGAAATTGATTGGTATTCATGGGCCAATCGTGAAAACGATTTACAATATCATTGGTCATACAAACTATCCAGTGCAATTCTGCATCACCATATAATTTGTGAGCGATCATTTCTGGTGTCTCGCCTTCTTTCACATCATACGTATCAAACATCGCCACATTATCTTTAGCTTTTGCACGAATGGCAACACGGCGTAAAAGATTAGTAACAATCTTTGGCTCTCCGCCTTTCACAGACGCAAATTGTATTACTGGAAAATTTTCAAAATACATTAGAATCCTGCCTCAATACGTTCTTGACTCATCATCTCTATTTCTCTGAATTGTAAAGATATGGTGGTTTTTTGTGGAGGCGGGCCGTCACCACCACCCTCATATCCCTTACGATCATTTGTACTGGTTGGCTCATATGTTTTATACCTGTCGCTTCCGTATTCAACATCGACTGATGTTAGATAGGAAGATGAAACTCTATTCAAAAATGGGTTGCGTTTTCCTTTGTGATGATACTCAATATCAAAGATATTTGGAGTTCTCATAATCTTACCATTTAACTTAGCTTCTACTTTATGTCCCATTATGGTTCCACCAACTGAGTCCACATACGAAGGCATCATGTTCTTTTTAAATGCGTATACAATTTCTTCAACAATCTGTGCCTCTTGTTCACTCTTGGGAATAAAGGTGAACTCATACGAGAAGTCTCTGCGCTCCACGCCCTCAAATTGCAATTCCATTTTATTAGATATGGCCATACCAGATGCAATCTGTGCCAAAGCTCTTGCGCCGGATACCATGTTTCCAGCCTTCTTAACCGCAGCCGAGGCTAGTCCCGATACCACCGCACCACCACCAGCTCCTAGAGCCGACATGAGTCCCTGACCGCTAGATAATGCACCGTACACATCAGCTGCGCCTTGTGCAAATGCACCAATCTCTTGATCTGTATAATTTGTTTTATATGAAACCTTTACAGATGGAGGCATATACAAAGCGATAGCCTGATCCATCTTTTTCATAGGGGGTCTTTTTATAGACAGTGACTTTCCAGCACCTTTTCCTGATTGAGAGGCCATGGGGGATGAGTCAGAGTTTTTTAAAGCTGCATTTGTAGCAGCCACATCAGCATCACCAGAGGCCAGTTTTGAAACTGCAGCGCCCTTCTTCTGAAGTTTAGCATCATCAATCTGATATACATAGAAAATGATGTAATGACCTTGTTGTGGGTCTTCTTCTACATTAATAGGATATGTTAGATTCTTTGAAGTGGTAGAACTAAAATTACCGCCCTGTGAAAGTCCTTGTAAAGCAGAGGCACCACCACTTGATCCAAACTTTGCGAAAGAGGATACTTGAGAAGCAACTGCTGTTGCAGCCTTATTTTTGAGTGTGCTGAGTAATACGGCCATGTCTAAATATTCCTTATACAGAACTATTTATGCACCATGAGTTACAAAGGCAGATACAAACCACAAAATCCCCAAAAATATATGGGCGATCCACATAATATAATCTACCGATCCCTCTGGGAACGGAAGTTCATGGTGTACTGTGATACCAGTGTTAACATCATTGAGTGGGGTAGTGAAGAGATCATCATACCCTATTTATCTCCTTGGGACGGCAGATTACACCGTTACTTCCCTGATTTCTACATAAAAGTTCGACAGGCTGATGGCAGCCTCAAGAAAATGATCATTGAGGTAAAACCTAAAAAACAATGTTCTCCACCAAAAGAACCTAAACGTAAGACTAGAAGATACTTGGGTGAGGTTAAAACATGGGGTATCAATGAGGCCAAGTGGAAATATGCTACTGAATGGTGCAACAAAAATGGCATGGAGTTCAAGATTCTGAACGAGGATCATCTAGGTATTTCGTATAAATAGAGGCATGGCACAAAGTAAGTTCATACAGGCAGTAAAAGATGAGGCAAAAGGCCGTCCACGATCAACCCAATGGTATAGGGATAAGATCAAGGAATTCGGTAAGCCTACAACAATGGACTTGATAAGAGATGGCAAACGAGACAATAAGCCATTCTACGGTAAGTTAAATATGTTCATATACGACCCAAAGTTTAAAAAGAAACTACCGTATTACGATACATTTCCCCTTGTTTTGCCTCTAGAGACTTACAGTGATGGGTTTCTGGGGATTAATTTTCATTATCTCCCGATACCCCTACGAGTTAAATTACTAGACAGGCTGGTGGATTTTTCCAACAACACAAAATTTGATGAGTCAACTAGGCTGGTTGTGGACTACAGTAAACTAAAGAATGTTAACATAGTCAAACCCACTATACACAAATATCTGGCAGGACAAACCAAATCACAGTTTCGAAGAATTGATGCAGACGAATTTACTATTGCGACATTGTTACCTGTACAGAGATTTAAGAAAGCTGCGGCTTCTGTGGTTTGGAAAGAATCAAGGGCGATGATCTAATGGCAAATTTTCTAGAAGGGACAGCGTTTGGCGTACTTAATGATGTTCTATCTGCATTTCGGTCTAATGAGGGATACGCCCTGCCAAGTAGATATGAAGTTCTCATTTACCCGCCTGCACCAAAGACAGGCGGTAGTCTAACAAATGTATTCAGTGGTTTGCGTGCCACTAATGAAGCTTCTAGAAGTGTATCTTTGCGTTGCGAGAGCGTAGAGTTGCCTGGCAGAAACATAACATCAAGTCCAGACACAAACATATATGGCCCTGTAAGAGAGATTGCACAGGAAGTAACATATTCGAATGAAGTATCAATGACATTTCAAGCGAGCTCTGGACTAGAAGAAAGAGTATTCTTTGAACAGTGGCAACAAAAGTGTTTTAATCCAGAAACATGGAATGTTGGATATTACAACGAGTACATAGGTTCAGCTGACGTATACTTACTGGACATAAACAACCAAAGACGATATGGATTGAAAATACAAGAGATGTGGCCAAAAACTATTACGGCTACAGAATTATCGGGGGCAGCTGCTGGCGACATTATTAAGAACCAAATCACGTTTGCTTTTAGAACGTGGACTACACTTGATATTGACCAAACACCACCTAGCATTGCTGACAAAATAACTCAAACGGTGGTGAACTCTGTGGAGAGAAATATCACAGCAAATATACCTGCTGTGTTGCGAAAATTATAAGGATGAAAAATTATGGCACTACCAAAGCTAAACACGGTATCGTATGACTTGGAACTACCGTCAACTGGTG
>VTLG01001388.1_pt1 | contig 12754 bp, 22 predicted proteins | sample 4694571 | NCBI WGS metagenome assembly VTLG01 (sample SAMN12604809, study PRJNA352737) | marine metagenome | biome: ENVO:00000447; feature: ENVO:00000209|ENVO:00000569|ENVO:01000036; material: ENVO:00002151; isolation source: viral sequences binned using virsorter ... | reverse complement strand
GTTTATGAAGCGTTAAAGCGAGAGAGCAAGGGCTTTACTTCCGAGAGTGTAAATCTAGAAACAGATACTTATAAAATAGTAACTCACCAAAGAGAACATGGCTTCATGTTAGATGCTGAACTAGCAGAGACACTATTAAAACAATTTGATGATGAGATTAAGGAAACCGAGGATGAAGTACATAAAACTTTTAAACCAAAAACAACCAAGCGAGTTATCTATCCTCAACACACGACGTTCGGGTCTTTAGATGGAATTAATAATAAAATTAAAAAGATGGGACGTGATACCGAAGGCAAACAAACGAGACTAACACCAGAAGAATACGATATATTTTTGAAAGGCTCGTCAGATACAGTAGTTAGAGTATCCGAAGAACCTTTTAAACTTGGGTCACGCCAGCAAATCGGAGAATATCTTCAGGAGTTTGGATGGAAACCGAAGCACTTCACACCGACAGGACAGCCAAAGGTAGATGAAAAAGTTTTAAGTACAGTTAAAGGTATACCCGAAGCTGCGTTGATTGCTAAGTATTTAATGTTACAAAAACGAATAGCCCAAGTATCTTCTTGGCTTAAATTTTTAAATGAGAACCGAGTACATGGTTCAGTAATATCAAACGGTACAATCACAGGAAGAATGTCACATAGAGATCCAAACATGGCACAGATACCAAGTTTATCTTCGCCTTACGGAAAAGAATGTCGAGCCTGTTGGACAGTACCGAAAGGATATAAGCTAGTAGGTATAGATGCAAGTGGATTAGAGTTGCGTATGCTTGCACACTATTTAAATGACGAGGAGTTTACAGATGACATTATCAACGGAGATATACACACGGCTAATCAAAGAAGGGCGGGACTTAAATCAAGAAATCAGGCTAAGACTTTCATCTATGCCTTCCTATACGGCGCTGGAGATGCAAAGATTGGAGCAATCGTTGGAGGAAGCAAAGGGGAAGGTCGAAGAGTTAAACAATCTTTTCTCTCTAATTTCGGAACACTTAAGACTTTTAGAAATCGAATTACGAGAGAAGCAGAACAAAACGGATTCATCAAGGGGTTAGATGGTAGGAAAATATTTATTCGTAGCTCTCACGCAGCACTTAATTCTTTGTTGCAGGGAGCAGGGGCTGTTGTAATGAAACGTGCGTTAATTATTTTTAATGAACTGATACAAGGAAATAAATTAAGCGCCAGTTGCGTTGCGAATGTACATGATGAATGGCAAGTAGAAGTTCCAGAGGAACAAGCAGACCTTCTTGGAAACCTAGGAGTTACTGCGATGCGGTCTGCTGGTATATACTATAACCTTAACTGTCCATTGGACGGTGAATATAAGATAGGAGGTAACTGGAGTGAAACACACTGAACAATTACCACTTTTTTACGAGGACGACCATTACGACTTAGGCGGAAAGAACCATAAGTTGTGTAGTAAGTGCGATAAAAAATTACCGCTATCTTCATTTAGTAGGCATAGTGGAGGAAACTATCTTAGGCCAGAATGTAAAAAGTGTAACAACGAACTAGGAAAAATAAGGGCTAGACTAAAAGAACAACATGGAATGCCCAAAGAAAATTATATATGTCCAATATGTTTAGGTGATGAAGAAGCTGTAAACGGCAGGGGAAATACAAAAAATGGTTCGTGGGTTTTAGATCACTGTCACGAAACAGAAAAATTTAGAGGCTGGCTTTGTCATAAATGCAATAGATCTTTAGGCGGCTTCGATGACAATTTAGAAATGATTTTAAGAGCCATTAAATATTTAAAAGGTTAGAAACTTTTATGAATAACAATACAAAAAAAAATCTATCAACGTTAGTTGAAGATATATATCAAACAATAATTAATATTACAGATGGTAATAAAGAAGTACCCGATGAACTTTTAGAGGAGCTTGGAAGTAAGATAGCAGCCACAATTAAAACTTGGTCAACTCCGCAGCACCATAATAAATTTAAATTAAGAATGTCTAATATTGGTAGACCTGCTAGGCAGTTATATTATAGTCAACAAGATACAAGAGAAATTCGACATGAACCGTCAACACAACTTAAGTTTTTATATGGTCACATAATGGAAGACCTTTTAATCTTCTTAGTAAAACTAGCAGGGCATCAAGTCACGGATGAGCAGAAAGAAGTTACGGTTGATAAAGTGTTAGGTCACATGGATTGCAAGATTGATGGAGAAGTTGTTGATATAAAAACCGCATCGGGTTTTGGATTCAAGAAGTTCAAGAACAAAACACTAGCGGAAGACGATCCCTTTGGTTACATAAGTCAACTTGCAGGTTACGAACGTGCTGAGGGCACAGAGAACGGAGGGTTCCTTGCAATGAATAAAGAGTCTGGTGAACTTGCTTTGTACCAGCCAGAAGATTTAGATAAGCCTAATATAAATAGTTTAATTAATACTATTGAAAATGTTTTAACAGGAGATGCTCCACCTAAAAAATGTTACAACCCCATAGCGGCAGGTTCAAAAGGGAATAGAAAACTTCCGATGGGCTGTGTATATTGTAATCATAAATTTGTATGCAATAAAGATACTAATGATGGTGAAGGGCTTAGAGTATTTAAATATGCAAGAGGCCCTGAGTATTTAACAACAGTAGTGTCCACGCCTAAAGTAGAGGAAATTACTTATGAGAAAATCCGCTATTAAAAAAATAAATAAAAAAGTTGACGAGTTACTTTTTGAATGGATCAAAAAAATACTTCCCGAAGAAGAACAAGATAAAGTAAATAAAAATAATTTACAAGCATTACTACCAAAGGAAGAATACTTACAGGTTCAAAAGACTTTTTATTTATCTATGTATACTAAGAGATGGACTAAACAAAGCATTAAAAAATTATTAAAAATGGGTCACTCTTTGAATAGTATAACAATCGGAGATTTAGAATGGCTGACGAAGACAAAACTAAAGACAGACCGATTGAGCATATTGTAATCGCTTTAGCTGCGATGATACAGCTACGGGAAAGTAGAATGAATTTAGAAGAATTACTTTTTCTTAAAGAAGCAGTTGAAAAGGAGTTGAAAGAATATGAAAGGATTATACATTGAAAAGAAAACCAAGAGTTAAACGTATCAGGCATGAAAAGATAAACGGTTATGATAGTATTTGGGAATACATACTACACGATACTCTTTTAAAAGATTGGGAACACCACGCAGATAAAGTAGAATATACAGTAGAGCATACTTACGAACCAGACTTTGTAAGGACTTTACAAAACAAGTTAATTCTGTTAGAATCTAAAGGAAGATTTTGGGATCATGCAGAATACTCTAAATACATTTGGATTAAAAAGAAGCTACCTGAAAATACAGAATTAGTTTTTCTATTTGCCAATCCATCTGCACCTATGCCTAACTCTAAGATACGCAAGGACGGTACTAAAAGAACGCATGGAGAGTGGGCAACAGCAAACAAGTTTAGATGGTACACAGAAGAAACCCTGCCTGATTCTTGGATAGACCCAAGGGCTAGGAAAACAAATGAATTTAATGAACGACAACAAGAGTTAAAAGAATTGGAGGACAAGTATGCCGAATGAATTTAAAGGTTACAATTGGTGGAAAAATAAAACGTACAGCCCATCATCATATGCTATAAGAGAAGATTTAGTGAACGGGCCACAACATTATAATAATGGAGGTATAGAGTGTATAGATGCTATGGAAGCTATGCTCAGTGAAAAAGAATTTATAGGATACCTGCGAGGTAATTCTTTTAAATATAGATGGAGGTATACGTACAAGGATGGCGAACAAGATTTAAAAAAAGCTAGATGGTACGAAGATAAACTATTAAAAGTTTATGAAAATAATTTAGATTTAAAGGAGATTCAAAGTGGCAACGGACAGGAAAGCGGAACGGACTGCTAGGTTCAATCGTAGTCAAGAAGCTAAGAATAAACAACGTCATAAAAAATATAAAAAGGAAAAAAAGGAATATAAAGATGACTCTGAAAACACAGGAATACTTAGGGATTCAAATAGATTTAAACAGGGAAGATGAGCTAAGTGAATTTTCAATTAAAACATTACAAGACAGATATTTTTGGGAGAATGAAACTTATGCTCAACAAGCTTTTGCTAGGGCTTCGGTCTTTGGTGCAACGTATAAAGGATGTACTAATTATGATCATGCACAGCGACTTTATAACTACGCAAGTTTACGCTGGTTTATGTTTAGCACCCCTATACTTAGTAACGGGGGAACTACTCGCGGTCTTCCCATTAGCTGTTTTCTTAATTATGTGCCTGACTCAAGGTTTGGTTTATCTGATCACTATGATGAGAACATATGGCTTGCAAGCGCAGGTGGGGGTGTCGGTGGATATTGGGGTGATGTTCGCAGCAACGGTACTAGCACTTCTAACGGTAGTAAATCTACTGGTTCTATTCCTTTCATGCACGTAGTTGATAGCCAGATGCTTGCCTTTAATCAAGGAGTTACTCGCAGGGGTAGTTACGCTGCGTACATGAATGTGAGCCACCCAGAAATAGAAGAGTTTATAGCGATGCGTAAAACTACAGGAGGAGATTTAAATCGTAAGTGTTTAAACATACACAATGCAGTTAATATAACTGATGAATTTTTAGAAGCTGTGAAAGAAGATAAGGATTGGAGACTTATAGACCCTAAAACAAACGAGGCCGTGAACAGCATCAGCGCAAGAGATTTATGGTGGCAAATAATACACACGCGGTCAGAGACAGGTGAGCCTTATATTATTAATTTAGATAATTGTAATGCGGCGCTACCTAAACAACAAAAGGATTTAGGTTTAGAAATTAAACAAAGTAATTTATGCTCCGAGATAACCTTACCAACCAACGAAGAACGAACAGCAGTTTGTTGTTTGTCTAGTGTGAATCTCGAAAAATTTGACAATTGGGAATCTAATGAATTATTTATTAAAGATTTAGTTACAATGTTAGATAATGTCTTAGAACATTTCATTGAAAGTGCGGTAGATACTGATGAGCTTGGAACTTACCGAGCAAATGCAGACCGCTTTAAAAATTATATTAAGGAGGGAAAGAATGGATATAAAAAATCAGCTTATTCAGCTTACAGAGAAAGGAGCATCGGTCTTGGAGCGATGGGTTTCCACGGGTATCTCCAAAATAACAGCATACCATATGAAGGCTTATACGCGAGTTCGTTTAACCACAGAGTATTTAGCGGCATCAAATCAAAAGCTATGGAAGCAAGTAAAGAACTGGCTGACGAGAGGGGCGAAGCACCTGATATGGTTGGTAGCGGATTTCGTAATGCTCATCTGCTTGCTGTTGCTCCTAACGCTTCTAGTTCCATTATATGCGATGGCGCGACTCCTAGCATTGAGCCTACAAGGGCTAACATCTATACTCACAAAACTCTAACGGGTTCTTATAAAGTACAGAATAAATATCTTGAGAAACTTTTAGAATCTAAAAATAAAAACACAGATAAAATATGGAAAGATATCTCTGCACACGACGGGTCAGTGCAACATCTAAGTTTTTTAACGGATAGAGAAAAGGAAGTATTTAAAACTGCTCCAGAAATAAATCAGATATGGGTAGTCGAACACGCTCATCAACGGCAGCAATACATCTGCCAAAGTCAAAGCGTGAATCTATTCTTTGCACCTCCTAAAGCCACTGAGCCACAAGAAGTACATGATGAATTTTTACAGTATGTAAATGATGTACACTGGTACGGGGCTAAGAATTTAAAGTCTTTATATTACTTGCGCTCTGATGCAGCACGTAACGCCGAGAATGTTAATATAAAAATACCTCGTATCAATCTAGAAGATGTAGAATGTATAGCTTGCGAAGGATAAATATAAATGAAGGATTCTGAAATTACAATTAAAACAATGGGTCTTCCATCTGTATTTTTAATGGAAGCAACTATGCCCCAAGAAATTATAGATGCCTTGAATAATTACCTAGATAAACTACTAGAGAAAAAGAACAGGGAAAGCGCAGCAGACCGTTTAGTTGGTCAGATACATAGAGGCGAACAATTAACGATTGACCATAAAGATACGTCACTTAAAAATACTCATAATTTTTTATGCAATTTAGGTTACAAATATATCTCTGAGTTCTTTCTTAATACAAGGCAAGCATTGAAGACCGATAGGCAGGTATCCGTTCAACATCTTTGGTCAGTACATAGCTATGCAGGAGACTATAATCCTATACATGACCACGGAACTCACACAGTTATGGGAGTTAGTTGCACCACATGGACTAAAGTACCAGAACAAATTTCAAATAAACCTAGTCCTCACGCAGAGAAATTTACTTATACAAATTCATCTGGAAATGTAGATGGCTTTCTCGAATTTATCTACGGGCAAAACGCTGTGTCCGATGCAGAAAAATTAAAACCTACTCAAGCGGCTATGATGAAACCGGAAGTAGGTAAGATATATTATTTTCCGTCTTGGCTACAGCACACAGTCTATCCTTTTCGCGGCGAAGGAGAAAGACGTACTGTTGCCGCTAATTTTAATTGTTACCCAATAATAGAAGATGAGAGAAATAAAAATGAGTTTACTTAATACAAGGGATTACTACAAACCTTTTGACGATCCTTGGATGTTTGACTACTACGTGCAACAAAACCAAATGCACTGGTTTCCAGAGGATGTACCATTACATAATGACGTTAAAGATTGGCAAGACCTGAACGACAGTGAGCGTAATATGCTGACTCAGATATTTCGATTGTTTACGCAGTCTGATGTGGACGTAGGCTCAGGGTATATAGATAAGTACATGCGAATCTTTAAGAAACCAGAAGCGCGTATGATGATGGCCTCCTTTGCCAACATGGAATCCATACACCAACATGCCTATAGTCTGCTGTTAGACACAGTAGGTATGCCAGAGACAGAGTATAAAGCGTTCGCAGATTACGAAGCAATGGCAGACAAGCATGAATATATAAATAAAATAAAAGTAACATCTAAGGATAAAGAAAGTATTGCCAAGGCGCTTGCGGTTTATAGCGGGTTTACGGAGGGGCTACAGTTATTCAGTAGCTTTGTAATACTTTTAAACTTTCCAAGATTCGGAAAGATGAAAGGCATGGGTCAGATTATAACTTACTCTATTCGAGATGAGTCACTTCACGTTGAAGCAATGACAAAACTATTTCGAGAGTTCATTAAAGAAAATATAGAACTGTGGACTGATGACCTTAAGAAAGAAATCTATCAGGCTTGTAGAGATATGGTAACACTTGAGAACAGGTTTCTGGATTTAGTTTTTAAACAAGGAGACATAGAGGGGTTAACAAAATCTGAAATGCAACAATATATTAAATACATAGCCGATAGAAGACTACTTCAGTTAGGATTAAAACCTAATTATAAAGTGAGCGATAACCCTTTAGGGTGGCTCGATGATGTGCTTGGTGTCGAACATCAGAACTTTTTTGAAGGGCGGTCTACTTCTTACATGAAAGCAGGACTTCGAGGAGACTTGGAGAAAGTGAGATTTACATGAGTGAAAACGAAGGCAACATAATTTCTTTTAGAGTATTCATAGATCGTAAAGGAAACTTAGTAACGGAATTTAAAAACTTACCCGTAGAAAAAGTAGCTACAGTATTTGATAAGACTGATACTCCTTTTGTTAAAAAAGTAATCAGAGAAGCAAGCATCAAACTTGAGGGGTTACATGAGTATCTTGAAAAAGAATTAAGCGCTCTCCGTTAGCGATTATTAATATACATAGTTACTTCAAAACCAAATCGAATATCTTTATAGGTTGGGGTTGTCCAAATCATAATTATCTCCTTATATAAATTAATTTTATCTTTACCTATATTACTAGCGTTCTCATTAAGTAACTGCTTTAATTCCAAGCCTCCTATTCTGTATCACCTTCCCAGAAGTATCTAAAATAAACTCGGAGTGCTTACAAATCATTTCAAATAACAATTCTTTCATCTTGGCATCTTCTGCCTGAACAAATATTGTACCTATATGATTCATAACATCTGCGTTGATTCGCATCGTAGAAGTTTCTGGAGTTTCGATGTAGTGTACAAATTCTTCCATTACCATTTCACCTTGTTTGCCCAATAAGCCGCTGACATTTTACCCCTTTTAATATTCTTAGCATGACGAGCTTTAAAACTCTTCGCTCGTTTAGTCATAGTCCTATCACCTGTCTTACCCTGTTGCCCAAAGCGAATAAGTTTTACTTTGTCACCTTCCTTTGCGACAACGACATGGGATTTTGTTCGGTGCTTTGGAGTTCGCTTAGGTTTATTGTATCCAGAAACACCAGCACGTTTAAGTCGAGGGTCTGTAGACTTACCGCCTTTCTTGTATTCTTCTCTATACATTTTATTTATTCCCTATAAAAAATATGGTCGCCTATGCGAATAATTTTAGTTAGTTTATCAGCCCAGTTAGGATGTACTTTATAATGGTGATAGTGTGTTGCATTATCTGTAATATCAAATGCTAATTTATTCGACGTTAACATTACATTTGAAAAATAAAATATTTGCATATATAAATCCATATTATTTATATTTTCAGGTAGCCCATCACACCACCAACTAAATTGACACTTGTGCCTTACTGGAATATTAGTGCCCTTGTAAGTTGGCCCTTGAAAAACTACTTCACATATAGTATTAGGAAACCTGTCGCTTTGAACTCTATTTAAAGTTACATTCGTAATGGCGATCCAACCACCAGTACCTTGATTCCTTCCTTCAAAATAAATATTCTCTGCTAAACAGTTCGCTTCCATTGCCGTGTTTGCTTGGGCACACAACGAAAACAATAACAACATACTTATAAATAATTTTTTAACCATATAACTTCCACCATAGCAAAAGTCCTATCAAGTAACCATTCAGTATCATCAACAATGAACCAAACATAACTAATACGTTAATTACTATTAATTCATTCTTAATCTTTTCTTTGATCTTTACGTCCATCAGCCCTCGCTATTCGTTCTACGTCTGGTTTAACACCTAAGACTGACCTACACATTGCGTCTATTCGTATCAGATCATTATCTAATTGTCTTACTCTATCTATTAAAGAAACTATCATGGCCTGTTGTGTGTCTAGTTTTTTATGTATGTCTGCTATTAAAGATTTAAATAGTGTCCATACAAGATAGCCTAAACCTCCGGCAGCTACAGCGGGGATTCCAATAACCTCTATTATTTCAATCCAGTTATTCTCCAATTTTATACCACTTGGAAACCATCCCCAAAGGTATAACCATCGGAGTATTTACAGTGTCCTTATCCTTTTCTTCTGTATATAAATCCGTAACAAGAATAACACATTCATCTGTTTCAGCCACCAAGTAGCCCACAGTTTTTCGTAAAACTGGTTTAAGATTTTTAGTATCTTTCAGAGAATAATCTTTTGGATCAATCCAAGCATCTCCCCAATACACTTCTGCAATTGGGAAATCTTTCATTACTTTTTACCTTTTGGAAACCCTTTTTTCATAGCGGCATAATTCTTTGGGCTTATAGTCGATTTCTTTTTAGTACGACTTATACCCTTCTTTTTTCTTTTATTTATGTTTGCGTATAATCCTTGCTTATTCATTATTTTTTCCCCATAAATTTAGCAGCGCCTCGAAAACCAAAGCTGGCAGCTACTATCGTCCCTAACAAATACTGATACCAAGTAGGGCAATTACTTAAAGCAAGAAAGAAATTGTTCACTCGTTCTTCCTCTCCAAACAGTAATAAAATTAATGGCAATGTAAACACGACAGTAAGCCACTCATCTTTCCATGAGCTTTCGCTGGCCTTAGCTTGAGTAATGTCCCAATCAATTTCTCCCGTAGCTTTCTTTTCCATAACGTTTGCTTCGGCCTCCGCCTTAGCTACCTTCATACGGGTCACAGCTTCTACTTTCTTAACCCGACCTTCCATCCATGTTGAAGCTATCTTTGCAATGGGGCCAAGTAACATTTGAAACATTTTATTCTCCTTTTAAATTATTCATTCATAGCTCCGGTAATTAATTCTGAACTACATAATATAAATGATTGCTGCTCCTCAAACAGCGCCCTGAAATTTTCTAATTTCATAAACGGAAGACCTACTTTACTTTGATGTTTAGCATATATACTATAAAGTATTCGTAATTGTTCTTCAGTGTAAAGAATCATTAGTAGCTCCATACCCAAGGTCGAGGGCGTTCTGGAGAGTTCTGAATATCATCTATATGCACGAATCTAGAATCTCCTTTTTGGTTAACTCCGATGCCTTTGAAACCTATGTTCAGAGCGCCCTTAATGAGCCTGTAGGCTTCTTCTCCGCGCACTGATATGTCGATAGCCCTTCCTGTTGTATGAGCGCCTACAGAGGCTTTTACGGCCTCTATGGGATGCTCAGGACACCTATAGCCGGAGGTTACAATAAATGGAAAAGACAGCGCCTCTCTTAAATTTTCTATCTTTTCCATAAATTCTAAATTAATTCCATCTTTTTGGCAACAGGTACAGCGAAGCTCTAACTCTGTAAAATATTTAAACACTATTTTTCTCCTATATTAAACTGCAAAGGAACTCCCGCATCCACAGGTTGTTTGTACATTTGGATTGCGGATTATAAATTGTGATGAGAAATGGTCAGTAGAATAATCAATTTCAGAACCATTTAAATACTGTAAACTCAGTGGGTCTACAACTAAAGTGATGCCATCGGTAGTAACAGCTTCGTCATCTTCCTTTTTATCATCAAAGGTAAAGCCATACTGGAATCCTGAACATCCTCCGCCTTGTATAAATACTCTTAAATTTATATTATTAGTTACGGCGGGGTCTTCGTTTATAATTTCTTTTACTTTTTTAGCGGCGGCACTATGGAATGTTAAACTCATAGCTATCTCCCTTGATTAATTATCCAGATAAATCCTGTAATGAGTCCTAGTCCAAAAATAGAAGCTCCAATTATAAACGCGATATCAATAATCTTTTGACGAAATTTAATGCGGTCATGTATTACTTTAGTACGCTCTGTACGAATTTTGCGCTCCATTGATAGTAGCTCGTCCCACGACTCTTTTCCGTATGCCATCATGATCATAGATCGCAACTGCTTTCTCTGTTCATACAGTTGTTTCTGTGCTATTAAAGCATCCAGAGCTTGTTTTTGAATAGAGCCATTACCAGTTATTTTTTTAAACAGCGAAGGTTTTTCAGCACGTTCTTTAGCTTTGTTGACATCGTGCGATGCTTCCATCCATTTTCCGATCTGACCGAAAGTGTCCTCGGCCTCACGGCCAAGTTCCACCATTTTTTGTACGCCGCGAAAAGCTTTTGAAGCGACTGTAATAGCAGCAGTAATCGTAAGTGGATCAGGCATTTAGTACATTCGCTGTTCTTCTGGGGTTAAAACTCTTAAGTCACTCCTCATATTTTTTAAAGCTTGTATAAAATCTTCTCTACTTTTTAAAGGTTTATCATAGTTAAAACCAAAGTTATTATTATCTCTATCCATTTGTCTACGCATACCACTTTCAGGATCAAAACGCTCTTTTAAATTTAAAAGATTTATAGCTAACTTTGGATTTTTGGACAATGAAGCTAAAAGCCCTGCTCCAAAATGCCTTGAGGCATCACCATAGCCACTATCATTTAACCTTACATTTTTATATCCAGCTTCGGTGGCAGTTGAATATAAAAATTCTCGCGGAGATTCGTTCTCTTTAAACTCAAGTTGTTGTCGAGTTTCAGGAGAAACTAAGCTATTTGAAACTAGATTGGTTACGGCTTGTTGTACTGTATTCTTGGTATAAGTTAGCTTACCGCCTGTATCTTTTGTAACTCTTCCGCCTTTTACATTTTGAGCGCGGAGTGCATGTTCTAAAAGACCGCCACCGCCTTTTGCCGTAGATGCCCACGCCGAAGCTTTTGTTCCTACAAGTCCAAATTTAGTTTGTAGTGCGTTTAAAAGTGTTCCAAAGCCTCCTTTTGCTGTAAGTGTTGTTGTTGCCGCTGGCCCTACACCCGCCAACCCCGCTAATCCCACACCCAAAGCTACAGTACCTCCAACCATTGCCGCAATTCCCATCGCATCACCAAAGCCAAAAGGTTTAGAACGTTGATTTTTTCGTTGCAGCTCTCGTTGAACAATATCAAATACGGCTGCTTTTTTATCCGGTGATATTGCAGCTAGTGCTTCGGGTGATGTTAGTGTATTTGGGTCTATTCCGAGTAATGAAAATGCTCGTACATATTCTTTGTTTGTTGTCATAACTCTATGACGATCTTTTTGTTCTTTAAGTGTCCAATTAAATTTTGCAACATCTACTGCTTCTTGAGGTACGCCAGTGTCTTTCCAATAGTCAGGAGTTAAAGCGGATGCAAACGAGCTTGCGTTACCACTATAAAGCTGGCTTTCCTCAGCCGACAATCCCGCCACAGGAGCTTTCCACTGTGACGAAAATGCGCGGTCAAAAGCCAATGCAAAATTACCACCTCCAGCAATACCTGAACCTTCTTGAGTATAGTCAAAGCGTTCGTAATCACCTTGATTTGTCCCATCTCTTTTTTCGTAGGGGTTTACCCAATTAAGAGTTTCTTCTGTGTCTCCCCAATATTCAGCTTCATTGGGCACTTGCAGTTGCGCTTGATCTGCCCTGATTTTCTCACTCGCCGCCTTACCTTCTGCAATTAAACGCTCCTCATTTTCTTGACGCGCTTTTGCTAACTCTTGTTGCTCTTGTTG
>VTLG01006581.1_pt1 | contig 12756 bp, 20 predicted proteins | sample 4694571 | NCBI WGS metagenome assembly VTLG01 (sample SAMN12604809, study PRJNA352737) | marine metagenome | biome: ENVO:00000447; feature: ENVO:00000209|ENVO:00000569|ENVO:01000036; material: ENVO:00002151; isolation source: viral sequences binned using virsorter ... | reverse complement strand
ACCTGCGTTATTACAAATGGATGTGTATTCCTGTGGTGAGTTTGATCATACAGATATTTGTAAGAAATTAATGAATGATTTTGATATACACAAAATAGAATATAAATATCTTAATAGAGAAACAGGATTAGTTGATCTTTAATTACTGAGGTTCATCTCCCTCACAAATATAACCTATAACTTGTTTACCATCGTGTTCGTGATAATAAAGATTACTAAACATCTTACGTTGTTTACGTTCACTAACTTTTACATTGTAATGATACCAGGACTCACATGGCATGTGTATCTCAAAAGAGCTCATTTTAATATCACCAAATGTAGTTAAATATAGCAATGTTATCATTATGGGTTTCATAGCCAGCCCAAAATTTTAAACATCACATAACACATTATGATTAGTAAAATAAAAAATAAAAAATCTGGTTCCTTCATATCCATTCTTGAACTTTATCACCCATCACCGTAGATGCAATATTAATTTTTTTCCTTAAAGCTTTTATAATCTTTTCATCAACAGTTTTTTCTGCTATTAGATCTACATATGTTACTGGCTTATGTTGACCTATTCTGTGTGCTCTATCTTCTGATTGTAATCTTTTTTCTAGATCATAACTATTAGAATAGTAAATAACGTTACTAGCTGCCGTAAGTGTAATACCATATCCACCTGTCTGTGTATTGCCCACAAAATATTTTACTTTTGATTTAGGGTCTTGAAATTCTTTAATAGCTTTCTGTCTATCTTCTGATGACACCTCACCATAGTATTGAACCACACAGCCTTCATCATATTCTTTTTCCAAAGCTTCTGTAATCTCTTTTATGTCATGCACATAATTAGCCCAGATAATAACTTTACCTTCCATCTCATCTACGACATCAATAAGTTCTTCAATACGATTGTGTTTAAAATTTGTAATCACGCCATCATCAGATTTAAGGTGACCACAAGTAATTTGATGTAATCTCATTAGTTGAGTTAATACATGGGGAGCTGTAGCCATCTTACCTTTTAGTTGAGCGAGGGCCGCGGATTTCATTGTGGCATAGGCAGACTTTTGTTCTGGTGTAAGTTCAACGGTTCTACTCATAAATATTTTTTTAGGTAAATCTAAGCAATCTTTCTTTTGCACTCTGTAAGAAAACTCTTTTAATATCTCCTCTAATTCATCTAGTCTTTGATAAGAACCTACAATCTGTACTCTTCTTCCTCCAAAGTTTCTGTCTACCATGACAGCGTATCTATTTCTAAAAGTATAATAAGAAACATGACCTAATAGTTGCTCATCTAAAAAAGCACATTGACTATATAAATCTAAAGGAGATTTAGTTACAGGTGAACCTGTTAGAATACGTCTGTATTGTGCATGTTTGCCAAGAAGTAAAATGTTCTTGGTTCTTTTAGCGTTAGGGTTTTTAATAGTTGTAGACTCATCCACAGCCATAAGTGTTTTATGGCTTCTTAAAAATTTATATGCAAACTCAACACCCTTTTTTGTACTTAACGCTTCAACATTCATAATTAGGATGTGAAGGTCATAGTCAGGTTTAAATAGTTGTTGGTACTCTTTATCCTTTGTTTTTGATGTTAAAGCAGTCCATAGTACCATTTTGGGTTTTATGTGGTCAACTAAATGATTTGGTATTTCTTGCGATAACCAGTTTGTATAAACTCCTTTTGGTGCTATAATCAATGCCCCATTTATTTTACCTTTATCATAAAGCATAGCCATATTATCAACGAGCACTTTTGATTTTCCCGTACCCATCTCCATAAAATAGCCATATTCTTTTTCAGACCATGACTTTTTTAAGGCAGTCAACTGATGCTTGTAAGGCTTTGTCTTAAATTTATAATCCATATATACTTTCTACTTGACATCTATATAGGAAAGTATATATCAGTGTCAAGAGAATAATAGAATGAAGAATAAAATTTTTGAATTATATAAACCAAATTCTTTAGCAGAGTTTTTAGAATTTCATAAAAACAATCCTGAAGAAAAATTTGTTTATGTATTACAGCATCCACCTGCAAATATAAATATTTTAGGTGCATCTGACTTTGGCTATCTTGTAATCTGTTTGCCTAACTATGGCCCAGATTCACAAATAATATTTAGTTCAAGTCCATTTGTTTTTAAGATGCAAAAAAATTTACGAGATTTTAGAGAACAAGATTATGTATTGTTAACTGGAGATCCTGCTATTATTGGTATCTCTTGTGCAATCGTTTGTGATAAAACAAACGGAAAGTTTAACCTCTTGAAATGGGATCGAAGAGAGGCTAAATATTATCCAATCAATTTCGATCTCTATCAGAAAGGATAACATGAGCGACGTAAAAAATATGATGTTAGAAGACACAAAAGATATGTTGGATAACATTGAGATAACAGACATTGCACAGCAATGTGTAAAGTTAAAAGAAAAAGAAGATGAGATAGCAGAACTAGAAGACAAGCTGAAAGCAAAAAAAGCAGAAGCAGATGATATTAGTTCTAGAGTTATACCAGAGCTTCTACATGAACAGGGGTTACAAGAAATTAAACTAGCAGATGGTAGTAAAGTTTCTGTAAAAAAAGAATTTAGGGCTACTCTTCCTAAAGATGATTTGAGAAGAGAGAGTGCCTATCAATGGCTTCGAGATCAGGGGTTAGGTGATATTATTAAAAACAATGTCACTGTAAGTTTTGGTCGTGGAGAAGACAACAAGGCGAATCAATTGATGGACCTTGCGGTTGCTAATGGTTTTACACCACAGCAGAAATCTGATGTGGCTTGGAATACATTAACAGCCCTATATGAGGAGCGTGTCAAGGCCGGCCTTGACATGCCTTCTGATGTTTTTAGTCTATGGATTAAAGACAGAACTAAAATCAGCCGGAAAAAATAAATGGAGGATGTATAATGGCTAATGAAATAAAAGCTAAACAAAACGGATCAGTTGCCTTGTTCGGTAACGATCTGCAAAAAGGTTTTGAAAACATGACGCAAGAAGATATGGCGTTACCGTTTATCAGAATCTTAGGTCAGCTATCACCACAGGTAACTGAGGGTGATGCTAAGTTTGTAGAAGGTGCCAAAGCTGGTATGATCTACAACACTGTTACCAACGATTTATTCGATGGTAAAAAAGGTATCAAGGTTATTCCTTGTTACTACAAAAAAGACTATCCGGAATGGTCTGACAGAGGTGATGGCCCAGGTGCTCCTGTAGCTACACACTCACCAGGTAGTCCGGTTATCCAAACAGGTAAAAGAGACGGCTCTAAAATTAGATTACCAAATGGTAACTATTTAGAAGAGACTGCTTATTACTATGTAATGGTAGAAAACAAACAAGGTGGATACAGTCCTGCTTTAATTACTATGAAATCAACACAGTTGAGCGTCAGTAAGAAATGGAATTCAATGATGAAGTCCGTTCAGATTGACGATGGTAGAGGCGGATTTGCTATACCTCCGATGCATGGGGTAGTCTACAATCTACAAGCAAACCTACAAAAGAACGACAAAGGTTCTTGGTATGGTTGGGTTGTGACGATGGACAGAATCATGGGACAGAAAGATAAGACTTTGTATTTAAATGCAAAAGACTTTTCTGGAAACGTCTCAAAAGGTAACGTGCAAACAAAAGCAGATGTGGAAGAGACATCTCAAACTAAAACTCCGTTTTAGTTATATAGAGGGGGATCGCAAGATCCCCCTTTACAAATTAAGTAGAAATGATAATGAAGACAGAAAAATTTAAAATAATATTTGAAGGATTAAAAATAGCATATGGACAATACCAGAAAGGCGAAAGAAGTGAAAATGGAAGTAAACAAAAAGGCAAGGCATTCATTGTTCGAAAGAATGTTAGCGATGACTTGTGGGAGAAGCATCTACAGGGAGAAGGTCCGGCTTTGGGCATCATCCCCATACGAGAGGATTCTACGTGTAGGTGGGGCTGTATTGATATTGACAGTTACAATCTCAACCACAGCAGCCTCATTCAAAGCATACGAAATTTTAATCTCCCCTTAATAGTTTGTAGATCAAAATCTGGTGGTGCACATGTATTCTTGTTTACAAAAGAATTTATCTCTGCTGCACTCATGCAGCAAACACTTAAAAAGATTGCGAAAGTTTTAGGATATGAAGGTAGTGAGATATTTCCTAAACAAACTGAAATACTTGTAGAACGTGGGGACACAGGTAATTTCTTAAACTTACCCTACTATAATGAAACGAAAGGATTAAGGTATGCTATCAACGATAATGGCTCCTCTTGTACACTTGAGGAATTTTATCAGCTCTATGATGTTTACGCGTGCTCGGAAGAACAAGTCAAACAAATTAAAATAGAAGATAAAAAAATAGAAGAAGCGTTTCCTGCTGGACCTCCTTGCCTGAACAAGTTGGCGTCAACTGGTTTTGGTGAGGGGTCTAGAAACAATGCACTATTTAATATAGCTGTATATTATAAACAAGCACACCCTGATAGTTGGGAAGATAAAATTGTAGAAGCTAATTTAAAATACATGGAACCGAAGTTAAGTAATGGTGAGGTTCAACAATTAATTAAATCTGTAAATAGAAAAGGTTATGATAAGTATAGATGTAAAGACGCACCAATCAATGCGGTCTGTCAATCTGGTCTATGTAGAACAAAACGTTTTGGTGTAGGCTTTGGTGAAGAAGAGATGCCATTGTTAGGTAACTTAACTAAATACAAATCAACTCCTCCACAATGGTTTTTAGATGTGGATGGAACGCGGATCGAATTAAAAACAGAACAACTTTATAGTTCACCTTTGTTTGCTTTAGCATGTCTTGATCAAGCTAACTTAGTTGTTCCTGTACCAAAAGCAAAAGATTGGAAACAATTTTTTCTAAAACCTATGATGAATAGTTTACAAGAAGTAGAACCATTAGAATCATTAAACCCTATGAATCAATTAACTGGTTTATTACAAGACTGGACTACTAACAGACAAGCAGCAAGAACAATGGATGATGTGTTAAACAAACTACCTTTTACTGATGAAAACAAAGAGTTCACATATTTTAGAATGGATGACTTCTATGCATTTCTTAAAAAGAATAATTGGGAGATGGATAAAACTAAAACAGGTAATTTAATTAAAAGATTAAAAGATGTGTTTGTAGATGAAGAAAGGATTAGAATTAAGAAACAACAACCAAGATTAATAAAAATAAAAACTATGAAACAGGCAGAAGCTTCTGTTTCAAAAGTTGAATATCACAAGGAGGTTTATTAATGAAAGTAAAACCAATAGGCATAAATTGGAATCTAAGATACAGGTTAGAGAAAGGTAAAAACGAAATCTTAGAAATGAAAATAGATATACTAAGGAAGAGGTTAGCAAAATATGAAAACTATAATACTTGGTCCCCCCGGGACAGGAAAGACGACAACGTTATTGAATTTAGTCGATCAGTTCATACAACAGGGGATTAGACCAAAACAAATAGGATACTTTTCTTTTACAAGAAAAGCAGCAAGAGAGGCAGCCAATAGAGCTGCAGAAAAATTTAATCTTGATGCTGAGAAAGATTTAGAAAATTTTAGAACCCTACACTCCTTTGCATTTCAAAGACTAGGCATGTCAAAAGAAAAAATGATGACTGCAGAAAATTACAGAGAGTTTGGTAAACTAGTAGGCATACCTATCAAGACAAGTAAATATTCAGAAGATGATGGCACATTTAATTCAGACAATGAATATTTAACAATCATGAATACAGCTAGAGTCAAACGTGTGGACTTACTAGAATACTATGACTCTAGGCAAAACATATTAGATATAGAAAGAGACACACTATATTTATTATCTGAAGAATTAAAAAGATACAAAAAAGAAAAAGGACTCAAAGATTTTACAGACTTGTTAGAGGACTTTATTAAACAAGAGAACAAACCAAAGTTTGAAGCTTTGTTTATTGATGAAGCGCAAGACTTATCTTTAATACAATGGGATATGGTCAAATCTATGTGGGCTAACGCAGAGAAAACTTATATTGCAGGTGATGATGACCAAGCAATATTTAAATGGGCAGGTGCAGATGTAGATCATTTCATAGCTTTGAAAGAAGAAGTTAATGATATTAAAGTATTAGATCAGTCATACAGGATACCGGGTGGACCTATACATGAGTTATCACAAAAAATAATTAACAAAGTGCAAAACAGATTTGATAAAAATTATAAACCAAGAACAGAACATGGAATACTACGTAGATATTCTGATGTAACACAAGTTAATATGTCAGAGGGTAACTGGTTAGTCTTGTCATCAGCTAATCATTTTCTTGATGATGTAAAAGATTTATGTGAATTACAAGGTTGGTATTACCAACACAAAGGATCTAACTCTGTTCCATTAAAACTTTTAATAGCTTTAAATAACTGGGAAAAATGGCGTAAAGAAGATCCAATACAAGGAGCTACAAGTTTGTTAGGCCCTATCGAAATAAAAAATATATATCAATATCTTGGTGCAAACGTATCACCTGCTTTTAGATCAGGTAAACTTTTTCATTCTGAAGAAAAATATACTGTAAGTGAATGTAAAAAAAAATATGGATTACTCACAGATAAAGTTTGGTATGAGGCCTTTGATGGTTTAGATACCATCACAGAAAACTACATTCGTAACATGCGGGCGAATGGAGAACAGATAAACAAAAACCCCCGTATAATTATGTCAACAATACATGGAGCAAAAGGAGGAGAAGCCGACAAGGTTTTGCTTATGCAAGATTTAACTAATGCAGCACTAGAAACTTTTAGTCATGACCCTGATGAATTACATAGGTTATTCTATACTGGAGCGACGAGAGCGAAACGTGAATTGCATGTATTAGATCCAAAGAACTTTGATCGAGCTTATATATTATGAAGAAAAAAACAAACGATTGGAAATTAAAGCAGGTTGGAGGATCCCATTATATGTATTTTGAGATTCAGCCCGCAGAGTTTATAAACAAAAACAAGTTGCTTTTTGCGGAGGGCAACGCTATAAAGTATATATGTAGGCACTCTCAAAAGGGAGGCATACAAGATATAGATAAAGCAATACATTATCTAGAAATGGTAAAGGAGAGAGACTACTCGTGAGAAGAACACAAATGCCCCTATTCACCCCTGAAACAGAATGGGTAATGCCAGATGAACTTAAAGATCTGCGCGAACATAGAGAAATAGCAATCGATTTAGAAACTAACGATCCAGAGCTAAAATCACTTGGATCTGGTAATGTCGTAGGAAGAGGACACATTGCTGGCGTTGCGGTGGCCGTAGAGGGTTGGTCAGGGTATTATCCGATACATCATGAGCAGGGTGGTAATATGGACCGTAAACTGGTCTTAAAATGGCTCCAAGATGTACTAAAACAAGAAAATACTACGTTTATTTTTCATAATGCTATGTATGATGTGTGCTGGTTAAGGTCAGCAGGGTTGACCATAAAAGGACCCATTGTGGACACTATGATAGCTGCGTCTCTAATTGATGAGAACAGGATGAGTTATCAATTAAATACATTAGCAAAGCACTATGTTGGTCTGGGTAAAGATGAAAAGATTTTAGTTGAGGCTGCAAAAGAATATGGATTAGATCCTAAAGCAGATATGTGGAGACTTCCTCCAATGTTTGTAGGTCAATATGCAGAGCGTGATGCAGAATCAACACTTAAACTTTGGCAAAGATTAAAAATAGAATTGTATAACCAAGAGTTGATGGACATATTTAGTTTGGAAACTAAATTGTTTCCATGTCTTGTTGATATGAGATTCAAGGGTGTTAAAGTTGATTTAGAAAAAGCACAAAATATTAAACAAAATTTAATCAAAAGGGAAGAGTCTTTAATAAAAAAAATAAAAGATTTAACTGGTGTTGAAGTAGAAATTATGGCAGCCAGATCTATAGCAAAAGCCTTTGATAAACTTAAACTTCCATACGATAGAACTGCAAAAAGTAATGAACCAAGCTTTACAAAAAACTTTTTACAGAATCATCCACATGAATTACCAAAAGCAATTGCAGAAGCAAGAGAGTTAAACAAAGCTCATACTACATTTATAGATTCAATAACTAAACATGAACATAAAGGTAGAATACATGCAGATATAAATCAAATAAGATCAGATGCAGGTGGTACAGTCACAGGTAGATTTAGTATGTCCAATCCAAATCTACAACAAATACCAGCAAGACACCCTGAACTTGGTCCTATGATTAGATCTATATTTATACCAGAAGATAAACATGTTTGGGGTAGCTTTGACTACTCACAACAAGAACCTAGAATTTTAGTACATTACGCAAAACTGCAAAATTTGTCAGGAGTTGATGAAATTGTAGACGCATACAACGACGGAGACGCTGATTTCCATCAGGCTGTGGCCGATATGGCAGGCATAGAACGGAAGCAAGCCAAGACGATTAATTTAGGTCTTATGTACGGAATGGGTAAAAATAAATTGATGGCAGAGTTAGGATTGATGAAAGAGTCTGCAGAAAAATTAATTAAACAATATCATGTCAAAGCTCCATTTGTTAAACAGCTTATGGACAATGTATCTAGAAGAGCAAACGATAGAGGTAAAATTAGAACCTTGCTGGGTCGTGCATGTCATTTTGATTTATGGCAGCCTGTTCAATTTGGGGTTTTTAAACCTTTGCCATTAGAAGAGGCAAGAAAAGAATATGATGAGCCATTGAAAAGAGCCTTTACTTACAAGGCTTTAAACAAGTTAATACAAGGATCAGCAGCTGATATGACAAAAAAATCTATGGTAGCCTTGTATGAAAATGGTATAATACCACACATTCAAATTCATGATGAGGTAAATATCTCTGTTGAATCTGATATACACGCGGAGGACATAATTAAGATTATGGAATCTGCTGTGGAGTTACAAGTCCCAAATAAAGTAGATTATGAAAAGGGGGCAAACTGGGGTGAAATTAAATAATGGCATACTTAAATGCAAACATACCGGCAACGTACGCACAGATCAGGAAAGAATATCTTTATGATCTTAAAAAACATCACGGCGAAGTTGAAGACTGTATTATCTTCGGTATCAGCTGTATGTCAGGAAGGGCTATATTATTTCATGCTCTCATGGGTAACGGTGCAATCTTTTATCGCCTTCCTATTAGCGCGTTTATTCAACAAGGATATAGACCAAAGGACGTTCCCAAGCGACGCCTTGATGAACTTGAGCTTTGGAATTCTTTTAGCTATCATCCTGCTGTTACTATTTGGTCTATCTTAGGAGCGGCTTCTGGTAAATACATGGGTAAAGATAAAAAATGGCACCATGGTAAATACTTATTTACGGTTGATTTCGCACATCCAGATGTTAATATATTAGATACCGACCATTCGGAGATACCGCACGAACATAAGTGCGCACACATAATTGCTCTCGATGATGGCAATTTTGCTGCACAACCTAACAATAGATGTATTTGGGATTTACCTTCTTTCACAGTAAAAGATAATATTCCAGATTGGAAAGTGCAGACAACAACGTGGAATGTTGAAGACACTGGTCAGTGGAAAACAGAAGATACTGATAAGTTCTTCTATGAAATTGAGGAAAAGAAACATGATTAAAAAAATTTGGAATAAGATAAAAGCCATTTGGGACAGTATTGTTTCAAAGTTTTGGCAAAAAGATTAAATTCTTGTAGCGCTTATAAGATAGGGTGATACGGGAGACTGTATCACCCGGTACTAATTATGAAAACAATACCAGACGCAATTACAGATATAAAAGAGTTTATCAGAAGAGTAATTGATAAGCCTTTGTCGTGGATGGAATCGTTAGGTGTTTGGATGAGTAGCTATGCCTGGAATAAAAGATGGAAAAATAGAAAAGATGGATATGGATATAGAAAAGAAGATTTGTAAAGATTGTAACCACAAGTGTCATTGCGACGATGGCTTACATGCAGATGAATATGGTTTATGTACCTGTGAGGAGTGTAAATGTTAACAGGAGATATTGATGAACTATTATATGACTATAATACTTATCGTATTAATTATTTTGTTGGGAATCTTTGGAGGACCTTCTAATTATGGCGCTTAAAATTTCTGAGTCAGCAGCTGTACAAATGCCAATGAAGACGGTTGCCAGTTTGATCGCGATAATCGCAATCGGAACGTGGGCTTATTTTGGTATACATGAAAAATTAAACCAACACTCAACAAAGATAGAGTTGATGCAAAAAGATTTAGATCAAAACTCAGAGTTTAGAATAAAGTATCCAAGAGGTGAGTTAGGTCAATCAGCTGGAGAGGCAGAGCTTTTTATGATTGTAGAACACGTTAGTGGTTTACTAGAAGATGTAGAGGCAGAACTTAAAAGCATGAGAAACAATGCAGTTAACATAGAATTCTTAAAGAAAAGAACAGAGAAGTTAACAGAGGATGTAGAGAAGATAATTAGAAACGGGAGTCATCAATGATAGAGACTGTATTCGCACTTATCTTAACATTAAACGGAAATATGATAGAGCATGTATACAAACCGAGCCTCAGCGATTGTTTGAAATCCAAGCGTATCGCGCAGAACGAGGTAAATCCCGAAAGAGTTGTATTTACTTGTAAAAAAGTAAAGGCTCAAACAGAAATATACATGGATCGAAAAAAGATTGTTAAGATCTTACCATAATGGAACCCATCTGTTATATTTTTCTTATCCTCTGGCTTATGGGCCAGTCATGAAGAAGCCTAACAAAAAAAGAAATCCAATAGCAAGACAATTAAAACACTTTACTTCAAAGGTGTTTAAGAATAAGAAAAGATATGACAGAAAAAAACTGGAAAGAGAGAGTCCTAGAGACTGAAATAGTTTCTGGACATTGTCCAGAGTGTGAGATGTATACTATATTGGTTGGTCTACATAGATCTTTTTATAGATGCACAAATTGTGGTTTTGATGTAGAGCAAAAAGTTAACGGTGTGATTAAATATATGAGACTTGATAAGAACTCAAAGATGACACTGCTTAACGATGGCCAAGATTAAAGGATTTTTAAACAAAGTAGCACACGAACCTGTCTTTCATAAGACATCAATTGGACGTAGACCTAGTTTGCAAAAAATGAACAAAAATAAAAGAAGGACGTTCAAGCTCTACCGGGGCCAAGGACGATGATAGATGAAATTTACATTGATACTTACAATATGCTCACAAGTTTACGGAAACTGCATGCCCCCTGCAGTCAAAGATATACCTTTCAATAGTCACTACGAGTGTGCAACCTACGGTTATGATTTAGCAAAAGAAATGATGGCAGATTTGGGGCAAGATTATGTCAACACTAATCGACTTGTGATTGGTTTTAAATGTAAACCCAATTTGAACATATAATGTTGCCGTGAGCAAGAAAGCTCACGGCAAACAAAAGGTGTGAGAAGAGATCACCAGAATACACTAAAATTTTTTTTCTTGCAATACTTGTTATCATAATATATATTCCCATATAAATGATAACAAAAACTAATATAAGAAAGGAAAAATGAAGATAATAAAACAATACATACGAGAGCTAAAAAGAGCTAACGATCTAAAAGAAAGAGAGTTAAATCTTTTGTATGACCCTGTATTCTTTGGTAAAAGAGAACAAAGAATAACTGTGGACATACCACAGCTTAATAACGTTGAGTTAAAATCACCAAACACAGGTAATCCTAACTGGACGGTAAGCACATGAGATATACATATAAAGTAAGAGAAATAGGCAAAGAAGAAACAAAAGATATGTACGCCATGTCACTCAAAAAACTAATAGGACAACTAGATCATAAAAAAGAATATGCTGTTGAATATACAAACAAACATAATAATTTTATATCTACAACATTAAGAGGAAAGGAGAGAAAATAATGGCTGATCCAGCTAAACATAAATCAGTATCAGTGCCCATCGCAGCATGGCGCAAAGCAAACTATTTAAAAGATAAAATTGTAAATGATACAGAGTTAAGTATAAGTAAAGTAATCGAAAGCATAATAAATGAAAAGGCAAAGAAACATGGATACAAAAACGGAAAAGCGGACTAAGATATTTTGTCCAAAGTGTAAAGGTAATGGTTTCTACCGTGTGCCTTATCATCTAACACATGAAGAAGTACATGCACAGTGTGATGATTGTGATCGAACAGGTGAATTGTGGGTTGAGGAGCAACTTGAACCCACAGATCTCCGTAGTAAAGGAGTCATCTGATGGGTGTGAAACAAAAAATAAAATTAAAAAGTTACCGAGATAGGGGTACAAGTTCTGCAGTATTGCGTTCCTCTGGACCTAAGCGGAGACCTGATAAGGGTAGCGACGAAGCTCGGCGTTCAGAGGTGGAGAGTACCGAGCTAGACGGAGTCCACCCGGACGATATGAAGTTTATTGATCATCTAAAAAAATTTTTTAAAGGATAATGAAAGCCTGTAATAAGTGTAAGAAAAGTTTACCGGAGGAGATGTTCCATCGGAGAACTAGAAACAAAAGACTTCATCTTTATCCAACTTGTAAACCTTGTAGAAAATTAAGAGATGCTGCTCGGGTAGGTCAGCCTCATACTTATTTAAAGAATTTATACCGAGGAGTTAGGGATAGATTCGCTAAATCTGAAAGTAGAAGTTGGAAAGATAATAATAGAAGCGCTAAAGAGTGTAGAGTATCATGGGAAGATTTTTTAGATAGATTCATGGATCAATACGCAGTTATGGG
>VTLG01001387.1_pt1 | contig 12757 bp, 12 predicted proteins | sample 4694571 | NCBI WGS metagenome assembly VTLG01 (sample SAMN12604809, study PRJNA352737) | marine metagenome | biome: ENVO:00000447; feature: ENVO:00000209|ENVO:00000569|ENVO:01000036; material: ENVO:00002151; isolation source: viral sequences binned using virsorter ... | reverse complement strand
TCGATGGGCTGTTATCCGAAACACCAATCCCCAGCTAAGAACTACAACAATAAAGACATGGTTAGACTGGTTTCCAGAATCGGACTGGGGTAACTTCAAGTGGTCAGTTCCTTATACTCACCACATTACTGTGAATGACTTAGACCTAGAAGTTATCTTCTTGGCGTTAGATAGACCAGAAGATGTAAAGAAACTTCTTTCTCTCGAACTAACTGGTATATGGGTCAACGAAGCAAGGGAGATACCAAAGAGTATTATTGATGCATGTACTATGCGTGTTGGTAGATACCCAAGTATGAGAGAGGGTGGTGCTAGTTGGTCTGGTGTTATCTGTGATACTAACGCACCAGAAGAAGACCATTGGTGGGCAATTATGTCAGGGGAGGTTCCGATACCTGACCACATTCCTCGAGAACAAGCTACGATGTTAGTGAAGCCAGATAACTGGAGATTCTTTGTTCAGCCACCAGCAATGAAAGAAACCTTGAATGATAAAAAAGAAGTTACTTCTTATTCTCTGAATAAAGACGCAGAAAACAAAAAAAATATTCTTGGAACGTACTATACTAATCTTATTAGAGGTAAGACCAAAAGCTGGATAGATGTTTATGTAATGAACAGACTAGGATTAATTCAGGAGGGCAAGCCAGTCTATCCTGACTTTGTGACTGAAACACATCTTGCTGATGAAGAAATACCAGTTGCTGTTGGCATACCTTTGTATGTTGGTATTGACTTTGGTCTTACTCCTTCTGCTGTCTTTGGTCAAAAGGTTCGAGGTCGATGGCTGGTGCAAGCTGAGATAGTTGCTATCGATATGGGTGTTGTACGATTTGCTGAGTTACTGCGACAAGAAATAGCCACACGATTTAGTGGTCTTGATGTCTATATATATGGCGACCCAGCTGGTGACTTCCGAGCGCAAACAGATGAATCAACTCCTTTTCAAATACTTCGAGGGGCTGGATTGAAAGCTGTACCAGCTCCTAGTAATAGTGTAGACCTACGACTTGAAGCTGTTGCTTCTCAACTAACTAAGATGTCTGAAGGACTGCCAGCTTTCTTGATAGATAGAAGATGCCAAACATTAGTAAAAGGTTTTCAAGGTGGTTATTGCTATAGACGTATGCAAGTATCTGGAGAACGATATGATGATAAACCTGAGAAAAATATGTACTCTCACATCCATGATGCCTTGCAATATATGATGCTTGGTGCTGGTGAGGGTCGTAGTTTGATAGCTGGTCAAAAGCCAGTCAAAGCTTTCAATGCGAGAAAAGGCTTTGATATTTTTAAAAGAACGGCTAATGTTAGAAAAAGTGGTTCATTCTGGAATAGACTATAAGGAGATTGAATATGTGTTTTGGTGGTGGCGGTGGTCGAGAACCTGAGAAAACAAGCCCAGTTGTAGATGAAGAGCAAAAAGCAAAAGAAGCTGAAGAAAAAAAGAAAACTATCGAGCGGAGACAAGATGAGCTTGAAGAAACAATAGCTCAAGAGCAACCAATAAAAACTTCTTTAACTTATGAAACTGGTAAGAAAAAAGGTCAAACTGTTATGAGAGGGACGCGAGGAAGAAGAGCTTTATATACTTCTAATCGTGGTGGGGTAGGATTCAGAAGTCCTCTTAGTGGTGGAGGAATGTACGGCTAATGCATGGCGATGAAGAGCTAATAAATTCATTCTTAAAAAAGTATGAAAGTGCAAAGTCAGTACGACAACGCTGGGAAAGTTTATTTGATGAGTGTTATGAGTACGCATTACCTATGCGTCAAACCTTCTCTACACAATCAATAGGTGAAAGAAGAGATGATAAAATCTTTGATGAGACTGCTGTCGTTGGAGTACAGGAGTTTGCGTCGCGATTACAAGCTGGTCTTGTTCCTAACTTTGCTCGTTGGGCTGACTTTACTGCTGGTAGTGAGGTGCCTAAAGAACAACGCGATGGTGTAAATAACGAACTCGAAGAGGTAACTGAGTATGTCTTTGAGGTTATTCAGAACTCAAACTTTGGTCAAGAAGTACATGAATCATTTATGGACTTGGCACTTGGTACTGGTGTTCTTCATGTCGAGGAGGGCGATGCTATTAATCCTGTTAATTTTACAGCTCTGCCTCTTCCTCATGTTGTATTGGATGTTGGTCCTGACGATAGGATTGACCATGTTTATCGAGAAAGGGATGTTCGGTATTCTGACCTAAAGATACTATATCCAAAAGCAAAAATAAATCCAAGGCTTCAAAGTCAAATGACAGCTACTCCAGATGCAAGAACTAAGGTTCTGGAGATTATCTGTCGTAATTATACTAAGCCAAATGAAGATGCATATTACTGTATAATCTTTGATATAAATACAAAGTGTCTTTTGAAATATGAAGAGTACAAAGGTACTGGAAGTAACCCTTTTATTTGTTTTCGCTGGAGCAAAGACCCCGGTGCGGTCTATGGACGAGGTCCTCTTATCAACGCATTAAGTGCGATTAAGACCACCAACCTGACAATAGAACTTATATTAGAAAATGCACAGATGGCTATATCTGGAGTGTATCAGATGGATGATGATGGTGTTATTAATCCTGATACAATCAATCTAGTTCCTGGAACAGTAATACCAAAAGCACCAAACTCTGCTGGACTGCAACCAGTCAAAGCGGCTGGGTCATTTGATGTAGCAAACATCATACTATCAGACATGAGACTAAATATTAAGAGAGCATTGTATAATGATATGCTTGGCAATCCAGATAGAACACCAGCAAGCGCAACAGAGATAGCAGAGCGTATGGCAGATTTATCAAGACGTATTGGTTCTGCGTTTGGTCGATTGCAAGCTGAGTTAGTACAGCCAGTTCTTCAGCGTGTGGTATACATTTTGAAAAAGCAAGGACGTATAAAAATACCAACAATCAATGGCAGACAAATCAAAGTTCGTTCTGTTTCACCACTATCGCAAGCGCAATCAAACCAAGATATAACATCAATCAATAGATTTCTCGAAATGGTTGGTGTGCGTTTTGGACCTGAGTTAGTAAATATTCTTATCAACTCAGAAGAAACTGCTGTGTATCTAGCTAAGAAGTTTGGTGTTCCTGATTATCTCTTGAGAGATTTAGAAGAGCGTAAACAGATTATAGCTATGGCACAACAGCTACAGCAACAGCAAGCAATGATGCAACAACAAGGCATGATGCCACAAGAAGGAACTATGAATGAACAAGCAAACTAATACTATAGGCTCAATAAGTGGTCTTGATGGATTCCCTAGAGGAACATCTGATGAACAGAATATATCATTAAATTTTGTTTCTCTGTTTTCATCTCCAGCTGGAGCGGAGGTACTCAGATATTTAAGAAGTGTAACAATAGAAGCTGTGCATGGGTCAGCTGTAACTAACGATACACTTCGACACGCAGAAGGTCAGCGATATATTGTTGGCTTGATAGAAAGACGTATTCAACATGGACATAAGGTGAAAACAAATGAGTGAAGAACAATCAGAACCACAAGAGCAACAAACTATAGAAGTTCCTCAGGAATATGCTGATGCAAGACCTGAATGGCTACCTGAAAAATTTAACTCTCCTGAAGATTTAGCTAATAGCTATACTAATCTGGAATCAAAGATTGGTCAGAAAGAAGAAGAAATACGCAATGCTGTAATGGAAGAGATACAAGCTGAAGCATACTCTGACAGACCAGCAGAGGTTGGTGATTATATATTACCTGATGTTATTGATGATGAAGCGGCACAAGATAATGAACTTCTTAACTGGTGGGCTGACCACTCCTTTGAAAATGGCTTTAGCCAAAAAGAATTTGAAGAAGGTATTATGATGTTCCATGACGCTATAGATGATGGGTATAATGTAGATGCTGAAATGGAAGAACTTGGTGACCATGCTGAAGAACGCGTAAGTGCAGTTGGTTCTTTTGTTGAAATGAATTTTCCAGAAGAATTGCGACCAGCTATTGATGACCTTTGTGCTACAGCAAATGGAATTAAGGTTGTTGAGTTTATGATGGAGTCTCTCAAAGAAAATCCAGTATCAGGAACTGGTCAACCAGTTGCAGTTCTTACAGATGATAAGCTGAAAGAAATGATGCAAGACCCTCGATACTATAGTCCAAACCAACGCGACCCAGCCTTTGTCAAAATGGTTGATGAAGGATTTAAGAAAATGTATAACAGATGACCAAAAAAAAAGTAAAAAAACCGATAAAGTATTGACATATATTACTAGAGGCAACCTTGAGTTCAGACCATGTGTTGTATCTGATGTTGATATTATTCTCGATAACATGCGCCTTCCTGATATCAGAGAGTGTGCATTGGTTGGGGTTACACCCATGATTGCTCTTCATGTTCCATTTGAAGAAGAAGGTGCGAGAGGCTTTACTATTTGTCATAAGAAAAAACCTATAGCTATGTGTGGCATTACTTCGATGGATAAGTATATGCATACTGGAAAGATTTGGTTTCTTGGTACTGATGAAGTAGATGATATTTGGAAATCATTTTATAAACACAGCAAACTTATACTGAGTTTTCTTGCTATAGGCTATGATGTAGTAGAAAATTATGTGCCAGCAGACCATGAAAAAACTATCAGATGGCTTAAATGGATAGGGTTTCAGGTAGAAAATCAGCAATATTTTATAAATGACCATGAGTTTGTGCGAGTTTTCTATTGCAATTTGAATAAATTTGAGTCTAATAATAGATTAAGTGAAAGACCCGTACTGCATTAGAGAAGCCCTATACGGATAACTTCGTTGAAAATAGCAAAGGACAATCGGAAGCGGAAACTGAAACTTAACTTATGAGGTGCTAATATGGCTAATACTATTGACACAGCCTTTATTAAGCAGTTCGAATCTGAAGTTCACCTTGCTTATCAGCGTATGGGTTCTAAGCTTAGAAATACTGTACGAATGGCAAACAATGTGACTGGTAACGTTGTACGTTTCCAGAAGATTGGAACTGGTAGTGCGAGTACCAAGTCCAGAAATGGTCTTGTGACTCCCATGGAACTAGCGCATACAACTGTTGAAGCGACAATGAGTGACTTCTATGCCGCAGAATACATCGACAAGTTGGATGAGCTAAAAACAAATATCAATGAGAGACAAGCAGTTGCGACTTCAGCGGCGGCAGCTCTTGGTCGTAAAACTGATGAGATACTCTATACAGCAATGGATAGTGGTGCTAACTCAACTCAGATTCATGACACAAGTAGTGCTGTTGAGAAGGCTGACTTATTGTCACTTTTTGAAACCTTCGGTACTGCAAACATCCCAGAGGATGGTGGCAGATATCTTGCAATGCATCCAAAGGGTTTTGCAGACTTGTTTAACATAACTGAGTTTGCATCATCTGACTTTGTGGGTGAGCAGAATCTTCCATATGCTGGCGGTATGACAATGAAGTCTTTTCTAGGATTTCAAATCTTTTCAACTGCGGCTATTACAGCTGGAAAGAATATGGCATATCATACTACAGCCGTAGGTCTTGGTATCAACTCTGATGTTCAGACAGAACTAAACTATGTTGCTGAACGAGCGTCACATCTTGCAACGTCTATGATGTCTATGGGTGCTACTGTCATTGATGACAATGGTATCTATGAAGTCTTAGACAACAATTAATAGGAGGTATTGACATGGCTTTTAGTGCTAGTGGATTATCTCGATTAGCTGGTGCATCAAATCTTAACTTGTGGGCTTACACAACTACAGACGCTATCGCGGCTGTAAACTCTGCTGGTTATTTTAATGATGCCGCGAATATGCTAGCTGTTAGAGATGTTATTCTTGTTGCTGACACAAACACTCCTACGACTCACTTTGTGACTGTTTTGTCAAATACTGGGACTGTAGTAGATGTATCTGATGGTACAGCTATTGCTGAAACAGACGGCGACTAATGACTTCAACTGCGGCAGATAGTGCAATAGATATATCGAGTCGCGCTCTTATCTTAATAGGAGCTGAACCGATAACTTCTTTTACTGATGGTACAACAGAATCATTGGTAGCTGGGAGTCTCTATGAAGATATCTGCCGTAGTGCTTTATCTAATACACGTTGGAGATTTGCAACTAATCAGGCTGTATTGAATAGATTGTCAGATGCTCCAACTGGTCGATATGACTTTGCATATCAACTACCATCAGACACATTGCTGGTTCATGCTGTAACTGTAAATGATGCACAAATAGAATATCAAATATACGGTGATATGGTGTATGCAGATACGTCTACACAAGATACTGTGATTGCTGACTTTACATTCAGAGCAACAGAAGAAAACTTTCCAAGTTATTTTACTATTGCTCTTGAGTATGGATTGGCTTCTGCTTTCGCGACTTCTATTGCAAGAGATGGTCAGCTTATGCAGTTAATGTCAACGATGGCAGACAGAGCTATGTTGAAAGCTCGAAACATAGATTCACAACAACAAACAACAAGGACTATACCTCAAACAAGATTTAGTGCTTTTAGGAGAAGCTAATGCAGAAAGCAAGAGTACCTCTTACAAACTTTCAGTTTGGTGAAGTTAGTCCTAGTTTAATATCAAGAACAGATACAAGAGTATATAATAACTCTGCACAAAAGATTGAAAACTTTTTTTTAAGAGCAGAGGGTGGTGTTATAAAACGAGCTGGTCTTAAAAAGATATATGAGTTTGATACAAGTATTGATACTGCAAAAGTCCAGCAACATAGATTGGTGCCATTTATATTCTCTGATGATGAAAGATATATTGTTTCTCTGGAGCATCAGAAGATAAGAGTCTTTCAAATCGATACAAGCAATAATGTTACGTTGGCGGCAACTTTGACAGCAGACTCAAGTGGAGCAACAATACCAATTACAAATCTCAATATGCATGAAGTTACTTATGCACAAGCTGGTGATGTAATGTTTATTGCTCATCAAACATTTATGGTGCGTAAGTTAGTGCGTACTGGACTTACTTCATTCCAAATGGAAACAAAAACATTTGATACGCAATCTGCTGGTGCAAAGATTTATCAGCCTTATTTTCAATTCCAAGACTTAGGTGTAACACTCGACCCATCAGCTAGCTCTGGCACTGGTATAACTCTTACAACAAGTGAGGCATATTGGGATTTGACTGGCTCACAGTCAGGTGGCAACTATCCTGATTCTAAACATGTTGGTCTTACAATAAAGTACCACGACCAAGAAATAACAATAACTTCAGTTCAATCAGCAACTCAGGCAACTGGAAATGCTCTTGCTACTCTAAAGAAAAAACTAAAGGTTGATTCTTTTCGGACTGACAATGGCGTGGCTACTATTACAGTTACGTTAGTAAATCATGGATTTTCTGCTAGTGATGCATTTACTGTATCAAATGCTAATACAGTTGGTGGCATTGCCGCAAGTAATATAAATGGCGCAAGAACAGTTCTTGAAGTCATTGATGATAATGTTTTTACTTTTGATGCGGCGGCTAATGCTAATGACTCTGTAGCTGGTGGTGGCACTCCCTTCCTTGAAACACATGCACCAGCTACAAACTGGTCTGAGCAATCTTACTCTGTGCTAAGAGGGTTTCCTGGAGCTGTAACATTTCACCAAAATAGATTGTGGTATGCTGGAACTATTGCACAACCTGATGGATTGTGGGCAAGTAAATCAAATCAGTTTTTTAATTTTGATATAGGCGATGGTAGTGACAATGACTCTATTGATATTCGTGCGGCAATCGGAGAAGTAAACACAATCAAACATTTGGTATCAAATAGAGACTTACAAGCTTTTACATCTACTGATGAATTTATTGTACCAGCTTTTGTTGAAAAGCCTACAACCCCTACAAACGCTACAATTAAAAGACAAACACCTTTTGGTTCTTCTTTCGTAAGACCCTATGTGTTTGATGGTGCTACTGTTTATGTCCAAGGTTCAGGTGAGATAGTAAGAGAGATGTTGTTTGATGACGGACAAAATGCTTATACTGGTCAACCGATATCAAGCCTTGCTTCTCATCTGATTAAGAATCCAATACAAGCCAGCACTCTTGCTGGTGGTATAGACAGAGCTGAAAGCTATTACTTTCTTGTAGATGCTGATGGAACTCTTGGCGTGTTCAATTCAAATAGAGGGGAACAAAGATATGGCTGGACACAGTTTACCAGCCAAGGAACATTTCATTCTGTTTGCACAGTTGATACAAGAGTGTATGCTGTAGTTAAGTTTGATAAAGGAGATGGTACAAATAAATATATTCTCTGTGAGTTTGACAGTAGCTTTAATACTGATATGGCTAAAACATATTCTGGCTCTAACGGAGTCTTCTCCGTCAGTTCTGATTTTGCTAACGGTGCAGTCCTCGATGTGGTCTCTGGCACTCATTATCTTGGTCAGTTTACTGTGGCTAGTGGGAACATCGATGTATCAGCTGTGGACAGCACTCTTTCATCAGCAGAAATAGGATTTAAGTTTGATGTTACTTTAAAAACTAATCCAATCGACACAATGGCGCAACAAGGTCCAATGACTGGAGAACCAAGAAGTATGAATAAAGTAATATTAGATTTATCAAATACATTATCAGTATCTGTAAATAGTAATAATTTAATTATACGTCAGGTAACTGATGACTTGAGTTTGGCAAGACAAGCTGTAACTGGCAAAAAGGAATTTAGATTGCTTGGATTTTCTAAAGACCCACAAGTTACAATTAGTCAGTCAGCTCCATTGTCATTGCAAGTCAACTCATTAATAGCAGAGGTAACATTCTAATGAATCCATTCGCAATATTAGGTTTTGCTGGTTCTCTTCTTAGCGCAAGTGCAACGATTGCTCGAGGAAAAGAAATAAAGCGACAGAAAGAAATGGAAGCGGCACAGCTTGAGCAAGAGAGGATGCAACGTAAGATACAAACTATGGAAGCACATAATGATATTCTTGACCAGCTTGATGAAGCAGAAGAAGTAAATGAAGCACAGTTTGGTTTTATGAATAGAGATGATGATAGGTCATTGAAAGCATTTAAGGAATCGCAAAAATCATTAGCTAGTTCTGATATCAAGAGGCTAGACTTCCAAGGTCTTGCACAAATGGAACAGCTACGATTGAGAAGGTTGGGTGCATTGCGTGCTGGTGATGCCGCGTTGAGAGCATCTCAAGTTTCTGCTCTAAGCACAATAGTTGGTGGAGCTGGTGATTTTTATAGAAGTATGTAGGTTGATATGAGCGTTGCAAAATATAGAAGACAAGTAAGAACTGGTGAGATTGGAGTAATCCGAGCTGACATGAGTGTCGCTAATTCTCTTGGTGAGATATCAAATGCTGTAAATAAAATGTCTAATGAGGCATTTAAAATGGCGGCAGACCAAGCAGAAGAGCGTGGTCGTGATTACATTTCAAGCAAAAGCGATGATGAAATATTTGGTATCGACCCTGAGACTGGTAAACCAAAAAATTTAATGACAGAGTTGCTAGCAGATTTACCAGCCAAAGGCTATGGTATGATTGCACAAGATGCTATTAAGTCAGAAGCCGCTAAAAGATTTTCTCTTATTCTTGAAACAAAGTTTCGTGAGCAAGGAGCTAATGCTCAAGCTAAGTTCCCACTCAATCCGGGCAAAGCAAGTGCTATGCTCGAGGAGTTTACCGATGAGCTAGCCTCTAAGTATGAAGGCGAATATAAAAACAAAATACTTTCTTATGGAACTTCTTATGCTTCTGGAATTCGGAATACTTTACTAATTAGACAAGCTAATAATCAGATGCAGATTGCTGCACAGAATAATTCTCGTATTAAGACAAACTTTATACAAAATGAGCAATCAATTGCTGAAACAAGTAATCATTCAACAGTTCAGAAGCTTATCAAAGAAGCTGATAATCCAACTGGAGATAAGCTAAAAGATATTCATAGTACATCTAATAGTGACCATCAATTTACTGGTGGTAGAGCAGAGAACGCAAATCAATTTAAATTACGTCATAAATCAAATCTAGCTGTTGCAAGAATAAAAGGAATACTGCGTGAGTATGGTGATACAGACTAAAAGCCTCATATGATAATAGCTCAAGTTGCTAATGGTAAGCCCTTCAAAAATATAGAAGGTGTATCTGAGCCACATAACGAGCAAATAAAAGAAATGCTTACACATGTAACTGCTTATGAAGAAGGTCGCAGTGATTTAAACACAGCTGTTAAATCAATGGTAGCAAATCAAAATGCTATAAATAATTATGTTAGGCAACAAACTGGAGCAAATGAACTTGAAATTCAAGCATCTCTTGGCGAAGAAGCGTATAACATAAGAGTAGATTTGTTATCTTTAGCTGTTGGTGGTAAAAGACAAGATAGCTTTTTAGCAGACATAAATGCTCTTCCTAACATCCAATCAAAGATTGAATTAGGACAACAACTTAAAAATGAAATAAGAGAAAAAGGTTCAAAGTTTGTTACAAGAACTGTTAATGGTGAAACTGTAAGGTCGAAGAAACCAATACTTACACAACCAGAAATAGATAAAATTGATGCGCAGATAAATAGAATTGTTTCTTCTTCTGTTGGCAACAACTTAATAGAATCTTTTACAGAGAATGGCAGACTAGATACAGTTGCAATGAGAAGAGTAATGTCAGCCATCAAATCTGGCAAGATGCCAGATATTCCAAATATGACATCTGGACAAAAGAAAGCTCTTGAAGAGATTGTTCCTTACTTCACAAAAGATAGACCTGTTGGACCTGGGGGTGTTGAAACTGTAGAAGGAGGTCAACCTAATCTTGACTTTGATGCAAGAAAAAATCTTAATGATTACCTTGAGCGTGAGATAGGAAATGCAAACCAGCTTGCTAGTGCTGAAAAACAACAAATAAAACTTGAGCAATTTGCAATAGATGTAAACTCAAAAGAACCAATAGATAAGAGTCCAGAGAACGAAGATAATGCTGATTTATATTTACTTGCTTTAGCACAAAAAGACCCAGCCTTACGAGGAAAGAGTTTGCGAAGTATTATATTAAGTCCTGCATTTGCAGACCCAGAAAGTGATATAAGAAAAGCAGTAGATTCAATGTTAAAAAATAACCAAATTGTATCTACAACTATAAAAGAATTAATAAAAGAAACACGCAAAGGTTTGGTCGCAAGTGGACCAGTAAATATGTTTTTAGATTTTATTGTAAAAGGTACTACGCTTATGGCTGAAGAAGATAAAGATGGTGCTTTTAGATATACAGAATATAACTTGTTTTCTTTTGATGAAGACTTAGAGAATGATGTGGTTGCAATCCAGAACGCTTTTAAAATAAGTCAAATTTCTGGTGGCACTCTTAATATAGCTCAAGTGCTTGCTAATGAAAGAGAGTATCTCAATAGTGATGCATACAAAATGAAGTTAAGAGATATTACTGGTGAAGATACTTTTGCAAAAGCACAAACTAAATTAGAAGATAAACTTTCAGAATTAACTGGTGGTAAAGATACAATCTTTTACAATCGTGTTCTTAATGCAATGCCTCATATTATTTTTAGAAATAGAAATGCATCAGTTACTCTTAAGGATTTAAAGCAAGAAACAAACGCAATAATGACAGAGTTCTTTCCTAAAACAGAAGACTTTGTTCTTGACCCTCAGTCGGTACGTTTCGATGGTGATATAAGGTCTACTTTTGCTTTGAATAGGTTGTTTAACACACCTGAAATGAAAGCTAGTTTCTTAGAATATGTTCAACAGAAGCTACAGCTATACGGAGATTATAGTATTAGTGATGGAGACCGTGATGGCATTGAATCAAAAGATGTTGGTTTCTTTTCTGGACTCGTGTCTGGTTTTAATTTTCGTGGAGATAGAGAAGGAACTGCTCAAAGGAAAAAAGCTTGGCTTACTCCTTCACAATTTTCCTCAACCGACCCTTTTCAGGAAGGTCTTGAAAAACAAAATGTAACTTTCTTCTTAACTACTGGAGTGAATAGTGAGTTAAGTTTTATTGTCAGCGAACAAGAGGTTGCCCAAGTGTCAATGAAAGAGTTTAGACATTGGCGAAAAACAAATGGCAAGTTTCTCAATGAGGATGACAAATGAGACAGCTCGAGGGAAGGATATACGCTCACGAACCTGAATACCAATTCAATACAAGACCAATAGATAGAGTTGTTTCTGCTCCTACATGGACTGAAACTTTGCATGCAAGTATTGGATACAACTATAAATCTTTTCTTAACGCGGCATATCTTCAATCAAGATATGGGGATGTTGATTTTGATGATTCTCTGAATGTCATGGAGGAGATAAAAGGAACTCAGTATGAGCAGTATTACAATGATTTTAAAGATGCAAAAAACATTAATCACCTAAATGATTTGAAAGCACAGGTCGATGCTATGCAGAGAAGAAGACAGATATTAGCAAACTCTTCTTTGTTTGCTCAGTTTACTGTTGGTTTGTTTGACCCACTCAATCTTATTGCTTTGCCTTTTGGCGGTCCAGCATATGGTGTTTTGCGTTCTGCTGGCAGAGTAGGTCTTGGCGTTGCGGCAATCCAAGTGCCTCTTGAAGTTGGTCGTCAGCTGTTTGACCCTTCAGCAACTGTGATGGAGTCAGCGATAAATCTTGGTGCTGGTTTTTTTGTTGGTGCAACTCTTGGTGGATTATCTTCTGTTGCTGGTAACGTAAGAGTAAATGCAATATTTAAAACTCAAGAAGAAATATCTGAGATGGCAAGAGTAACAAATGCTGTTGACGCTGAACAAATGGCTC
>VTLG01015980.1_pt1 | contig 12758 bp, 14 predicted proteins | sample 4694571 | NCBI WGS metagenome assembly VTLG01 (sample SAMN12604809, study PRJNA352737) | marine metagenome | biome: ENVO:00000447; feature: ENVO:00000209|ENVO:00000569|ENVO:01000036; material: ENVO:00002151; isolation source: viral sequences binned using virsorter ... | reverse complement strand
CAGCATCATTGATAGAGGCAGTCCAAGTAAAAGTATTATTATCTAAATCATAGAGAAAAGGAGATCCTTCTCTTCCTCTGATTGTAGTTGTCTTAGTAGGAGAATAAACAGATAGAACTGTAGTACCAAGTGGAATTCTACTGTCAGAATCAAGGGATAAAACTACATCCCACTCAGTATTAAAATGCCAGCCTTTCTGTTGTACTTCCCTGTTGATATTAGATAGTAAATTCTTAGCTTGTGTAACATCTACGGTTGTTGCAGTTTCTAAATTTGAAACTGCTGCTTCACCTACAGCAGCTAAGAGCATATTAACAGCTTCTAGTTCATTGACCGGAACTGTAGTAAAGTGTGACATTTTAAGTTACCAATCCCATACCCATAACTTGAGCAGTTCTAATAGTTAAATTATCTGTACTGTCTATATTAGCTACAAAGATAGAAACATAATCATTAGTAGCCATAGAAGCATATCCAAAAGTAACAAGATTAACGGAGTTAACTGTAACTCTAGGACAAAATCCTACTATCTTAGTACCTGTAATAAGTGTTCCGTTTTTATGTATAGCTAATCCAAACTCTTTGTCGACAGCAGAAGTATCAATTTCTAAAGAAGCTGAAGCTAAAAATAAACAGTTGATTGTAGGAGTACCTGTATATCTTAGTCTACCATCAGTATTTTCATCAAATTCATTAGCTGTTGGAGCTGTACTTAAAGTCCAAGTTCCAGCAGTTCCTTCTACATATGTTCCAGCTACACTGATTGTAGTGCTACCAGGAGATGAAACATACATACTTCCTTGTTTTACTTGACAAGTCTCAACAAAGTCACGCAGGTCTTGGGGAGTAATAGAACCAGCAGCTTGACCGTCTTGAAACAAGTTAGTAACTAAGTTGCTTACGGTTCTACTTGTATCAGTCATTGTCGCTCCACAAAAAAAAATAAAAAAATGAGGAGCCTAAGTGTTACCCTAGACTCCTCAAAAGGTTAACTTGAGGTTACGGTAGTACCAGCACCAGAACCTTGTACCGACATACTGAACCCACAGGTAGCAGCTACAGCAGTAGAATGAGCTTTACCAGCGAGTCTTACCATAGCTTTAGCAGGAACAACAAAAGGAACATTTCCTGGAAAGGAGAATGAACCTGTATTGTTAGAGTTACCACCAGTAGCAGCAACTACATCATTATCGTTCTCTACTACTGTTACTTTAGCAACAGTTCGCCAGCTTTCTGAGTTAGCTACACCAGATGCTTCGGCATGAGCCACTTGAAGAGCAATCTCAGCCGTACCTTGACCGGCAGCCACAGCATCTACATCATACCAGAAACCGTGAACATAGCCAGTATGACCAGCAGGAATTTTCCAAGTACAGTTACCTGTCTCTTTAGATCCTGCATCAATGACAGCGTGTACTCCACCACCCGTTACATCAGCGATAGTGATAGCACCAGCAGAAGCAAGTCCAGTACCAGAAGCAGTAATTTCAGCTTTCTGAATAAAGGAAATATTCTGCTCAGTCAATTCAACTTCAGTCGTACCGTTCATGGTAACGTCTTCATAAGCCTGATTAAAATCATCATCTAAATACGTTACTCTAACAGTCTGAGCACCTGTACCAGCAGGAGAACCATCGTCATCAGTAGATGCAGATACAATATCTATATCTGCACCAGCAATAACAGGCAAAACCTGATCGGCATTGGTGTTGGTGATTGTTTCAAAAGATGTTCCAATAGTAGCGTTATCAGCATAAGGCTGAACTAATGTTACATTGGTAACAGTATTAGCTGCAACCGCTAAGGATTGGATATTAGCAATATCAGTCATAATATAATATCCTTTCCTTAAGAGGTTTTAAGTTCAACACAACACTCAGGACGAATGAAACTATGACCCATAGCGTACTTAGCCACAATCCACCAGCCTTGAAGTCTAATGTCGTATTCAGTTTCAACTGCCAGATTCAACAACTTAACGGTAGCTACTGCTGACTTGTGCATAACTAATGCCTTAGTCGTAGAGAAGTTACCTTCATGAGTTGTGACTCCAGTAGAATCACTGATAGTAGTAATAGGAAGATTATTGGTTTTCACAAGATGAATACCAGCTATCTTCATAACTTCACCTTCTGCATATACTCCTCTTCCACCCCAATCACGGTTGATCAGGTCAGTCGTTTCTGCCATTAAGTAATACTGAGCAGGACGTACATACATATATCTGTCATTTTCAGGAACATTCTTCTCATCTAATTCTTCAGCAGCATCAAACAAGCCACCACCCAAAGTAGAACCGGAAGTTCCATAAGAGGAGTTAGTAAGTACAGCTCCACCGTTACCACTCGTAACGAGTGTAGAGGAACGTGCTCCTAACACACCTTCTTGAAGTACATTCTTATCCCATTGAGTACCAAGTATAATACCGGCCTCTTTAGCATAAATAGAACGTACATCATAATGATTCATAGCTTCATCAAGATTATTGACAAAGTGATCTGCTAAAAGCAGACCGTCAATAGGAATGACTTTCTCATTCTTATTGATTGCCGTACCATCAAGTTCAACAGCCGTAGTAGAAGTACTACCTGAACTGTTAACATAGGCATATTCAACTGAAGCAGTTTTCCATACAAGTGGGAACTGAGCTGAAATACCTGAACTGATAGAACGGATAACGTGCTTGTCCATCGTAACACTAGCTTGTTCAAAAGCGGTCAACACTTCACCAGCGTAGACCTTAAGAAACATAGCACTGGAATCACCAGCACTATTTTTTTGACCAGAGCGAGACATTACTTGAACAGGGGCTGTAGTTGCAGTTACACCCATAGCAAGTCTCCTTTCAATCTTAAATTAATAAAAAAAGTATCTAACAAAATGCTATACTTCTTCACTAACTTTTCGACTAAAAGATTATCCACCGCAGCAGGTCTTTGTCTACTTGTTTAATTACTTTATAGCTCGTTGTGCTTTGCTCTCTTAAGTTTGACCTAAAGAAAAGACTTCAGATCTCTCAAGTTTATCTCTGACATCTTGGCGATATGCCATATCAGATTCATATCTAGGATCTTTCATAGCTGCCGTTACTTCGGCATTACTACGGAAAACCTCGGAGCTATCACTCATCCTCAGAGAAGTGTCTCCGCTTACAGTTTGTCCTTCATATCCTGAAGAATTCTGGTAGTCAGCTTGGAGTCCTTTGGCAGTCAGCATAGCCAGTTGAACATCACCACTGTTAACAGCATTATCATAAGCCTGGATTTGTTCAGGAGTATAATTAGATTGTGCCCATTCCACCATGTTCTGATAGTGATCAGCACCACCTACAGAATCCTTTACCTGATTACCTATCTGTTGACCTAATGCTTTTACTCCTGCAATATAGGTATCAGCGTACTGTTTACTGATTCCAGCATCTTCTAAAATTTTATAACTGGCATCCTTTAAACCACCCGTTTCCATGTACTCTTGCTGTAAGGCTTCCATATCAAACGGAGCATCAGCAGCTTGAGGAATACTCAGTTCTTCTTGTACTTCATCAGTAGGTGGAGAATGAAAACGTCTTTCAAGTTCGTCATAACTTTTTCGCCACTCTTCATCTGACTTAAATTTTTCTGGCCTAAATGTTTCGTCTACTACTTCAGGTTCTTCTAGAGGAACTACACCTTGATCAATAGTATTCTCTGCAAGGGTAGCCTTTGATGCCATTTCCCTGTTGTATTCATCCATACTTGGGGGAGCTTCACTTTCAACTGTTATCTGGTTTGCCATATCGCTCTCCATAGGATTCTTTGATAGTTCCACTAGGAAGTTTTATCTTAGTGTAAGTAGACGGAAGTCCATTCTTTGTAGCCACACCAGCTCGTTGTTCCATAACTTCCATTGTTCTATCTACATCCTTGAACTGAGTTTTGGATGTAATACTATTTTCTGGTGCTTTCTTTTTTTTCTTATTGGGTTTCGTTGCCATTAGCTTGTCGCTCCCTTACCATTTCGCCCACTTGATTAACAGCATTAGGTGTCGCTGCCAATCCTGCCTGAGCCATCATTTGTTGTTGTTGTTGAGCTTGCTGTTCCTGTTGAACTTGTTCTGCTGTTTTAATCAAGCCCTTCATGTCTATTCCAAAACCAACACCTAGCCTTTTAAGAGCATCACTGGCATTGGTATAAGTTAATACGGCTTCTGGACCAAGTATTTGGGCAGCAGTTTGTAGAAAGGTAGCCAGTTTATTAGCATCATTACCTCTCCCTAGTGCCTCAAATCCTGTGATGATGACAGGCTCTACCGAACCTTCCGGTAGTTTGGGAAGTTTTTTCTCTCGTTCTAGTACAGCTATGATACGTTTAATGAGTGGTAACTGTAACTCATGGGAAAGTAAACTATAGATCCCACCAAGAGAAGTCTCCAATTCATTAGCTAAGAATCGGATCTCTTCTGCTGTAACTCGTTCAGCTTCACGCTGGACACTCTGGTTCAGCATGAAAGCAGCAGCAAGTCTTCTTTCAGTTTGATTAATAGTTTCCTGAGCTACCCTAAAATCATTAAACTTTTGCATCTGGAGTACGGTTACATCTTCGGCACTCCCTTGTCGTACTGCTAGGTTAGGAGCTTGAGAGATAGTCTTTAGTTTGGTTGTACCATTAGGTCTTACGAGGAAGATAGCTCTGGCTGCAGCAGCCGAACCTTCCAAGATTGCCTTGGATAAACCCTCAAGTGCTCTCAAGTCTCCTAAGTATTCTTCTACAAATCCTCTACCATAATCTTCACCATCAATAGCAGAAAATCTTAAAGCTAACCAAGGGTTCTTTTCTAAAGGATAAGTAGAATCAGTATTAGGAATCTTCTTATCGTTAACTTCTTGGTGGACATTTATTTTCTTATCTTTTCTTCTTACTACTGTATATAAATTAAGTTGTTTCTCTTGACTGTCTGAACCAGTACCAGTTTCATTAGGAGGAGAACTACCAAAAATATCTTTATAAAGCTCACGGCTCATCTTCTCATGAACTATAACCTCAAGCATCTCTCCTTGAGGATCACGTCTTACACAATATTGATCTAAATGAAAGACTCGTATCTTGTTGTTTTTATCAGCATGAAGAAGACAGTTGCCAGTGATAATCAGGTGACGTAAGCACTCACTCAAAGGAACACGCATGGCCTTAGCTTCTACTTCATCCATGACCGCACGTTCCATAGCATTGAGTCCTTCTTCTATGGGAGCACGTTGAGCTTGTAGTTCCTGTAAAGTAAAGTCATCTATCTGGAACTTGAAGAAAGGGGAGTTAGGGGGGAAGAGGGTTAAAAGGAGTTTTGCTGCTAGGTTGTTCACCCCCCTAGCTCCGATACCCTGATAAGGAGTGGGAAGTTCCTGGTCAAGGTTGTAGTTTCTTGGAAGAATAAAAGGAATAGTTACTTCAGCAGCATCCCACGCACGATCTAAGAACCACTGTCGCTTCTCACATAAACTTGAATATTTTTTGTTAACTGAAGTATACATATATTATGCTATTTGTAATCCTGTTCCAGCTAAGTCCATACCTAATCCAAAGCCTGTTGCTTCTTCTGCTTGTCTTTGTCTTACTTTCTTAGCTTGTTTAATTTCTGATGCTAGGACGGCAGCAGCTTGTCTGCCACCTGATCCTGTAACTACCGATTGTTGAGTGTTGTAAGATATGGGATCAAATCCAGCTTGGTTATAATATTGGGAGTAGTCCTGTTGAGGCATATTCATTAAACTACCAGCAGCAGCACTTAAACCGATTGACAGAGGACTTGCAGCAGTAGCAGCAAACTGAGCTACTGACCCCATCAATGATGGTGCACCTGAAGCTGCAATCTGAGCGTATGGTGTTGCATAGGTTCCAATTCCACCACTAAGAGCTCCAAACGCAGCAGCTCGTCCCCAATTATCAAAAGCTCCTTGACCAGTAGCTACATTAGTAACCGCATTAATACCTACACCCCAAGCTGCACCAACGGCTGCACCAGCAGCTAGTCCAGCAGCAGTTCCAGAAGAGGCAGCTACAGTCATTCCTACAGTTACTGGATCACACATAGCTTACTGACCTAGTAGCATACTAAATAGTGAAACGGCAACGGAAACAGAAACAAAAACAATAGCGTATGTAATCATATTATTATCCTATGTTTAAACCGGTTGCACCTCCACCCCCTAGAGGAATTCTGAATCTTCCTTTACCTGTAGCTCTCCCTTTTGTCCTTTTTTTAGTCTTACTGACAGGAGCATCTCTTTCTGTAGTCACCTTTGCTATAGGAGCTGGAGGACTTGGAGGAGGTGGAGGAGGAGGTGGGGGAGGGGGAGGAGGAGGAGGACTTCCTCCCATACACATCAACACATTCAATAATTCTAACACCTTATCAATCTCCTTTAATAGTTACTTGTCCTTCATGTTCAATACTTTGATTTCTTAATTCTTCCTGCTTATCTTTAATCCAAGTGACAACTTGTTGTTGTCCTATCAATTGAGCTATTTCAGCCTCATTAACAAGGAACGAGGGGAGCTTATTTGGAAACATTACATCCAAAGTATTCAACAAACCATCACTTATAAACAACCTAGTATCATTTTTATACTGTCTCATAATCAAAACGTCTCCTAAAGGTACGAAAATTGTTCACCAGTTGTGAACAAAATTTATTTAACAGGACAAACTCCTTGTAAACACTCATCATCCTCAATTTCATGAGTGCCTTTTACCTCATCTAAATCTACAGGAGTAAGTTGTGCCACATATTCTTCATAAACTTTTTGAGATACTACTTCTTGTGGGAGGTATGAGTATACTTCTTCATTATCAACAAAGGGAAGAAAACTAACCCCAACATAAGAAGACCAGTTAGACTTGAGCCAAGTGATGATAGCAGGGATCTCATCTGCTTTATAAGTAATTGTAATCGAGCAGTTCTGCTCAACGTAAGCATCCATAAGAAGCTTGTACCTCTCAAGCTGGCTAATAGCCGATTCATAGCTAACATAAAGTTCCTCCTCAGAATTAATATCTTTGCTGAATCTCATGTTTTCCCACTTAATAGGGAAGGTAACAATAACATTATGTTCATCTACAGGATTTGTTACAGTATGATACCCTGCCTCTCTCAACCTTGGGAGAATAGGATCATTAGCAGAGAAGTTTACATTGTTAAATATATATTTTCCTATCGGTTTGTGACATCCCTCAGTAGTATCCATGATCTTACTGAGTGTCCCACTAGGTTTAATCGTAGTAACATTCTTAGGTCTTTGAGTTCCTAACTCATCTGCCATAGAGTAAGCACCATGTACTGCTATATTTTTCAGTCGTTTATAGTCGTAATAAGCGAGGTCTTCACGGCTGGTGATGCCTGTAAGTCCCACTCCACAAAGCCTGAGGTACTCATTGTTTTCGTGCCAAGTTCTTTGGAGAATTCCATCATCAAGATTAACAAGGGTTTGCCTATAGTTCGCTCTAGCGATAAGGAAGATAGCTCTTTCCAATCCTCCAGAATCTTCTCTAAATTTGGATAAATCGACTTCGGACAAGTTACAGAAACTTTTATTTCCAAGTAGGATTTCTGCACATGGGTTGACTCCGGTGAACCAAGGTGCTCGTCTTCGAGCTTCTTTTCCATTGATAATTCCAGGTTCTGAGCCACCTGATTCTTTAATGATTTTAAAGACTTCTTCGAGTTCTTCATGAGTAGGTTCTTCCCAAAAGACTACAGAGTTATTAGATTGACTACGATGAGGAGTATCTGCTAGGTTATCCTTAGCTCTGGCAAACTGCTCCCACTCAGGAGTGTTGTGATACACTAAAGCTATCTCAGCAGATCTCCTACTGCTTAATACAGTTCCTAACCAGTTCATTACATCTAGAATATCCATCTTAGACAGGAGTTGTCCCGATTGTTTATTTAGAATTTGAACGATAGCTGAGTAGGCTTTAGAGATGGGACCGTCTCCTGAACTGATCCATCCATACCCACTGAGTCGTAGTCCTGCTGGTCTGAGCTGAGTGAGATCGAGCACGAGCTTTGTAGCTTTCCCTTTGAAAGCCAACAACTTGCCGATACTTTTTGCCCATGCTTCAGCGGAGTCACCAATTGTAATAGTCCAAATCCCTGTATCGCTATCGAAAGATTCTCTGCTTCCTTCATGTCCTCCCTTCTTAGTACGTTTACTCCTGATGACTTCAACTTCTTCAATGGGTTTGGTAAAGCCTGATATTGTTCCGACAACAGGTGTGAACCCAACTCCACACCCCTGTAACAAGAGCCACAAAGAGTCAACAACATCATGGATAGTCTCCACTTTTAAATGAGCACAATTAAACTGACTAGCTTCTCTCTTCTTGGCTACATCAGTTCCACCTAACCACAAAGTCCTGCCTGACACCATGACCTTACGTTCCAACAGAAGTTGTCTTAGTTCTTTTAATTCAGGACCTATTCCAAACTCAGTTCCAGCAGCTCTATTCCACAACCAATTTTGATGATCTATAACCCTGCCTACAGTTTGTTCCCAAGTTTCATAAGCTTCATCCTTGTCATCTAACGGTCTATTATAAGTTCTCCTCGTAATAACTTGTGCTCTGACAGAAGGTTTATTCATACACATTCCTCTAAGACAGGTGGTTTATAATTCTTTCCTTTTAATACTTTTCCGTGTTCGCATTTAGTAAAAGGATACTTAGTCATGTTAGATTTATGAACAAGAGCATATGCTTTGTCAAAATCCATACCAAAAGAAACAGCAGTCCCTTTGAGAACATACACTACATCACATATTTCTTTCAGGAAATCCTGTAGTAACACATAGGTTTCCCCTTGATCTATGTTCCCTTCTAATTGAAAACCAACTTCAGCTAATTCCTTTACCTCTTCGAGTATTAGTTTCATCCTAAACTCCAATAGTTCTTTACTAAATGGCTCATCAATAGCCAACTCCATCTTCTTATGAAACTCTTTAACTTTTTTCATTGTAATAATATTCCTTCATCATTTCTAAACATTTAATGGCTTTGTTCAGGTCTTCTACACCATTTTTATCCTTGTGCCTGACCACATATTTTACCACGCTACCCACATCCATACCTAATTGATTTTCTATAATAAAAGTCCAAGGATCTATCTTATACTTGGCATAATACTTAGGTCTAATGCTAGTGCTTCCACCCATCCACTGATCATTTAATTTTTCGGTTGCCATAAGAGCACCTCTTCCTTTCCAAAATTATAGTCACTAGTTCGTAAAATTCTAGCAACTCTAGCTTGAGTTAAAGCATGATCTTCAGTTAGTCCTGCTTTCTCGTAAGCATCTTTAATAGTTTTCCACTTAACCCCTCTAGTTAGAAGGAGTTCCGTAGCTCTCTTAGGTCCTATTCCTGGACACCCTTTGTAATTATCTACTGAATCTCCAGTTAAAGTCTGGAAGAAAAACATATGATCGGCCATCTTCTCATCAATTACCTCAATGACCTCTGAATCCATGTTGTAATACTCACAAGGAATCGTAAGCATATCCTTATCAATAGAAATAATTATATTCCTGTCAAACTTTCCATCAGTAGCAAGGATACCCAAGACATCATCAGCTTCCAACATAGGTTGGGTCTTGGTATTATATTTTTCTTTAAGATAAGCCTCCAGATGATTATATCCTAGAGGTTTCTTACTATCTTTTCGGTTTAATTTATAATCGGGAAAAATTTTTCGCCTAAAATTATTTGCTCTATCTGAAAAACAGATAGTGGTAGTAAAATCTTTTCCTGCTCCTAATTTCTCCTTCCATTCATTGATCATAACATCAGCTTGAACTTTTAATTCATCTACATTGGTAGCTGTTGTTAAAATTCCATCATCCCAATGAACTACTGTCTGTACTGCCCAACACACTTTGTATGTAAGTATGTCTCCATCTATCAATAGTCTCAAAGTATCCATAGTAATCTCCCATCTTTAAATGTTCTTGGTAATGACATTCATCACATAAATAGCTACACTTTAAAAGTTCAGTTAAACTTTTTTTAAAAGGTTCGGACCGCAATCCTGACATTTTAGCTCGTTTTGTTTCAGGATTTTCATGATGAAAGTTAAGTGCTCTTTTGGTATTAACTTCACCACATTTTTCACACTTAAAATTTTTTAGCAAAACAAATAAATACATTCTACAATGTCTTAAATATGTACGGTAATTAGTATAATTATAACGAGAATAAGGATTTTTACTTAATAAAAACTTATAAAACCCATCACAAAAAACTACCAGTTTTTCAAATGTATCAATGTGTTTCAGCCCAATTTCTTCCAATTTTAGACGTTCCGCTAAGAGGGCATCCAAATTCATAGTATTCTCCAGCTCTCGCAATCGCTTGTTCCGCTTCCGGTGCAATAAATTTTTTGGCATACCCCTCCTTACATTCGATTTGAAATTCATCATGGATGTTAGCTACAAACTCATAGTCATCTCCAGGTTCTAGCCCCATTAATTGTAGCCTTTTATCCAAGAGAATCAAAGATGTTTTCATTAAGATAGCTCCTGCACTCTGGAGCAGGGTATTTAAGGCAGAATGTTCTGACCGAACATGAAGTCTTCTGCCATCCAAGCCTATAAGATGTCCTCTCCTACGGTAAGCTTGCTTAACAGCCTCAGTTAACTTAAGTAGACCATCAACCCCTGTTAATAATTTCATCCTAGCTTGTTTACCTCCACGCATATTAGTTCCTAAGATCTTACCTAGCTTTTCATTTCCTGCTCCATATATAAAAGCGTAGAAAAATGTCTTGGCAGTATCTCGTGATTTTAAACCCACCAAGTTTTGATTAATAGAATGAATGTCAGTTCCATCTTTTGAATTTCCTTCAACAGCAGCAGTAGCATACTTGCCACCATCATACTTCTTTAGGTATCCTGCTAGTGCTCTAAGTTCTAAGCCGTCAGCATCACACCCAACCAAGACCTTATCCTTGGATGCCTTGAATAATTCCCTACACTCTTTACCAAACGGACTATAAACAGCAGGAACCTGAGCTAAATTAGGAAAAGAATGAGTACACCTGCCAGTAACAGCTCCGTTGGTGTTTACATTACCAAAGATTCTCCCTTCTCTCTCCAGTTTCAACCAAGCATTATCACCTTCAGCCAGTTGAGATATTCTTTTAGACAGGAGGAAGTGATAAAACAGCTCATCACAACCTGGATAGGGGAGGGACCTTAAAACTGTCTCATCAATTTTAGGTTTACCATTAGGTGTAAAGGCTTTTGGAACCCATTCATAATCTTTTTGAAGTTTGTAGCTTATATGATCTCTGCTGTTAGGATTAAAATCTACCCTCTCTATCTTATTAAAACTTTGACCAGCAGTATAGCCTTTAGCTTTGTTATCTTTCTTCGGAGTAAAACTTCCTAAGTCCCTGTACCAACTGCCAAAGCGTTCCTTTAGCTTAGTGCCTATGTGTTCTTGTTGTTTAAGAAGCTTAACATATAACTCTTGTCCTTTTTTAACATCAAAAGAAAAACCATTCTCTACTTGTCTCTGAATAACATAAGCAAATTCATGTTCTAATTTGACAGCCTCTTCAGAGCAATTAGCTTCACATAGATGATCAAACAAAGTAGAAGTAATAGCTACATCCCTAGCACAATAGTCTGCCATTTCATCAGTGAACTTAGACCAATCCGTATCCTCATGATTGAATTCACCCTTCAACATCCCTAATCGGTAGCCCCAAGCTTTTAAACTATGAGAACCATAAAGTTTAGTAGGAATGTATTTTTTCTGAGCATCTAAGGTCATCATGTGAGAGTAAGCTAATCTTGACACTACTAAAGTATCGCTTATCTTTGTCTCCTTATTAGGAGTCCAGCCTAAAAGTTTCTTTAGTACCGGCAAATCATACCCTAATATATTATGTCCTATCAAACCCTCAGCTTCAGACATCAACTTTAAGGCTTCCTCTAAGTTATCATACTGGTACTCATTAGCAAACACCTGAGAAGCTTGTGCTCCTTCTACTGTCATAGCCAAACAATGAATCTTGGTGACATCTGGAAGTAAACCATCGGTTTCCAAATCAAATATTATATTCATATTTAAAATGCCTCTTCAATATATTCACATTCTCTTAGTCTACCTGTTTCCCTGTCGTAGTATAATCTTGCTGCAACTCCTGTCGAACTCCCCTTATACCTAGCCTTAAGGATTCTAACAGTTGTTTCACCTTCTTCCTGCTGATTTCTTTCGAGTCCAACAACGAAATCGCTAAGTTGTGCGATACTTCCACTCCCTCTAAGGTCATTAAGTGAGATTTGTCTGCCGTCTTCGTGACCCCTCCCGTCTGCTGGTTTTCTTAAATGAGACACAATAAAAATACCTATGTTTACTTCTTCTGCAAGGGATCTCAGCTTGGTCATCAGGTTATCTATGAGTCTTCGTTCATCTCCACTCTCAATACCACTCACCATAATAGAAATATGATCAACGATGATCCAAGAAACATTACAACTCCTAGCCAAGTACCTAATACGATTGGAGAGAACTTCTCCATCCATACTCCCCCAATGATCATATAAAAAAAGTCTCCCTGTATTTAATGTTTTTTCCCATATATCCCGTAAAAATTTTTCCTCTAAATTATCCCTTAAGTGAAGCATCTCATTAGCTTCGATTGACATGAAGTCAATGGCTGCTTGACGTACAGACTCCTCAAGAGCAATATAACCAATTGTTTCTCCTTTTGAGAGGAAGTAGGATG
>VTLG01015332.1_pt1 | contig 12759 bp, 12 predicted proteins | sample 4694571 | NCBI WGS metagenome assembly VTLG01 (sample SAMN12604809, study PRJNA352737) | marine metagenome | biome: ENVO:00000447; feature: ENVO:00000209|ENVO:00000569|ENVO:01000036; material: ENVO:00002151; isolation source: viral sequences binned using virsorter ... | reverse complement strand
TAATTTAGCTGACTCTACACGTAGTCTTACGCCTTTCTTCGTCTTATTATATGCTTTTTGTTGAGATTTGTGGTTACCATTAGCATATTTTGGCCCACTAAATCGTGACTTTGCCATACATACTCCTCTTAACTAAATCAGGGTCGATTTTAGGCATTACATTTGCCAATTTACCTAGTGGATTACCGTCAGTGGCAACGCCTGTGACATCATTTGTCTTCAGCCAGTCACATGCTGCTTTAAGTTCATGGGCTGAAGCCTCACCACTCTTGACCCGTTTAAGGAATTCAAGAGTGACAAGGTTATGTAGCTCATTAAACTTCTCTTCAGAAGCTTTATCCATTGTCTAATAGCTTTTCTTTAATTAGTTTAACAGCTTGATCATCAACTTTATTATCAGTTCTAGCTGCAGCAACTGCAAGCAGATCTACAATAAGGTTTTTGACAGCATCTGTTTGTACGAATGCAATTAAGAGTGGTTTAATTAGTACGATCATGGTGTTTCTTCAGTGGTTTCTTCTTGTGTATCTGTGGTTTCAGCAGGTTTTTCTTCTGCTTCTTTTTTAGCAGCTTCTGCTATTCGATTTGATAATGTGCTCATTCTGTTTTAGTGGTTACTTTTATTGGTTGTAAGACTATAGGTACGACATCATGGCATAGATGTTCGAAGTCAGAGCCTGTTCGTAGGGTAAAACCCTTCTTCATAAGGGATGCACAACGATCTATACGTGTTAATTCGTATTCTAGTCTAAGTGTTTCTTCTAGCCGCTTGGACATTGCCTTACATTGCTCTGTTATAGAGCCATCTAAAGGGAACATGAAGTTCAACTGACCTCCATAGTTCCATCCTCTAGAATAACTCTCAGGATCGTAAGGTTTATTCTCACTAGCAAGCCAGAAAGGTGAGAAAGTAAAGGTAGGACCGTTACAGGCTACCTGTTGCTTACCCATTGTTTGTCTACTAGGGGCACCATTGTTTTGGAATTGCACTGCTTGATTGGTCACATTGCCAGTAGCAGTGCTTGAAGGTGCCGCATTATTATACGTATCATCCTCAGCTCTAACAGGTAACCCTATTGCGAGAAGGTAGATAAGGATGTAGTAGTAGCATTGGTGCTTATAGTTCTTGTTATATCTATTTGTTCTACCAAAGCGTCTGCTGCTCGATCTACTGTCTCTAGTAAGAAGTTTGCTCCTTCTGTAGTTACTGCAAAGGTTGTGTCTGAAGCTCTTATAGCCCCTGATGGGGTTACATTTGTTCCTGACCAACTCTTGTATTCGCCTCCATACACTTTGGTTTGGATAGTCTCGTTTACAGTTTGAGTTGTGGTGGTTGTTGCGTTCATGCTTCCCTGGGTGAACTGGGGCGTTATTGTATTTGCTCTTGCTACCGAGGGTGTTAGCAGTAAGAAGAGTATTAACCATCGTTTCATTCTTCTTTCTTTTTAGCCATAGGACAATTTATGGGTGTATTAGGGCCTTTGCCCTTAGAATTAGATGTGTTCAAGCCAAAAGTGGCTAATGCTCCCGTAAAGACGCTAGCCACGAACGTGATATCTCCGCTTGATCCTTTCTTGATCATCGGTAATTCTACATAGTTAAGGGTTATAATAAAGCCAGCCCAGACAACAACACCTAAACGTACGAATGTACCTAGGATTTGTATCTGTTCTTCTTTATCATCTATACCATCTTTTAATTTATCCAGAAGATTCTTCTTTTGTGGTGTCTCCATTGGTGAATTTCTTTTGTATTCGTTTTGCAAGTTGCATAATGATAGGTTTGAATATCTTCACACATTGCTTAAAAAGACTGGTGGCTGTCAGAGTCGCCGCAACCGAGATCGCCGCAGTAGTAGCTGCGGTGACCATGATCTCTTCTTCTGGTATCGGCATCCTATAGTTTGTAAAAGGTATCTCTACCCTTTTAGGTTGTGGTCTATTAGCATTTGCATCTTCTTCCTCTGATGTAACTCCTTCAGGTGGCTCCAGTTGTCCAGGTCCAACATACATAGGTAGATAAGTAGGTATATCACCTGAAGGCGCATCTAACTGTGGACGTGGTAATTCTGTTGGACCTGTAACAATTGGATTAGGTAGAAGATAATTAGGTAACTCTAATCTATCTCCGGCCACATTTTAAGACCATCTGGATTCTGTTCCCATTGTTTAGGGCTAAATGACTCATATTGTTTTGGATCAAATGATTCATATTGTTTAGGATCGTAAGAATTACCACTACCATCCTTTTTCTCTTTGGATGTATCAAATACTTCCTTAGATGTATTAAACTTTTCTCTTGTATCTCCTGCATTAACTAATTTAGCTAAAGCAGCAGTATCAGAACAAGCTGTAATTTGATCTTCTCTAGCTTTACATTGTGTACGTACTGCTGTACGATATGTTGTAGTATCTGAAGGTACTGCTGTACCAGCCTCAGCTTTACGTACAATAAGCCAATCTGTTGGTTGTAATAAATTATTAGCTGAATCCTTTTGATTTTGAATCCAAGCCTTTTTTAAATCATCAATATCTTTAGCAGTGCTTTGATTCCAATAAAATCTTTTATCATAATAAGGTGGATCATCTTCCCACTTTATACCTCCTGTAGGTACAGCTGCACGATCTTCTGCTGTTGAAAAATTAAGCCAATTAGCTGGGTAATTTGTACCATTTGAATCAGTAAAAGCTACTCCAACAGCTAGGGCCTTTCCGTTTAGTTTGTATACCATAATAAATAATTAATTAAAAAGTTCCGCCACCATTAGCTGTTTTAAATGGGTTTTCAGCCCAAGCTCCAAATATATAGTTCTTACTAGAACCATTTGAATCGTTACCTGTACCAGCTAATATAAATCCGTTAGAATTAAAGTGTATAGTATTTGCATTAGTTAGTTCTGCTAAAGTAGTATCTGGACATAAGTAAGCTGTAGAACCTCTCTCAGAATCATAGAAGAACCAACTTTCTCCAGCTACATCATAACATTTAATAAGAACTAATTTAGGTTTGAATCCACAAGCTATAAATTTACCTGCAGTTCCACCTGCATATTTATCAAAATGACTATAACCTTCTTTAGCAGCCCATACATAGAAAATATTATTCTGTGAAGAACCATAACTATCAAATGTAAACTGTGAACCACTAGTTGCAGTTACTTTCCATGATGAAGTATCTTGATCATCAGTAGTATTCAAGAAGAATACTTTACCAGTTCCTATAGCTGAATGATACACACGCCAGGCTTCATTAGCATCTATACCTTTATCTATAATAAAATCAGGCGCTACACTTAAACCATGGTCTAATGTCTTCTGATGGTAACCACTACCTGTACTAATAGTAGCTTTAATTATTGAGAAACCAGCTTCACTATTAGTCCAACGTGTATAGTTAGTAGCACTACCACTATTAGAAGTAGAAGCTACAGAACTACCAGCATCCCAACACCAACCCGCATAAGTCCATCCATCATGGTTTACATAATCACCTCCACCTTGAGAACCTTTAGTTAAAGTAACTCCGTCTGAGTTGAATGCACTTAAATGTCCATGGTTAGTATCATTACCAGAAGCAGCAGTTCTTGTATCGTTAGATGATAATGATGTTGTAGTTGAACCAGACCCAGCACCACGTATTCTATCATAGATTACATGCTGCCAACCACCATTAGATCTAGATTTAATCCATATAAAATCAGGAGAGAATGGATAGATTAAATTTCTAGTAGCTTCACCAGTACCATTATAAGTTCTTATACTAAATACTTTTGAAGTGTTATTTTCATGCCCTTCTTCAGAGAATGGATCACCTAAATTATGGGAACATAAAGCTTTAAACCCTGAAGGTGCTGTATGTGTGAAAGCACGTTGTCCAAAGTTTACCGAAGCGTTTGTACCACCAGTACCTCTAGGCCTTACACAAGGTGTATAAGTTACGCCAGTATTTAATGTATAAACTGGATTAGCACCAGTTGCAGGGTTTCCAGAATCCAACCAAGATCCATTACGTCCAAACCAAATCTTATTATTATCAAGATCATAAGCAACCATTAATACTACACCTGCTCCTGTCCCTGCTGTATCTCCAGAAGGCCAGGACGTATCAGTACTATTATTTATTTTCTTTGTTCCATTACCATCTGATGCATATTGATAAATATATGAATTTGCATCAAATCCAGGTGCGGTAGATAATGATTCTGTAAAATCTGATATACCTACACAGCTATTAGTATCTACACCAGAAGCATCATAAGCTGTTGAATTATTAGTTATTTCAAAATACCATTTACCACTTGTATTACCAATAGTCCCAAGTACACGCATACTTGGTCCTGAACCTTCTGCAACTTTTAGACCACCTTCACTTAATACTAATCCTCCATTAGCTAAAGAATTAAGCGTACAGAAATTACCACGAACCTCACCACCAGTTCCTGTATCTGTTCCGTAGTTTTGAGGGACATCTGTAAAACAGTCGCTTGTAGTTAGATTAGTAATAGTGTGAGCTCCATTACCAAAAGAATCAGTTCCTATAGCCGCATTGGTAGCTGGATTGTCAAATTTAAGATTAAAACTATTGTCATCTGAACCATCAAGTAGCATATGACCATCAATCTCAATAGCTTTAACACCTATACCTATACTACCACTACTTTGTCTTGCCCAAGCTAGACTTGTTAAAGTTCCATTATAAGCAATATCTACCCAACTAACCCCACTATTAGGAGGACTATAGTTTGTAGAACCATTTAAAGTAAAGACACCACCATTAGCATCTCTTGTTATCCATGCTCTTAATCTTTTAAAAGGTATAGCGCTTGATGGTGTGAAAGTTACTGTACTACCAGGTGATGGATACGCATAAGTAGCTCCTGTACCATCAAAAGCTTTACTGTGTTCATTTCCAGTATCTGTACCACCTGAACAACTACTAGACCAAGTTATATTATTATTTACATTATTCCTTGTACTTGGGTCAGTAGCACCATCTTTAAGTACTACACCATCTACCATTATACCAAAAATCTGCTGAGCATCACTACAAGCAATACCTTTGAATTCTGTTGTCTTTGGAAGAGTCCATACATAAGGTGCACTAGAACCTTGTGGTGCTGGTAAATTAGCAGCTCTTTCAAATCCATTACCTATATCATATCCCCAACGATCATCTGTAGCATTAGTATATACTTTAACTTCAGTCTTAACAGCTACAGTACTAGGTAAAGTATACCTAGCTCCATTCCAAGCATTAGTATCACTGCAGGCTCCACCAGGAGTACCTGATATATTCCCATCAAATAACTCACCAACACCATAATTAGGTTCATTCCAGTTACCTACTGTTGTACCACCTGAAGACCAGGTAGTACCATCATTAGGATTAGGAGGAGCAAAAGCTTTAGGCTTTACATAACCTGATGCATCTCTTTCAATAAAGGCGCCTGGATTCAACGCTACACCATCGCATAGGAATACATCTGCCATATACCCATCTAAATAGTGACCATCCATTTGTAAGCCAGTATAGATATGTGTAGCAGTAGATGTAGAAGTCATCCATGTTTCAACGTTTTGACTTGGATGAGTTGCTGTGCTAAAACTAGTTACTTGTTCACCATTTAGATATATTTTAAATCGTTCATAATCTTCAACTTCAGTTGTATCACATTTTACTGTTAAATGTATCCATCCTGCAGTATCTTTTATAACTGCATTAGTCTGATATTGATAGGTATAACCACCTCCAACTTGCTGTCCAAACCATAGAGTATCATCAGCTTGAAAACCTGATAGAATCCAGTTAGCAGCTGCTGCACCGTCTGGTCCATAAGCAAATAAATAATCATACCCACCTGTTGTCACTCGTTTAAACCAACCAGCCCATGTCCAGACTCTTCTATTACCTTCAGTAGATATACCTTTTATTATTTTAGTTGAACTAGCATGATCAAATCTGACACTTTTTCCTAATTGCAAATCGCCATCTGCAGCTGCGGGCTGAGATGCCCCCATCCTTATTGCATTACTAAGTACTCCCATATCACTTCACATCCAAAGAAGCCACCGCATGTATTTTATTAGCTGCAGCGACAATGTAATCAATTCTATCTACAGAGTTAGCTGCTGTTGAAAGGGTAGGTGCAGTACCTCCAACCCATTTAAAGTCAGCATGATATGCAAGAGTTCTAGAACCAGTACCATCCTGAGTTATGAAATATGACCCACTCTGACCAACTGCTTGGTTAGTAGGTTGACCTAATGTACGGTTACCAGCTAATGTAACACTAAAATTATTACTTAACGCTAGATCGGTTGCTATTGTAGCACCATCTGTTAATGCTGTCACTTCACCTACTGCTGCAGCATTAAAGGTTTTAACACCTGTAAATGACTGAGCGCCTGCAAGTGTTACATCACCTGCACCTTTAGCATTAAGTTGTGTTTGGATATTAGATGTTACACCATCTAGATAATCAAATTCTGTAGCAGTAACACCTGTAGCTTTTAGATCTTTCGCATAAATGAGATCATCCTTATCTCCAGTATATCCGTCTAATGTATTTAATTCAGCAGTAGTTACTGTAGCACCATCAAGTATCTCTACTTCTGCTTGAAGTAAAGCTGCAATAGCCCCTGCTGCACCTGACTGACATCCAGCAAGAGATGTTAGATCAGCATCAAGTGGTTGAGACGTAGCAGCTATATAAGCTTTTGTAGATTGCTGTGATGGTGCTTGAGTAGCTGTATTACTAGAGAAATTATCTTCATCTATAACAGCAACTACATCAGCTCCTTTAGCTAGTGGAACACCGCCTGCTGTGCTGCCATCATGTACGACAACAACTTTCTTGTCAGTATCTACTGTAACTTCTCCAATTGCTCCTGTGAAGCTACTATGCTGAGAGGTTGTACCTCTTCTTAATTGTAATTTTTTTGCCATGTTAAGCTAGAGCTCCAAAGTCGATTTGTAAGTTAGTACCACTGACAGTTGCTACGTCAGTAAGATTTTTATCATTGCAGTCTAAATGACCACCTAATTCAGGTGTAGTATCTTCTACTAGATTTAATATACCACCTGCAGATATATTCAACCAAGAACTACCATTATAATATTTTAATATAGTATTACTTGAGTCATACCACAGGTCTCCTTGACTAGGACTACCTGGTGTAGAACTAGCTACTTTATATTGATCAGAAAAACTATTTATATCATTAATATTATTAGCTACTGTATTTATATTATTACCGGATTCACTAGTAAGAGATTCAGTAATTAAACCAAGATCTTCAGCATGTACTATCTGTCCTGCTACGGCATTAATATTACCAGCATTAGATACTGCAGCATTAATATTACTAGCATTGGATACTGCTGAATTAATGTTACTAGCATTACCTGCAACTGAATTAATATTAGTAGCGTTACCTGCAACTGAATTGATATTACTAGCATTCGCAGCTACTGAACTGATATTACTAGCATTATTAGCAACTGATGTAACATTAGATGAAATACCAGCAACAGTAGTAACATTACTAGATATACCTGCAACAGTAGTTACCTCAGTAGGTTTTGCTAACTGTCTATGGAATGTATATGTATGTAATGTAGATGTAGTTTCTACAAGTAAACCGAAACCAGCTGCATAAGTAGTACTATTAGCTAAACCATTAATTGTAATAGTAGCACTGTTAGATACGTTACCATTAGCTATAGTAGCTACCCCACTCCCGTTTGATGTGAGATTACTAGCGAGGGCTTTAATACTAACAAGAGTTCCAGCATTATTATTGATATCGGGATTAGTATCTGGAAAAGAAGTTTCATTTGCAATAGCTCTAAAACCACCTACTTCTTCAACTAAAGCTGTGACTCTATTGTCAACTGCTAAAGCTGTAGCTATTTTATTATTATTGGATACCCATGTATCTGTACTTTCTAAAGTTTCTGTATCATTAGATAGGAAATATCTAGCATCAGAAGCTTTTGCAGTAAGAAAATGAGTATCTAAAGGTGATGTTAATGCTGCCTGTTCAGATTCAACTACTACAGCATCTGCATGTAATTTAGTAGAAGTAATTGCACCATCGTCAATACGTGCAATAGGTAAAATACCTGATGTAATTTTTGCGGCATCAAAAGCTTGGCTACCATTAAAGGTAATATTGCCAGTCATGGTACCACCAGACTTATCTAGCTTACCACTAACAGCTGCAGAAGCTGCATTAGCTGTAGTAACAGCATTTGAAGCATTAGTTGATGCCGTATTAGCTGTACTAACAGCGGTTGATGCGTTGGTACTTGCTGTATTTGCTGTAGTTGTAGCATTATTAGCTGTAGTTGTAGCGCTATTAGAAGTAGTTATAGCTGTAGTAGCTTTTGAAATAGCAGATACATAAGCCCCGCTTTCAAGAACCCTAGAGTTATCAAGAGCAGTAGAAGCGTCATTTTCCGCTTCTTGAGTGACGTATAGATTTTGTGTATAGTTATCATTGAGATCACTAGATCGAATTGCTGAACCTGGGTAGAAGGTTGCAGCTAGTTCTGTACTAGCAGTATCTCTATAAATCTTAACCTTTTTAGTATTAGCAGGTGCTGTACCAAAACGGATTGTTGTTGCATTATGTAATGTATAATGAGTTGTAAGTGATTGAACCACTTCATCGACACTAACTTTAATGTCGGAACTTTTTAAATATGGAAATGTAAAAGCAAAATCGGTGGTGGAACCGTTTGCCGTATATGAATTTGAGGTTGTAGCCATAATGCCTATTTAACCATTTGTTGTAAATCGTTTATTCTCTGTTGAGTCGCTGCAGCTCCACCAATATCTCCACTTTGTAAATCAAAGTCTCTATTTCTAATCTCACTTCCAATAGTAGTATATTGTTCTCGATAAGCTTGTAAAGATAGCCATGCAGCATCTACTGCTTCATCATGTATTCTATCTAACTCTTTATGAACAACAAGCTGTTTAATTGGAAACTGATTTTGTGTCTTTAATCCTCTTGCTTTAGCATATTCCCTGATTTTCTGATCCCACCATCCATCGTCCTTAGTCATTAAACTTAATATCTGACCTCTAAGACCAGCATGTTTAGCTATCCAGTTGTTAATATAATATCTATCTCTTGAAGATAGAGGGAGTTTTGTATCTTTATTCTGTCTTAGTTTCTGTAGACCATCCCAACCTGTTGCTAGTAACCACTGTCTCCAAGGTTCCATATCACCATTCGTTTTAAAGAAAGGTAATACAGCATTAGCAGCAGCTGTAAAGGTATCATAATATCTAATAGGTTCACCTGTATAAATATCTAATTGATCACGTAATGGGTCATCTTCTTCTCCGTTTTGGAATAAGAATTTATTATGATTCATTATATAAGCTGCCATATTATTCTCAACATCTTTCATTTGTGGAGTTATAATGTTATTGAGAATACTTCTAGCACCTTTATATGGTGTTAACATATCAACTTGTCCAGCCCAGAACCTTGTCCATGCACTAGGATCTCCTGAAATCAACCCAACCAAGGGTTCAAAACCAGAAATAAATGTATCATTAGTAACATTCATACTGATAGAATAGCCTATTTTTCTGAACCAATCTTCTGTTACAGCTTGATCTACTCTCTTAGCTTGGTATACAGCATCACCTACCATACCTAATACTTTATCAAATGGTGCAAAACCTTTATAACTCCTCCATTCACCTGTAATAGGATTCTTAACAGACAAAGGTTTCCAACCCATCTGCATCATTCTTGCTTTTTCACCAGCATCTTGTGGTCCATTGCCAGTTAAATTACCTTCTAATGCCCACATACCAGCGCCATAAGCAACACTAAATCCCATCAATTGACGGCCTAAATACTCTGATTTTAATGCGTTGAATGCAGCATCAGCATCTTGATATGCATCTATACCATGATCAAATAATACATCTAATTTTTGTTTAGCACTCTTAGCATCTAAGGTTTTCCGAGCTCTAGTCATAGCTGGTCCTAAAGCACTAGTAGGGCTAAATGACCAAGCTAAATCAGCAGAATTAACACCAGTTCTAGGGAACATGAATATACCTTTAGCAGCTGGTACAAGATCCATAAAATTTTCTAACTCTTTAACTACTTTATTATCTAAGTTAAGAGCTATTTCACGTGCTGCAAATCTAGCCGCTTCATCTGTCAGTAGACCTGTATTATCAAACGCTTCATCATAAAGACCTCTTTGTATATCTGTAAACCTTTGGAAGTCTATAGCTCCTCCAGTCTCTTCAAGTAGTTGATCATAAGCTCTAGCACGTGCCATACCAGATGCCATAAAGGAATTAGTAAAGCCGTCAATAGCGTATAAAGCATTAGTACCGTATCTAACGAGAGGATGTTTATTATAATTACTAATCAGTTTAGCTGCATTATAAGCGGCTACTTTACCTAATTCACCTTCTTTCTCTAAAGCTATACTTGTAGATTCTAATGCTTCTAGTTTAGTTACAGCATCGAATTTCATATCAGCACGGCCACGCATCATAGCTTCTTCAGGAAATGCAGATGCTAGTTTCCATTCTTTCCAAGCTACTTTAAATCCACGTTTTAAATTCTCAGACCATCCTCCATATGTATACCAAGCACGTTTTAATGTACCCATATCACCACGTGCACCAGCTCCAACAAAGACAGAAACAGGTTTTGCAAATGTTAACATAGAGTTTCCAACCATTGCTCTAGCTGAAGATAAACCTGAAAGTAAACTATTGATTCTAGCAGCATGTAGTCCTTTTACAATTAAACTTGGAACTTCAGGCTCACCATCAATAAAAGCTTTTTTAAGAATGCCTAGGTTAGCATCTGTCCATTTGTGAAGTTTATGTAAACTATTAACCTCTCCATCTGTAGCAAAGTATGCATCTTTCAATGCATCAAAAAAGTGTGGTTTAGTTTTAGCTATACTAATTAATTCATTCCTCAGCTCTTCTCCACCTATTAATACACGTTCTATATAAGTATCAAATTCACGTGTAGTTTTATTTAACCAACTGACACCAGCTTCTATACTACCTGTTTGTTTTATCCTTTGATACTCTTTAGCTTTATTTGTAATATATTTATTTATCTTAAGTTCATTATCCAATAAATTCATTTTATCGAACATCATCTCAAACTGTCTTGATGTATCAGCATTATCTCCAAGCATCTTAGCTGCAGCTGCTGCATCACTTACAGTATCACCTGCTTGTTGAGTTAACATAGCAGATGCTCTCATTTGATTAGGGTCGAATATTGTCTCATATACTTCTTTAAATGCTGCAGATGCTGATAACCATGCTTCTTCATCTAATATTTGATTAGAGTTAAAGACAGTTATCTTCATGTCATCAACAATATCTATAAATTCACGGAAACTGACATCCTGTCCATAGATAGCTTGTGTTAAATTATCTACAGACCTATTCATTTGCTCAGATGTAATCTGAACTTCCCTAGCACCTGTTGTTACTACTGCATCAAATTCAGGTGATATAGAATCAAATAGTTGATCTAATTGAACAGCTCTTTCATTACCACTAATAGCTTTTAAGAACTGTCTATTAAAAGCTTCATCAGCTACAGGAGCAGCTCTACCATTAATAGTTCCTTGATTATTCTGTATTTGAGCTTGGTGTAATTTAGCTTGTAATGGATCAGCTTCTAAATTAGATACAGCTCTACCAGCATCATCAGGTCCAAGATCATTAACAAAAGCATTATACTCTAAACCTGTTGGATCAGCTTTAATAGCTTCTACAGCTTCATCTAATTGAGCAGCTTTCCTAGACTCCATACGTGGCTTAACAGCTTTTGTTAAAGGATCAATAGTAGGATCTAATTTTTTAGCATCGATTAATTCTTGAGTTGCTGGGTTTCTAGGGAACAATCTAGCTTTTTTACCAAATGTAAAAGCTGCTCCTAATAACTCAACACCACCAGCTAAACCTGCTGATTCAAATACATTCTTTTTCCATCTTACATCAGGGTCATCACCTGGTCTAGTACCCCAAGGTATACTAGTACCTAACCATTGATTAAGAGTTCCTGCTAGATTATCATCTTCTTTTGAATGAGATGATATCATAGACACACCAGTATCAACACCAGTATAAGCAGCTATAGTACCTAAAGTATGTGCATAGCCAGGTAAAGTTATAGCTTTAGTAGCGATAGCCGCCTTAGCGCCTCCAACTACCCATGTACCACCTACCATACTAGGTATAATAACTGAAGAAGCATCTCTAATCATCTTCTGCATTGGTGATTTAGATCTTGGGGAGTTTTTATCCCACCAATCATCAATAGGTTTTAACCAAGGTACTAGACCTATAGCATCAGCTGCAAAATCTCCTACACCTAAACTAGCTGAATCTAATACTTTATTTATTGGACCTACTACAGGTATATCATGACTCCACTGATGGAACCCTTTATCTTCTGGTATCCTTGATTCTTCTGGTTCTTCTGGATTAGTGAAAGATTCTGGATCTGGTGCATTTTCCTCTGAGAGTCCTGCTTTTATATCTGAAATCTCTTGACGCCTTGCGTCTTCTCTTTGCTGCCAGAACGGATCTAACTGAGCGTTTTCTTTATCCAACTGTTCCGACATAATCACCTCCAAATAAATGTAGAACTTCTTTCCTGACTGCTCCTAAATCATGATAACTAATAAGCTTACCTGTTTGTATAATTCTAGCTTGATCTTCTAAGGCTGCAGCTTCTA
>VTLG01011862.1_pt1 | contig 12760 bp, 18 predicted proteins | sample 4694571 | NCBI WGS metagenome assembly VTLG01 (sample SAMN12604809, study PRJNA352737) | marine metagenome | biome: ENVO:00000447; feature: ENVO:00000209|ENVO:00000569|ENVO:01000036; material: ENVO:00002151; isolation source: viral sequences binned using virsorter ... | reverse complement strand
CAACTGTTCCTTTATTGTGTGTGAATGTTCCATTATTACTAAACTTCTCATCAGCATCAAGATGTATAGTAGTAGTTCCGCTTGTTGCACTGTACGTTCCTCCACTTGCTATTGTAAGACTTCCCATACTAATTGCAGAAGCAGCACCATCAAGTGTTCCTCCACTTGCTATACTTACATCTCCTGTTACTGTAAATGCAATATCATTAGTATCTAAAGTTCCTGCTGTTATTGTAAGCGTTGTAACGGTATGTGTTACGCCCGACTGAGCCAATGTAAACGTCTGTCCTGAAGAATTGATGGTGAGAGTCCTTACATTTCCTGCCCCTGAATACAAATCAAGACTACGGCTTGTTCCACCAGTAAGTGTGACATCCAGAAAACCAGAGATAGTGCCATCGTTGTCAAAGATTGGATTACCACCACCTTCATCTAAGGTAAGTGTATGTCCTCCACCTGTAATCGTTCCACCAGATAGAATGTATAATGTTCCAGTCGATTCGTTGTCTGTTAGCGTTACATTATGTCCACTCTGGATTTGAACAAGGTCATTTGTCGCATGAGGAACTGCTCCACCAGTCCAAGTTCCACCAGCATCCCAATCACCTGACCCTGCTGACGTTATCGTAGCCATCAGACAACCTCACTTACGAAATCTATTTCAGAGTATATAGGAGCAGCCATCCACTACACTTGCTCCGCATAAACAAGACAAGTCAGATCAGCCCCGTTTCCCGTTGCATTTACACTAAGCCATCTGATCGGTGTAGTTGAGATCGCTTTCAATGCATTGCTGCTTGTTGCGATACTTATGTCATCTCCAACTTGTGTCCAATCTGAACCGCCTACTGCACCTGGTGAATCCTTGAGACTGGCCCAGACTTTAGCGACTCCTACTACGGATCCATCTCCATTGAAGATCTGGATCGAGTATCGGTTGTATATAGAACAGCTAAACGCATCCATCATCGTTGTTGCAGAACCGCCTACTGCTGTTTCAGTATTTTCAAACAAACTTGCATTGCGACTTGCATCTAATCTTAATTGTGTTCTTGTTACTGCCGATGCCATTAGTCAGCCCTCTTCTTGGGCTTTCTAAGTCCTTTGGGCTTCTTAACCTTGTCGATCACAGACTTCGGAGGTTTTACTTCTTTGTTGGCTTTGGACTTAGGAGGTCTGCCGAGACGTTTAGGAGATCTGATCCCAGTCTTAAGCCCCCCGCCGCCAGTTTTCTTGCCGACTTTATCTTGCCTGATAAAGTTCTTTGAACCTTTGAGCTTTTCAAGAAGGCTCTCATCTTCAATGTCACGGGTGTCTCCCCTGCACCAATTAAAGATGTTGCCCTTCCGATTGCGTAACCTGCGAGAACTGCGCTTCCCAATATAGGTAATTTTGACCATTTAATTAGCCTCATTACCTACTTACTCGTCCAAATCCCTGATACTTCCTTGTGTATTGAATCTGTAACAGATCAGTTCACCAGCAGTTAAGAATGCGTATTCTCTGGAAAGTGTTTGCTTTACTGCCATATTGGTGTTGTCAAGATAAGTTGTTGGTGCTGCTACTCTGAATGCCAAGTTGTCCATATCTAACAAGTGAATCCTTCCTGTTGAATCAGATTCGGATGCTACGTGCTGTGATAGGAATATTGGTATTCCATCGTATGCGCCAACTCTTGAATCGAAGTTCAAACCAGCTTCGCCAGTAACTCCGTTCATGCCACCGCCACCACCAGCCTTTAGTTCGTAGTTCCAGGTTGCATTACTTGTTGCTCTCATTAATGCTTTAAGATCCTGATACGTGTCAAATCCAGTTAATAGAATCAGACTGTTGTAGTTTGCTCCATTCTCCATTGCACTCTCTATTGCATTGTCAAGGAATGCCAATGTAAGTGCCGTTGGTGTGTCACTGTTGTGCTGTGTAAACGCATCAGCCCATGCAGTTAGACCTGATTTATCCAAATCATAAATGTCTGCGTCATTTCTTGTATTACACAATGCGTTTGCTGCTGCATCAGACATGGTTACACGGTCCAAAGATTCAAAGTTGTTTCCTGCTACTGTGTCTGTATCTGCAAGTAGCATCTGGTCAATGTAGTAAGCGTGGGCCTCTCCATTTTCCTTTCGCATAAATGCAGCCAAGTTTCCAAGGCCATCATCTGCTTGAGATAGTAATTCAGCTTTGGATGTCATCTCCCAAGGTGTAACTACTTCCTTCAAGGTTGCAGTAATTTCAGTTAGATCTATGTGATCCGTCTCTGGGAATGCTCCACCCTCTGCAACACCAGCAGTAGTTGTACCTCTTGCTGTGGTTACTCTCCAACCTGATTGTGTCCAGGGTTCCTTCTTCAAAAGTTTGAAAACTTCTGACTTAGTATTTAGCTGACTGTAAACCTTTGCTCCAAACATGGTGTTGAAAGCACCTGCTGGATCAGTAGTCTCAATAGGGTCATCAGCTTTACTAATACCGTATCTCTTGGATATTCCAAGTGTTCCGCCATAGTAGGCGTTTACATATTCTTCCATGCTCATTGCCATATTTAGTTGTCTCCTATATTTTCTTCAAGCTCATCCCATGATTTTGAAACATTGTTCCAATCAATAGATTCTACTTTGGGAGTGTCAATTTTAGGGGCTGGAGTTGCTTTCCTGCCCGTATATACGTTAAATCCGTATTTCTTAAGTGTTGATAAGGATTTTTCAAGGGTATCCTTCTCTTTAGGATCGGAAGATTTCTCTTCTTCTTCCTCCTCCTCTTCGGCTTCCTCTTCTTCCTCTTCTTCTGCTTCTTCCTCGCCAGGCTCTTCCTCCATCTTGGATTCTGCCATGTCTGATAAATAAGCCATTACTTCCTTGAGTTTGCCGAGAGTCTCTTCCAGATCTTTGTGAAGTTCATCTTCCTTATCAAGATCCTCTTCTCTAACTGGTTCTTCTAACGCTTCAGCAGCTTCAGGAGCTTCCTTGATCTCCTCAACCTCTTCCGCCTTTTGCGAACCGCATGTGCAAGTGGACATACCTCTATTCGGAACTATTGATATATAAAGATTTGATTTATTTCGGAATTACCTACCATGAAGGCCACTTGGCCCACTGGACGTTCCCATATCTAACCTAAACTGCATCCCCGATGTTCGCCCTGTGGAACCATCTGGTTTCTTATATGTCTGATCGAACCGTCCTGGATTATACCACAACTCTGAACAGAACGCCCTTTCGTCTCTAATTGGTCTCCTTCCTGGTAATCTTTCTATCTTCCTTGTATTTATTCGGCAATTATTAAACCAAACCTTGCCTGGCGTTTTCTTCTTTTCTATAAATGTACCAAACTTAATCATTCGCATTACGTCATCTAAAAGATCATTGGATTTCTTAAGTGAATCTGTCTTGATAACTCTTGGAGTACATGATTTCTTTATTGTCTTAAGTATATCATCCAGCATCTCATTGGATTTACTGTATCTTCTTGCTTGTATTGCTCTTTCCTGTCTTATGGCTCCTGCTTTGGTGTCATGGCAACCTAATAGCTTCCGATCCTTCTTGGCATACAGACAATACTTGCCATCTTTACGTTCTATGATCTTCTCTATCTTACTGGTTTTCGCCATTGCTACTTCTCTTACTGTAGCATCAGGGTTGGCAGGGCTATCCCCTACCCAAGAGACAGACCATAGATCGAGTTCGTTGATTTGATTGTGGCAGGTCTCCTCATCGCATACTTTCTCCTGATCCATTGCCTCTCCCCTAATACTACTGGCTCCTTTTGAACCAAATTCTTTAATCTCATCCCATATCTTGTTGTGCATTGACAACTTATCATGGATCCCTACCCTTATCTTAACCTTCTTGTCCTTTACCTTGTAAGCAAGAGGAAGTCCAATGGGCTGTTCCTCATGCCTGTATGAATATACTCCATACTTCATATAGAAATCCATTGCTTCTTTGATCGTATCTGTCGGGATCTTGTCATTCTGTTTATCTATAACTGGAGAAGATATGTACGTCTCCATTATTCTTTCATTATACCATTCGGGCCTGTAGACTATCCAACCTGTATCGCCTTCGCTTTCTTTGTTGATAGTGCTTACTGCCACAACCCTACTGTACCATTATTATTATTAAAGTTTTTTACTATTTCGGAACTCTTCGTTTCTTATTGTAGCACTTGAATGTACCGAATGGTGTTACGTGTTTATACTTGGGGTTCTTGTGATCATACACTGTAACAATAACCTCTTTTTCCCTTGTAGGAAGTTTTCTCTTTTCTTTCCATCCTTTTAGCATTTGACCGCACATAGGACACTTACGGTACTCTGCTACTTTTGCTGAACTCATATTATGTCATTGTAGAAAGGACATATATACTTATGGGTGGCTAAAAATAGAGAGACACACACCTTCATTTCCACTGGAGATTATAATAATAATAATAGATTAGTACAATAATAGCTAATAACCCGCCGTACTTCTTTTATTTTTTAGAAAAAAAGAGCGGGACATTTTAGAAAAGTTCCAGTGGAAGCGAAGGTGTGTGTGTCTATACTGATGACTTGAACGCTTCTGCTTCTAATCTCTCTGCTAACATAAGTGCCCAAGTTTGTTTAAAGTTGGGAGCTTGCCTCACTACCGCCCTCCTAAAGTAAGGTCTTGGCTGGATCCCTTTTCTTCTTATGTTCTTGGCAATAGCATTAGCCATAGCAGGACCGTAACCCAATACACGATCTGTCCATTCTATTATACTTCTCATAAATTCTCCATCTCCAGTAGTTGCGCTGTGGGGGTTTGTTCCGTATTCTATATGATGTGCATAAGGGACCGTTGTTCCTACCGTGTATCTTACAAATCCATTAGCCAGTTCCCTAAATTCGTCCACTTCTACAGATTGCTTAAGTTTGCGATCACTGGCTACTCCCTGCGGCCATGCTTGAAACATCTCACCTGATACATCTGCCTTGACATCCAGTGCGGTCTGCTCTATCGCATCTGCCGTAAGTTCCATAACTGCATCAGGCAATATACTAAAATCATTGTTGACATTCCCCAAATTGGGATCAAAGTTCATTTCTATCTTAACCATTACTTATGTCCTAATACAGTATCAATGTCATCATCACCGTACTTCTCCTTCCACTTCCTGTCAATGTATTTCTTTGCTTTTTCATAATGTGCGACCCTGTGAGCCTTGGCAATCTGTTCCCTTCTTACACGATCTCCATTTTTCCAATCCAATTCTGATTGACACTCTTGACAAAATCCAGAACTAAGAATGTGAACTCTCATTCCACTTGCACTACATTTCTTACAGTTTTTCAACTTACCATCACCAATACCGTCCTCTGATTTGGGTGCAATAACGCTTTCCCTGTAAGTGTAAAGTTGTACCTCGCCCCAACCGTCTGCTGTAGCTGGATCAGTTCATCCAAAAACAGACCTCCTGCTGGAATCCTGCCACTCAACTCCTGATGCGCTCCGCATGTTCTACTGTCATTTATAATCTGCAAACCATATTTGAATCTGTCGCCCAGTATCTCCTCGGCCTTTGCATACCCTCTGAATCTACCCTCGTTAAATACATTCAACATCTCGGTCCTGGCTATCCTTCCCAATTTCCACGCCTGTGTATTCGCCACAGCCCTTACCTGATCCACCATAGTAGACATCACCACCTCTAAAGCAGCCGCCTCAAATATCACCTTGTTCATCTCGTTGTTTAGATCTTGCTCGAACTTACCCAACGCCATACCCAGAGGCCCGTTGTTCTGAAGGATCCTAATGTCGTCCAGATCGTAGTCATCCTGCTCATAGGACTTCACGCCCAGTCCTGGTGCATCAGCAAACGCAGAACGAGCTCCATTGAGGTAGGCATCCGTCACATCATCCTCTATTGCCTCTCTCAACTGCTTTGAGATCATTATGGTTATGTCTGCTACGGCAGCCCTAAGATCTACTACGTTAGTGATCCCCTTGAGGTTCTGGAATTCTCTGGTCAGGACCGCTCTAAGTTCTCGTAAAGCTCTGTCAATGTAGAGTGATGCTCGTTTGGCTCCTCTTCCTCCAGCGACTCCTGAGTACGCCTTAGAAAATCCTGCCTCACCGCTTCTGACGACTTCGGAAGTACTAATTCTCCATCCTCCCCTAAATCCACATCAATACCTGAGTTCTGGAACTGGGTAATTATCTGTGCCTTTAGATTCATGTTATTCAAATACTGTGTTTCATTTCTCTCGTTAATGTCATGGAACCGAACCGTCCAAGTCTTTATTCCCATCAATCTCAACAACGGTTTGATCAATCCTAACTCTATGCAACGCTGTGTCTCCCTGATAGTCCTGTCAAATATTGTTATTTGCTCTCCCTCTGAATTTAATCCACCGACTCCCGACATATCTCCAACCACCAAGGGCATAACACCGTAAGCCGCATTGATGTCATTGTTGATCCGTTCCATATACGGCAACATCATCAACTCATCAAAGTTGGGCATGATGCTGACAAACTTGGCCGTGTTGGTTCCTTCCTGACTGCTTATTATTGGAATAAAGTTCGGATTTCTTCTTGTCTCTTCCGCTATGTACTCTCCTAATCTGTTAAGTGAGTCCTCATTGTGTCCTGGAATATCAAGGAATCCTTTGGGCGGTCTTTCTAATCTATAAACCTTGTTCTGTAGATTTTCTATTGCTAATGCCGTTTCTATTTTTTTGGAAAGCCCTATTATCGGAGATTGCCCATACAATCGTGCCGTTGAACTGTATTTGTTGAAATGGATCACTTCATCTCTCGCAAACGGGATCTGGTCTCCATCTACATCATAAAAGTAAGCCATCGGGACCAGCTTCGTGCCAGTATCCTTGTTGTGCGTCCCTCCCATAAACTCTCTCGTTAAAGGATCAAACATCTTATCGTCCATAAACTTACCGTAACCATCAACGTAAAATCTCATGTGCTTGGCATCCTCTACCCAGAGCTCTTTGACTACCTTGCCTGTCTCTTCTCCATTACTATCTATAACCCGATCATAGACAATACTTACCCAACAATCATCAAACACTTCAAGCTGTCTTATCATCGCCTTGAAGAACTCCATGCCTGTTATGTCTGCATGTCCGTTGGTAGGATCCCTCAATATCCTGGATAAGGCCGCCTTCTCTTCCGAATCTCCTTCTCCTAATGGTATAAGCTCCCATTCCTTTGCTACTGTCTGACTGGCTATTCTGGTTACTACCGTCCGTAAGTGAGAATACCTCTCAGCCAGCAACTCCAGATAATTCTGATCCACTGGAGGAAGTATTGCCTCCCTGTATGCAAGATCCGTACTTACACCCGAATAAACAGGAGTCCTGGCCTCCTTTTCCAGGTTGTTCTCCATAAACGCTGCTATCCCCGTCTTTCGGATCGGTTTTCTACGGAATCTATCGAGCAAGCCCATTTCTTATCTTCTCCAATCTTTCGTTTATGTTTTTAAGTTTTTGTTTGTTTACGGAATCTATCTGTCTCTTTAACTTGCGTGACCATGCCTGACCCGAATCTCCGCCCATGCGTTTCCACATGATGTAGCCTTTGCTTGGTCTTTTTTTATTATCGAAGTTCTCTCCCTGTGGGTCCACCTTTTCGTGTCTCCTGTAGTAAGTGTGTACCTTGATCGCTGTAGTGTGCCCTACCTCTTTCATGTTGATTAAATAAGTGTTTATCCTGGCTGTTACTTTACCACCACCATACCCAAACTTGTTGTAGAGATCACGCCCCTGCATGGCTTCTTTCTTCACACCACCTGGAACTGGATAGCTCATTGCCTCTCCAAATACTCTCTTGCCATAGCTTCTATTGAAGCCCATGCTATCCTTTCTATTTCTTCTATACTCATTGCCTCTGCCCGTGCCTATAGATTATCTTCTTGTTGGGAGGCTCCTCTACATACTTGCGTAATACTGGCTCCAGCAATGTCGCCGTACTGATGTTCTTCGCCTTTGCTATGATCTGCACCTTTTTCTTTGTCTCCCTTGTAATTCCAAATAACTCCAGACGGGTCTTATCCATAGACCTCCAAAGTGACGAGAGGACAAAATAATGGTGTATGAATAAGCTGAACGCCCAGGAATAATTCAAGAGTATGCCCTCTCATCTGGGGAACATAGTATATAAGGTTATATTTATACTTACTCCCTAACTTTGTTCTATAGCTGATAAAGTAGGTTTGATCCTTAACCCACTTTTAGTTAAAACTGCACCAGGCAAAGATCGTTGCCTGTTTGCCGTCCTAATAGATCGCTTTATATTATCAAGAGTTGTCTGAGCTAAACTGGCAAAAACTACTACGGCAGATGGGAATGGGGCTGGCCCTTTACCTCCAAATTTTAATCTTCCTTTTATAAGTCTTATTTCAGATGCTTTCATACAATACTTATGCCAATACCTTGTATCTGTTCTCGCAGGAATTAAACAAACTACTGTTGTATTTGGTTTACAACTTTCCCTGTATGCCTTCTTAATCCAATCCTTTATTTCTCTTCCATACGGAGGATTCATAAATACGGTATGACCTTCCCATGACTGGGTTAGTCCGTCATCTTCCTTAGTAAAGAAAACCTCGCATTTGGCCGTTTCCCTTGTGCAACACGGATCTAAAGTAAAACGATATTCTTTATTTAATTGATCAAAAAACTCTTGTGGTGTAGACCACTCGTTTGTAGCGGAACTGAATAGTCCTTTTAATTCACTTTTTGTTAAACTCATTATGCTTTATTGGTGTGGTGTATATATACTTATATCTCCTCATAAGTTACTACTTTCTTTACTAACAATAAAGGTACTTCACATTCATCACAAGTAAACACATAATCATCGCCAACAGTATAGTAGTCGTTCTTGTTTGCAGAATACTGAGCCCCGCATTGATTAGGACACATCATCATTACATCATACTCCCCATCGTTCATCGGGTCAACCAAATCTCCTTTACTAACCATTATCCATCGTAACAATCGCAGGGTATTTTAGGATCTTCCCCAAAATCCATAAGTGTAGTCTGAGATTCTATTGCTTTCTTAAACCAGTCAAGCCTATTGGGTTTATATTGCATTAGATTAAATTCAGGAAATCGGTTGCCTTGGCTTTCTAATTGCATTGATTTATTATAAAGATCAGGTTTATCTTTTAACAATTCAGTCCATTTAGTCCTACTTTGAAATGGACAAAAATAACAGCCCGACTTTCCTGGATTGCTCCAACCTTCCTTTTCTATTCTTTCTAAACAACCATCCCGATCCCAATCCCAGTCGATCAGAGGATACTCATTATACTCATATAACTTCTCTTTCTTACCCGTCTCAGGATCCGTGATATACTTAGCCCTGTGGCTTTCTCCAGCATCTATGCCAATTAGTCTTATTGGATAGCCTTTATCACCCCATTTAGCTTTTATATATTTTTCAATCGGTTCTATTTTAAATTTTTCAGTGCATGACCTCATTCTCATAGAAGGAACACTTTTCAGATAATCGTAATAATCATAAATCGCCACTCTTTCATTCTCCTCCCAGTGCCCTTGCTTAACACCCTCTACTCTATTTGATGCAGTATAGTAAACCGTCTCAAAAGGAATCTTATGCTTCTTGCAGAATGGTTCAATATACTTATCTATAAACTCATACGTCTCAGGCATCTCTGAACCTGTATCTGCAAATATCACCAGATCTAATGGTTTCTTCTGAGCTACCCACTCAAGAAGCAAAGCAGTTGAATTAATCCCACCACCATAACTCAGAATTGTAGGTCTCATCCGAAGTAATCCCACTTTGTATAGTTAAGTTTTCGCTTGTGATCCTCATGGATCGCCAACTCGCACATCCACAGTGCCATCACCGTATCTGGAGTGTGGCCCTCTAATCTTCCGTTCTTACCGTAGATCAATCTGCTCAATCCATCCACCAATTTACGAGTTCCAGGACGGCTGTGCTCATTCGACTCTTTTCCCCAGGGGATGCTGTACTTCTCCTGCTCCATCTTAAGTGCAATCAATGGGATCCCCACATCATGCTTGTGCTTCTCTCTTCCTGTATTGTGTCCCACCACTGGAAGCCCTGCCAAATCTGCTGCCGCATGTACAACAAGCCTCTGATAGCCATTCGACTCTACCATAATCTTAGTAGGATTAAACCTGTTTGCCAACTCCTTTAAACTAACCACTTGGGCTTCTAACCAACCCTGACCACTGGCATAGATCTTACCTGACCAAGCATACAGTACCCTGCGCTCTTCTGTTGGTTTGTGAAAGCCAATAATCACATAAGCGGTCTCGTCATTCCTGCTGTCCATACCTACTGCAAGATCAACGCCCATGTAAGTGTCCCATTCATCATCAGCAGGAGCTATCCCCATCTCAAGTCCCTTGTCCAATGCCTTGTTGAGTATCTCATAAGGAATTACCGCACTTTCGGGATCCAACGGATTCAACATATACTCAGACTCGAAAGCTCGACTTCCCATTGTCTCCTTTTCCTCCATCAACCTGTCAAGCGACCAGTACTCAGGCCAACGTGGTGTATCTTCATTAAGTAACGCAGGATGTCTGATCGAATCCCACTTCTTATTGGCACTTACCCAGTCCGTCACATCTCCAACTCTCTTCTGAGTTCCTATCAATAACAACTTAGCATCTGGAAGTCGCATCGGCATCACAACCCTACGAATGTAATGTATTACCTTCTCGTCCGTTAGGTTCGGAAACTCCTGGAGAACATCATCCAGAATTATCATGTGAACGTGTGGTCCCTCAAGGGCTTTACCAATAGATGCTGCATGAACTCTTGATCCGTTATTGAAGTACTTGGCTCCTTTACGCCATACTGATTTTCTATCTTCTGTAGATCTAACATACCCCTCAAGCCTCCAGGACCGTTTGCACAATTCCTCAAACTGTTCTAACTTGTCCCACGCCTGTTCCAAGGTTGCTGAAATATATAATGCCCTAAAGTTTTTGAACGTAGCCATGTGATAGGCCAGTACCGCCAAACTCCAGCTTGTTTTTAAGTGACCTCTTGCACACATGATCGCTGTGTGAGTTCCTTTGTTGAACAACTCCTCCCATTCTCTGTGCATGTCGCCCAACGGAACAAAATCCGTAGGCTCATGATCCATGTAGCTTTCTAAAATAGATTCTGCAAATTCCCCTAATGAAAGTGGTTTCTCGGCAGCAAGATCAAGAGCATTGGCAACCAACCTGGTGATGTCCTGATCCTCGACTTCAAACATATTTCAATAAACTCTCGCTGTCTGTCTTGCACCTCTTACGGGCTAATTTAAGATATTCCTCGTTCAGTTCTATGCCGATACTGTTCCTTCCCAACCTCGATGCAACTGCACAGGTCGTTCCAGATCCTACAAAAGGATCCAACACAACACATGGAACTTTATCGGCATTACAATCACAACTTGGTTCCCAACCAAGAGTTTTAGTATCTGGTTTACCTCCATGCGTGCCTAAATATCCTGTTTTAGATGCCTTATATATTCCTGTATCATACACGCCCTTTTTTTTATAATGATGAGATGGTTTTGGCCTTTTTATTTCTACAACTCTCTCATAAGGTGAACCACAATCTACACAGCATCCTGCTTGAGAGGTTCCTGCCTTGATACATATTTCTGGAATCTCCTCTGGAAACGTAGCAAAGTGAGCTCCTGGATATGGCTTCGTAACTATCTCCCATACCGTTCTGCGGTTACGCCCACCACCTAAGTTTTCTTTGAATTTCTCTAACGCTTTCCTTGCTGAATTGGTATTTCCTGGATATACAGATACCTTCCCATAGTCCTTGTCTCCTCCTGTCTGTTGATCAAACGATGCCTGGTTTATTCGCTGGATCGAAGATTCATTATAAGGCTCTTTTATTGCCTCATGATCGTAATAGTACTTCTTGGATTTGGTAAGTAAAAAAATATGCTCATGGGATTTCGTTGGCCTATCTGTTACCGCTTCAGGCATTGGGTTTGGTTTGTTCCAGATTATATCTGATCTTAACCACCAGCCGTCTGCCTGTAATGCCAACGCAACACGCCAAGGGATTCCAACAAGGTCTTTGGGTTTCAATCCAGATACCTTGCTCCAATCTGGTTTTGAATCTTCTACTGATTTGTACGCTACTTCATATTTACCGTCTTTACCTCTACCTCCTCCAAAATAAGAGTCTCCAAGGTTCAACCAAACAGTCCCGTCTTTCCTCAATACCCGTTTCACTTCCTGAAACACACTTACCATATTCTCCACGTATTCTTCTGGAGTAGGTTCCAATCCTAATTGGTCATCAACCCCATAATCCCTAAGCCCCCAATATGGGGGAGAGGTTACAACACACTGGACACTTTCTGGATCCAACCCCTTGAGAACTTCCCTCACATCACCCTTTATCAGCTTGGGCCTTGTCATACTCCTCCTGGTTCGTTCTTATCTCCAGCATCTTCACCTTGGCATCATCGTAATACAGCCAGTCTGCTATCTTGTACATATCTGGACTCTCCATGATCACCTCACCATCCTTGATTATTCGGAAGGTCAAAGCAGCATCTTCTCCTCAAACTGCTTGTTCGCATCCACAAACCTTACCTCCAACGGATAGAACTGGGCCTTCTTCTTCAGGCTCTTTATTCCCTCCGTCTGATACACCTCGTAAACAACACCCGTATCTGCATCTATCACATCGGCCCTTAATCCACTGTCATCAAAGATCGCCTCAGTATAGAATTCATGGCCCCATTTCTTTAACTTCATG
>VTLG01001684.1_pt1 | contig 12762 bp, 20 predicted proteins | sample 4694571 | NCBI WGS metagenome assembly VTLG01 (sample SAMN12604809, study PRJNA352737) | marine metagenome | biome: ENVO:00000447; feature: ENVO:00000209|ENVO:00000569|ENVO:01000036; material: ENVO:00002151; isolation source: viral sequences binned using virsorter ... | reverse complement strand
CCCCTGACATCTTGCTTGTAGGACACTTTCACTTCTTCAACTCGGTGTATGAGAAAGGAGTCACCGGCATTAACGCTGCGTGTTTCCAATCTCAGACACCGTATGAAAAGGGGAAGAACCTCCATCCAAACGTAGGGGGAGTGTTGTTAGACATACACAACAACAAGCGTGTAGGCGTTACTTACGTCCCGTACGATCCTTTAAATTCGGACTGGTAGCTAGGTTGCGGAGAAGTTTTCCCATGCAGCCTCTTGTGCCGAATAACTCGAGACTTGCATAACAATTCGCGCATTGCCCGGTTTGCCTAAGCTAACAGGTTCTCCCAGTTCGAACATCTGAAGGAACTCATCCGCTTCATCACGATCCTTGAAATTGACGACAATCTCTTTTGTGGTTACCGTGTGCGTTGATGTGGATTTACTGGGTACGATCTCAGGTTCGATAGGTTCCGGGTCTTGTGGGAGCGTAATTCCATCTGTCACAGGCACTGGAAGCTTTAATGCGCCTTCAGTATCTGGTTCATACGGAATCTCTGATCCTGCACGACGTTTCCTAGCCTGTGCTTCTTTTAACCAGTTACTGATACGAATAGCATCCTCTGGTGTCCACTCGGCGTCTAGCTCAAAATTTCGTCCGGCCTCAGCCAGTAAATTTGCTCCAAGCGTTGGAGTGAATCCGTGCGACATAGCGATCTCAGAGAACATCGTAAGAACTTTCGTTTCTGAGGATTCCATAGCCTGTTCCTCAGTCATGCCTTTTACCTGTGAGGCGAATTCTTCCGCAGTTATCTGCGTATCACCACCACCACGCAATTCAGCAATAAGGTCACTCTCATTAATCATGTTGCCTCCTGTCAGTTAAGGCTGTGTGTACAATCGCTACAGCATCTTTAGGATTATCGACAACACGAGCGACACCTGCGCCGCTATCGTTGAGTTCCTTTAGTGTGTAGTCTTGAATCTTTGTTGTCTTTCCTGTTGACGTTTTTACTTCGAACGCGAAAAAAAGTCCCTCACAGCCACCCAGAATGTCGGGTATTCCGGCTCTTGTGATGGCAGACCCATGATACTTAACCCACCATCCACCCACCTCCGATTGGAGGCGGCGGATAATGGATTGTTGGAGACGGGTCTCTGGATTAGACACCCAGCGCCGAGAACTCTTCGATAAGCTTTTCTGTCTTACCCCACGGACGGTGATCGACAAAGCGCTTGATCTTAGACTCTAGCTGTCCCTTGACAGTCTCACCCTGACGGTTTACCCAGTCACGACCTACTTCTGCGGTCAGTACAGCCCCAACGTGCTTTCCATTTGCGGAAGACCACGGAACGGCTACCTGTTGTCCTTCAGGGTATTCCATACCATTGAGCGCTTCAGCGAAACTACGTTGGAACCAGTAGGATGCCTCAGAATCGACGAACGCTGAGGTAAGCTGCGTTCCGACATGCTCCTCAGCGCCTACCGGACCATCGACAATTTCGAACGTAGCGATTACGCCGTCGTTGCCGGAGTTAAATTTACGCTCCTCTGAATCAATAACTTCCAACTGGTAGTTCCCATCAGGAACGATAGGTCTGCTGAATCCAGATGATCCACGCTGGCTATCCTTAGACTGAAAACTACGATCACTTGCTGGCACGAGTGCCCTCCAATGCTTGGACGATCTTCGTCCATGTGGGGTCATCCATCCTTGCGGGAAGACGACCTGATCTATCTTTTGCGGTGATGACGGGCTTCTCTTGGAAGTCCAATCGCCGCTCCCAACCTCCGCCCTCAGCTTTCACAAGCGTCAAGCGGCCTATAACAGACGTGATTCGGTTAATCCCACGCCATACAGAGTTCACAAATTCTGGTCTGACCTCTGAAATCGTCTTCTGTGACCAGTTTTCTCCGACACCCTGATAGTCGGTATGCTCATGTGCAGTGACAATGAGTGTCACGTCACGCTTTTTCAACTCTTGAAAATGCCTAACCATCATATCACGTACAACCTTATAATGGTTGCCAAAATCCTCATGGGCACCCAATTTCACGAGCGCCTCTCCAGCAAGCATCTCCTGTAGGGTGGACCCTGTATCATATGCAATGACATCATACTTCTCAGCGTTTCCAGCTTCGAGCCACTCAGACAACCCATACCACTCTTCGAGTGTGTTGAGTCTAACAGTGTCGATAGGTAGCTGGTCAAGAGTTTCTGCACCACCGAAATCACAATCAATCAACAGCACTTTTTTACCTGCGCTATGCGCGGTTCCAATTAAGTGCGTTTTACCTGCGCCCGGTTGCGAGTACACGACGAATAGCCGATGATACGATTGGCTATTAGCCTTAACAATCGTTGGCGCTTCTCCTCGTGGTGCCCCCGGAGTTTCCGGCGTAGCAGCCTCGACTTCACTCTGTGGGACTGGCATCTGCCCTCCTTATATACTTAACGAGATTTGCTTGTATGGTAAATACAGGCACACCGTCGTTGAACACTTCTACGAACGTTGCGTCACCGTACTCGTTGATCACACATCGTTGACCCTCGATTTCAAACGGTTCGCTTTCTTCTACACCATAGACCCTATATGTGTGTGTCTCCCCTTCATTAGGCTGGCGCATGGTAACGATCCCAGTAGTCACTCTTCTCGAATTGTCGTAGTTCTTCTTTAACTAAATCTTCATCTCCCTGTAACTCAGCCCCACAGATACCCTTAAACTGGCATGAGGGGCAGGTAAATGGTCCCACAGATCGCGGGAAAACATTTGCTTTAGTCGCGGCATTGATGAACGAATTTGTAGCCCTGATGTCCCGTAACGCCGTCTGAATAATATTCGGTGTCATACGGATGATGCGCCTGCGGAAAAATGGGCTGGGCTTCGAATTTAAGTTCGTAATCTGATTATCATACTCAGATAAACTTATTGTTGGATGCTCCCATGACGCCTTTTCAACCGCATCGATGTATTCAAAGACTGTGGTCTCAATCGCACGACTCGATATGCGCGGTCCTTTGCCGTCAGCATACGTTCCGTCTGCTCTCGGCTTATCTTTCAATCCAACGATTGAAGGACTAGTCGGAGCTTTCGTTAAGATATAGTCAAAGACTACCTGCTCAATCTGTTCTATGTTCTGACGGTTCCACAACCCTGCATAGAACGCAAGCTGCGGATCATTGAGTTGAACACTATCGTCAGGGATGCGTCCGGTTGTTTTACGGTCTATTAATGTTAGACCCTCACCAAAGCGCTCATCACGAACGAGAAGGTCCATAATACCGACGTGTCGCCGACCATCGATTTCAACGTCCAACTTATGTTCAACGCCTTCTACTTCCCAGTTATCGTCTTGATATTGGAAACGGTAGGATCGAACGATACGGCGGAGATCATCGGGAAGTGGGGGGAGAACCCTGTCTCCTTTTCCACGGTTCTGGTAAATCGCACGCTGTTCGGCTGTTAATGCGTTCCAGCGCTCCTCGACAAGTGATAGTGCCTTTTCATCTCCCATGCTCTCTGCATCTTCAAAGAACTTATGGGCTTCAATCCCCATACGAAGCGGAGCGGTGAGATGCACAGGTCGAAGATTATCAACGTAACCAAATCGGTACGCGAGATTACACCGTTGGAACGCCCGTGTAGGTGAAATTGCAATGGGACGAACCACTGGGTCGTCAATCATAAAGCTGCCCTCCATAAGACTGATTATATCACACTATTCTTTGGTTGATTCTTCTTCTTCGTCGTACCCGCACTCTAAACAGTACAGCCAGTCGCCGTCTCGTTCCATGTAAGACTCGCAGTCCGGGCAGCGGACACCCGTGAAAGTTCCAACACTCTCGTCTGCAAATGCTTTTTCTCTGGCCTCGGCGAATCCGTCCATATTACTCATGTCCAGTGATCTCCTATTGTCCATTCTGCCTCAAGAGGAATGGGTGCTGAAAAACCGAAATGTAGATCCAAAACCGATAATGCGTCATCCATTAATGTAGCTACAATATTTTCTCCTGTTCCTATTGGTTGTTCCCATACCACAGAGTCATGGACCGATGCTACAACGTGGACATCATCATAATCTTGCAATGCTACCAATGCTGCGTGTGTGATGTCGGCAGCGGGAGATTGAACAAGAAAATTAATCCCCTGTCGTATAGCGTGGTACACGATCTTTGAATCGCTAGACTCAACGTCTTTTAAGTGTCGCGTTCGTCCGAATATGGTGGTAAGGGACTGGTCGTGTCGGACACGATACTCAGTACGCTCGTGCCATTCTCCAAGGCCGGGGTAGGCGTTAAAGTAAGCATTTCGGGCGGCGTAGGCATCGTCGATTGAGAAGACGGTTCCGTACTCCTTGAAAGCATGTCGGGCAAACTTAGTTGCTCCCATACCATAGAGGAATCCAAAGTTGATGGCTTTAGCTCGTTGTCGTTCTTCATTGTTAACCTTTCCTCCCACAATAGTTTCGGCGGTAGCGGCGTGAATATCCACACCATCGCGAAAGAGTTGGCACATGTGTTGATCAGGAGCGATGACTGCTGCCACTCGAAGTTCAACTTGTGAAGCATCCCATGAAACCATCTCATGTCCCTCACGTGGCGTGAACACACGTTTCATCTTGTGTTCAGGGTCACGTGGGACTTGCTGCATGTTGGGATTTTTAGCTGAGTGTCGCCCCGTGTCAGTCAATGGAAAATAGCTCGCATGGATGCGGCCATCTGGCATCACGTAGTCAGGCCACTTGGTAGTGTACTTTACGATCAGTGAACGAATATCTTTCCACTTCCGGTACTGATCAACTATCGGGTATTGACTGCGGAGATGCAGGGTCGCATCTTCACTCACAGATAGTTTCCCTGTGTTTGTCCGTTCGGTTAGTGGCACACCTGACTCAACTAGCCACTTAGCGACTTGCTGGGGCGAGTTAAGATTAACGCCGGGTGCGTGAGGCTTATAGGTCGTTTCTAGCTCCAACAGATACTCATGCAATTTAGTGTTTACACGGTGATCAAAGCCAATACCATTATACTCCATATCGCCTACTGCTTGACTAAATTCCATGATGAATTTGAAGTAGGGTTCATTGGCACGGTACTGCCAAAGCTGATATAGGGCATAGGTGTATGTACAGTCTAATGCACAGTATTCAGAGTAGGATTCCCACGGCTCATTCACGTAGTCAATATCCTCTCCGTATGCTGGAGCATTGAATAGTAACTGTGCGAGCGCCTCTAACCCTGTAGGTTGACCTTCATCAACGTAATGGGCAAGAAGCATGGTATCGACAATGAAATTCCCTTCAAATCCATATGCCTTGCGGAGCCAATTACGTTCAAACTTTGCGTTATGTGCGATCAGCGATTTTGATTCAAGTATCTTCAGCAAAGGCTTGATATATGGATCTTTAAAAACATAGGCTTCGGTATCTGATAAAGCGACACCGATCATGAGAATACGTGCGCCCTGTGCGTATGGATCAACCTGTCCGGGCGTTTCAATATCAATCACGACAGGTCCGATGTGATGCAGAATACATTCTAAATTGAATAGCTGAGTCCGTGCGATATCATTACTCATAGCGAGATTTTATGAATCCTCCAATCCAATCCTGCATTTGACGTTTATCTATAACTGCTTGATACATATACTCATCAACCGTCCCTCCTGCTTGTAGGAAATACGTGGTCATGGGTCGTGTTTGTCCGATACGGTCATTTCTCGCGTCGGCTTGTTCTACGTGTGACAGGTCATAATCGATAGAGAAGAAGAATGTGTAGGCTGAAGCGGATAAATCTATGGACTCCGATGCAGCGGCCAGTGAGCAGACGAGTACTTGCGATGTTCCATTGATAAATGTTTCGATTGCTTCACGACGATCATCCGTAGAGTCACTTCCTGTGATCGATCCCAAGCCCACATGCTTTCCACTATCGAGGCGGGCATCCCTGAGTGCCTCCGTGACTGCCTCGATTTCAGGTCGAAATCGCGCAAAGACCACGACTCGTTCACCTGCATCCAGTAGGGGTTCGATGTATTCAACCAAGGTATTGAGCTTGGACTCACCCACCCAAATGGTTTCACCTGCTGGAGTTCGTGTGAATCCTGCGGTGACTTCGGCAAGCCGCATGAGGCGGGGGAGTACGTGGTCTGCCATAACAACTCTCTCAACTGGTAATCCAGTTCGTTCAGATTCACCTTCAACCAACGCCACAAATTCTTTCTCCAGTTTGTCATATATCTCTGTCTCCATTTGAGAGAGTGAAACATTAATAATCTGTCGTGTTTTTTTCGGTAGGTCTAAGCATTCAGTCTTTTGAATACTATAGGTATATGTTTGTACCAACTGCTTGAGTCCGTCGAGATTCTTAAAGTGGTACATGAGCCAGTGTCGTGGATAGGGTGCCCAGTCGCCATAAGTCGTTTTAAATTTACCGTAGTTTGTGCCAAAGACCTTCGGGTTAATAAATCGGAAGATGGCATAGTAATCAAATGGTCCTTTCGGGGCGGGTGTCCCACTTAGCCCCACTCGATAATCAACGCGTTGTCCGACACGATAAAGAAAGCGTGAGCGTTTGGATGACGGGCTTTTAATCTTTTGGATTTCATCGCATATGACAAGGGTACGAGATGTTAATGTATCGAGAATCTGCGTTCGTCGCCATGCCATGTCATAAGTGATGATGTGTATATTGAGCGGCGTATCAATTGGCGTATATTCACGGTAAAAAGGAACCTGTCGTGTTTCCTTATGCTCCATTTGAACGGTGAGATTATAGTCAAGGCCAAAGTTCTTGAGTTCATTTTCCCAGACGGATACGGCTGATTTCGTACAGAAAATCCATACATGATCGATCTTATCTCGAACAGTTAATGCACCAGCCACCGAGAGAGCGGACAAGGTTTTTCCTGTGCCCATCTCCATATGTAAAAGCCCGACTCCCCCCTGCTCTATAATCTGTCTTGCTGCATCAACCTGATGCTTATAGAGCGGAATCGGTGCGTAATATCGTTTCACTGTCCCTCCCATGTGCTATTATAGCAGCCGCACCAGTAAGGAGGGCAACTTGAAAGAATTTCTTCGCCGACTACATCCGACCCATTTCTCATCCAATGACCCAGACCAAGAGAATACATGGTTAGAGCACCCTGTTCCGCTCGATCTGCCAGACATTGAAGAGCTTGTATCGAAAAAGCGTGATGTTTATTTTGCTCCAGTTCATTTTCGTGGGTTGCGTCGTAGTGAGAATGCCGTATTCGTAACGTGGGTATGGGCAGACCTAGACTTTGTACATCCTGATCGTCTCCAGATACGCCCGACCATTGCATGGCAATCATCGCCCGGACGCTTCCAAGCGTTGTGGGAGTTGGATACTCCTGTAGAAGCGGCAGAGGCGGCTGAGTGCGGTAAGCGCATGGCCTATGCTGAAGGTGCGGATAAGGGTGGATGGGATATTACGCAAGTGTTGCGCGTTCCCGGCACCCGTAACTTTAAGTATCCAAGCGCTCCTGTGGTTGAACTGTTGTGGAGTGAACCGACGACATATACGACGACTACCTTTCATTTTTCGTATCCGGCTGTGCAGGTTGAATCGATGGATACGGAATTGGTGGCTGTTGATGTGCCAATAAGTATGTTGATGAGTAAGCTTGGTGTGACATCTCGTGAATTGCTTGATCGACCTTTAGAGAATGGTGTGGATCGGTCTGATTTCTTATTTCGGATGTCAGCGCAACTACAGGAAGACGGGTTGTCTCCTGCGGAAACGTATACGCTTGTGAAAGCGTCCCCGTGGAATAAGTTCCGTGGTCGCGAAGATGAGGGGTTACGTCTCTCTCAATGTGTAATGCGTAGTTCCGTGGCTGGTGCCGTTGCATTAGATGAGGCTCCTAATGAGTCGGAGTTCATGTGGTTGTCGGAGTTGCTGGCAAATCAGCCGATGGATGCGGGATGGTTGATTAAAGATGTCTGGCACGCTGATGCTTGGGGTATCGTGGGTGGTGAGGCTAAGAGTCATAAATCCATGTTGACGTTGGAAATGGCTATTGCCGTTGCCAGTGGTGAGCCGTTCCTTGGCAAGTTTGAAGTGCATCGTAATGGTCCGGTCTTGATTATTCAGGAAGAGAATGATGCGGATTATTACTTGCCTGACCTTATGTATAAAATGCTGCGTGAGCGCGGATTGTTTCCTTCCCCTGCGATTTGGACTGAGGGACGGGATCGACAACTGGCTCCGACTCGTAATCTGCCCATACGTTTTCTTAATCAGAGTGGGTTTAACCTGACTGATCCTGAGCATTTGGAGCGCGTGCGTGATGAGGTTGAGCGTATCCGTCCGGTATTGATAATTTTTGATCCGTTGTATTCTATGTTGGGCGGTGTCGATGAGACTAAGGCCCATGAGGTGCGTCCTATTCTTAATTGGTTGCGTAAGTTGAGTAAGGATTCTAGTGCTGCTGTGGTGGTGTGTCATCATTGGCGTAAGAAGCAAGGTAAGTCGGATACGTCACGCGCTGGACAACGATTGAGCGGTAGTAATAATTTCCATAATTGGATTGTGTGCGGGTTGTATGTTGAGCGTCCTACTGATAAAAAAGCACAGGTCATTGTGCAACGTGAGTTTCGACGTGCTTCGGTTCCCGGTCAGTTGGTTATTGACTTTGATATTGGTGAATGGGGTGATCTCGATGCGTATGCGACGAGAATATCGAACGGAGAATCTCCCGTGCCCTAGCTAGGGTGGTGTTGACAGTTTGTCTCGCTATGTTGCACATATCCATTATTTCTGAGTATGAGTATCCTTGTATGAATAGGTGAAAGATCTCGGCTTGTCTATTTGTCAACTCATCTTCAATGCGGAGTATGTATGCGGGGTCTGATATTTCAGTTTGTGGTTCGGTGTACTTGATATAGATTGATTCGTGTTTCGTATCAGCCATTTTGAAGTGCCTGATTCGTCCTAATGCTCGCATCTTTACCATTTGGCACATGAGGGGGAATGTGTCGCGTTCAGTGTCGAACCTGTGCGGATTCGATAACAGTGTGATATAGGTTTCTTGTAATATATCCTCTCGTTCCTCCCTTGAAATCCGGTTGAAATTATTATATAGATATCCTTTCAACTTGCTGTCTTGGGTTTTGAATACCTCTTCTATTTCTTGGTGTGTCAAGTGTGTCCTCCCGGATCTATGTGTGAATGGGTATTCCTGTGTTGATTTTATGGGTGGCTTCGGCTATGTATCGCATGAGTAAGAATGCTCCGATGGATACAGTAATGATATGGAATGTGAGGATTCGAAAGAGGTTTAGCATACGATGTTAGTATTGCTCCATCGGTATGGTAGATTGGCGGCTATTTCTAAAACTGTGTGCCAATTAAGAATGAATGTATCCCAGTTTGATTTATTGAAATCATTAGGGAAGTCTTTATCATAGGCTCCAAGTTGACCGGCTTCGAGTTGATAGATGTATACGTTACCGGATTTAGTGTGGGCTGTTAATCGTGTACCATATTCACGGAAGCATTGACCTTTTAGATTTGTGATTTCTTCTTTAATGTGATCATTAATTTTGAAGATGAGATCTGATTTGGGTGTATATGTGCCTCCGAATACGTATATGTTTAGATTGTGGTCACGTTTAGGCATATCTATATTCTCCGAATAGTGCTTCTTGAAGGATTACATCACCTATTTCATCATCGATAGTATCGTTTAAGCAATGTCTACACATGTCGTGTTCTATCCCATAGCTTTTAATAGCATCCATAAGATTTTTAGAGGTGAGTCCGTATTTTTTAGACTCTTGGATGACTTTAAACTCTACTGGTTGATTCTTGAATAGTGCTTCTGCAATGGTATCTTCAGTGGGATTCCCTCCTCTGACTACGATCATGTTAATCCATTGATTGCTTATACCGCTGAGTGCTGATGATAGTACGTTATCAATGATTGACTTCATTTCGTTATCAATTTGCATGATAGAGTTCTCTTTGTGCTTCTATGTTGGCATATTCTTCCATAGATTTATTTAGAAGTTTAATATCTTTAGGGATGTCCTTTCCTTCGGATACGATATATCTAAATCCAAAGTTGTCATTGTAGGTAATTACCTGAGAATTATCATGCAGGGTGACCAGATTATATATATCAACAAATCCTGTATCGTCTCCAAAGTCCCATTCTTCATCTGAAAATCCTTCCATAACGATTTGAAATGCTTCATTTAGTCTCAGATCTAGTTCATCCATTAGATTTCTTTCTTATTGATCGCCGATTCATTCTCCATAATGACTTGTATTTCCCATTCATCTGATTCTTCTTCATCACCGGGATACTCTGGTTCGTATAGCCATATTCCTGTTCCTTCGTTGTTTTCATGGTAATAGTTAGCACTGGAAATACCATCTTCGGCTATGAGTTCGTTGATTTTCTTTTCAGCGTCAAGTTCTGATTCAGCTTTAATGACGAATGTTCCATATTGTGAATAGTGTGTCATTCTGGAAAGCTCGATTTCGAATTCTTTCATGTTAGTCTCTTTCTGAGGTGAATTCGTGGATGAGTCTGTCTTGACCGTGTGTTCTTCCTGTTTCGAATTTAGTGCCTATAATTTGACATCGTAGGGCACCGTCACGATCAATGAACGCAGCAATTCGATAAGGTTTCTCAACTTCTCCTTTCACTCGTTGATAGAGGTTGAGTTGAAATCCTCCATCTTTGCTTCGTGGTCCTCCTGTGAGTGTTGTTTGACGACCATCAATATCTGCTTCGATCCACCAATTTCTAACTGCCATTGAACTTGTCCTTTTTGGATATTCGAGCTATATTTGCGTATAGATCTATCACTTCTACCATGCTAAAGTTACCTTGGCGTCCATCCTCTATTAATGGTTGGATAGCATCCATGAATGGTATGAATGCGTCGAGTAATTCACCTGCTCGTGTAACTTCATTCAGTAGATCTCCTTGGGCTTCGCTTGTTTCAATTATGCTGTACATTTGTACGATAGTTGGAAGTAGATCTTTCCATGCAGGTGTGAGATTAATTGTTTGTCCGTTTCGATGCTCTTCAGGATCGAATTCGACTTCAGGCATTAGATGTCCTTGTGTTACAGAATATTAGGAATCTTTGTTCCGTGATTAATCCAATGTCTAGTTGCGTATTGTTCTTGATTGTCTTCAATAGCATCTGCCATTTCTTCTTGCCATAAGTCTGTATCAAAGTCATATAAGTCCAGTTCTTCGTATAGATTGGTTTCTTCTATTAATTTTGGTTCGCGTCCTGTGACGCTTATGAATTGATTAAGTATTGCGTCATTTGCTATAGCTCTATTTGGTGACCAGTAATCCTTTCCATCAAATATTAAAAGGCTAACGGTTCCTAACATGCTTTCGTCTATGAATATTTCAATAGCACCTCGTTTCGTAGCTGTATAGAACAGTTCATTCCATCGTATGAATGTTTTATGTGGATTGACATAACGTTCGAGTGTCATTGGATATCCTGTTATCATTATGTTACTTCCTGTACGATGCCTTTCTTGATCTTTACACTTCCATACCACTCACCTCCATTAGGCAGTCTGCCTTTGACTATGTACCAGCGTGCCCGGTAATAGTTATCGCCTTTGTATAGGTTGAATTGCTCGTATTTATCGGCTGGTTCGATCATGTTACCGATGTATTTATCAATAAGACTAGGAAGATCTCTGGCAGTTTTAATGCCTTTAATCTTGATAGCCATTATGATTTCTCTACACGCATTCGACGTTTTGAGTAAGGATAGTACAACTCATCTTCAGCTATTCTACCCTTTTTAGTTTTTAGTAAGAACTCCCATTTCTCAGTGTGTTCATTGAAATGTTCAATGATGTAGTTTGTTGACTCTCTGTTGGGTAAAGTTCTGGGTGTTGGCTCATCCTCCAACGGTAAATTTGAAGGTTGTTTCATGATCGAGTCGCTTTCTGATTGCGATTTTGAGTTCGTTCCTGCTAATCTTACCATCATCCCAATAATTTGTGAAAGCTTCGAGGTCATCGTATCGTTCATTACTCAGTCCTAGTGGTAGTTCTTTTCCTAGCAGGTAATTTCCTGATAGTCTACGAGTTCTAGGTATGCACTCTGTTTCACTAAATTCTTTGTAATAAGTGTTAAGGACTGTTTGAATGGCTGCTGGTGGAGGTTTGTCTGATTCCATGATTTCGGATACTGTTGCTCGATATTGTTCGCTTATTGGCAGGTTACTGCCTCCCATTTCTGTGACCATTTGATTACATGCTTGACCTAGTGGGCATTTTAGTTCTCTTTCTTCCCAGCAGGTTGAGTAGTTTCGTAGGGCTTTGTCTGGATCAATAGCTCTGACAGCATCTTCTGGGAACCAGTATAATGTTAGTAATGCACGTCGTTTGTTGTTTTCTAACACCATTTCGTTTTCCATTGGAGTGAATGACGTGTTATAGGTTTCGTTGAATGGCATCTAATCGTCTCCTAAAAGTTTTACTGTTAGATTCATACACTTCAGGATTTCTTGGTATTCGTTTTTGACTTCTTGTATTAATGCAACGGCTTCTATCATCGAATCATAATCACCATATCCATAGTCTTCTGAGAATGATGCACATTCTTTAAGGGCATTTTGGATTACTGTTAATTTTTCATTCGTTGTCATCAGATTACTCATTTTGATTGTCTCGGATAGCTATGAGTGATGAGATTAATGTATCGATTGAGATTTTGTCCAGAGTGATTTGACAATTACGTTGTTGATGGGTCATTGCATCCTCTAGT
>VTLG01013638.1_pt1 | contig 12763 bp, 23 predicted proteins | sample 4694571 | NCBI WGS metagenome assembly VTLG01 (sample SAMN12604809, study PRJNA352737) | marine metagenome | biome: ENVO:00000447; feature: ENVO:00000209|ENVO:00000569|ENVO:01000036; material: ENVO:00002151; isolation source: viral sequences binned using virsorter ... | reverse complement strand
CTACCATGCTTACAGCCTACCACTTTATGTTTGGCAATAGCTGGTTGGGGTTAGCAATTATATCTATAATATCCTGCTTTATGGTTTGGGATAGCAGGGGGGGAAATTATTAATGAAAGATGCTTATTATTTCCCACATGATAGCAATGCAAGAAATGACCAGAGGCTTTTAAAGGTCAGGATGAAATATGGAATGGAAGGCTATGGTATTTATTTTGGTATTATTGAAATATTGAGAGAACAAGCAGAATATACTTTATCATTTGATGATATGGAAAGCATATCATTTGATTTAAGAGTAGATATAGAAAAGATTGAAGATATTGTTTCTAATTATAATTTATTTGTGATTGAAGGTATGAGTATGTTTTATTCAAGATCACTTAAAAGAAGATTAGAATGTATGGATGAAAAGAAGAAAAAAAGACAAGAAGCTGGTAGATTAGGTGGTATTGCTTCAGCGAAGGTTAAGCAAAAAGATACTATTGCTAAAGCACTAAACTATATTATACCAAATAAGACTATACCAAATAATATAAAAGATAGAGATGCAAAGTTCAAAAAGCAAGTTTTTGAATTTGCCAATCAATATGATTCTAAAATGCTTGAAGAATTTTTCGATTATTGGACAGAGCCTAATAAAAGCAATACTAAAATGTTATTTGAAACAAAAAAGACATGGGATTTAGGAAGGAGATTGAAAAGATGGGCAGATAATGATTTTGGTAAAAATAAGTCTAATGGTACTGCTAAACAACATAATTTTAAAATGCCTGATGGTAAAAATTATTTAGCATGGTGTAGTAAATGTTTAAAGTCAGATTTTTATGAATCGTATAATTTTAATCCAGAGATGATTGAATCAAGATGTTGTAATGCTAAAATATTAGATGAAAATGAAAAGAATAAACAAATGAAGATCAAAGCATAGTGTTCTGGATTGGATTATTGATTGGATTATGGTTTGGGATGTCTATTGGATTTATTTTGGCTTTATTTTTAAGAAACCTACCAAATAATGAAAAGGAGAAATATGAATAAAATAGCAAAGAAGAAAAAAGAATCAAATGGAAAATTAATGAATGTTGATGTTAGTAGTTTGACCGAGGTCGATGAATTAAAATTATTAAATGATTTATTGGTCAGGAGATATGAAAAAACCGAAGATAAAGTTACCACCTATGACAGGGCGATGGAATCTGATGGTTGGATGGAAATGGCAGAGGTGTCAAAGACATTAAATTATAAAGGGATGGGCAGAAATAATTTATTTAAATTTTTAATAGACCAAAAAATATTAAGAGACGGATATGGAAGGAAGGGAATCCATAATACACCATATCAGCAATATGTTGACAGAGGATATTTTAAAATAATAAAACTTCCCTATGTTGATGGCTATGGTAAAGAGCAAATGGATTGTAAAACAATGACAAGTATGAAGGGATTAGATTTTATAAGGAGAAGATTAGATGAATACTTTGGCGAATAATGCTATACATGAACTCAATATATTGCATAAAAATATTGAGGGTAAATTAAAATCAACCGTACATGATGCAATTATGGCGGGGGAGATATTAATCAACATAAAGGGAAAATTGGCTCATGGTGAATTTGGTAAATGGATAGAAACAAATTGTGTATTTACTCACATGACCGCCAAGAGATATATGGGTGTCTATAAATACAAAAGTAAAATTAACACTGTGTTAAATTTACCAGATGCCTATAAACAGGTAAAACAACTTGAATCTGCTAAAAAGCAGACCGAGAATCAAAAGGCTTTTAAGAGGGTTCAGGAATATAAAAAGTCTGGTGTTAAGCCAGAGGGGTGGAGGAAGAATACTGATGATAAATTATATGAGGAAGATGTTGAAAGAGATGAGAGAATTAAGATTAATAAAGAAAGATTGAAGTATGAGTGGAGTGGAAAAAGCAAGGAAGATGTAATTTTTGATGAAATGATAAGTGGGGTAATGGATAAGAGCAAAAAAAGATCATCTTTTAAGGAAAGAATAAGGTTGTCCTTTGATGGTCAGAAAGATCCGTTTATTGATGCCTTAATGGATTATCTGGAAGGATTGGATGATGATAATAGAAGGATTGAAGCCTGTAATAATATTATAAAGGTAGCTAAAAATATTGCTAAAGAATTACAGAGAAAGGTTTATTCAGAAGCATAAGGAGAAAAAAAAATGAAAACAGAAGATAGTTGATTAAGTTCACGATATTAGGAAAACCAAAGCAACAGCAAAGGCACAGGATTTCTAAAAATGGTGGTATGTATGACCCAAACCATAAAGATAAGAATCAGATATGGCTACAAATAGCCAAGCATAAGCCAAAACAGCCCTTTGTAGGCGATTTGATGATAAAGGCTATATTCACTATCCCCTATCCAAAGAAATTCTATAGAACAGGCAAATTTAAGCATTTGTTAAAAGACAATATTCCTGAATATGTATCAGTACGACCAGATTTGGATAATTATTGTAAGCTATTGCTCGATGTTTTGAGTAAGGGATTCTATGTTGATGATAGTCAGGTAGTTAAATTACAGGCAGAAAAGGTATATGGCAGGAAGGGAAAAACAGAGGTAGTGATAGAAGAAATATAAACCCATAAAACATTTATTGTAATAATACAAGTAAAATAACATAAATTATCTCCCAAAATTATGGGTGATAAATGGAACATAAAATAATCCACAGGGAAATCAATTCCCTAATCTTCGCAGAATATAATCCCCGACAACTTACCAAAGATCAATATCAAAACCTGAAAGATTCCATCAGCAGGTTTGGACTGGTAGACCCAATTATAGTTAATTCCAATAAAGAACGAAAAAATATAATAGTTGGTGGCCATCAGCGTGTTAAGGTGGCAAAGGATATGGATATAGAATTTGTGCCTGTTATAGAAGTTGATTTATCTTATGATAAGGAACGAGAATTAAATGTAAGGCTGAATAAGAACACAGGTGAATGGGATATGGATGTTCTTGCTAATATGTTTGATATGGATGAATTGATTGATTGGGGATTCAATGAAAAAGAATTGAATATATTTAGTGATGACGAAATATATAGTAAAAAAATTAAATCTCCAATTTATGAGGTAAAAAATAGTAAGCCATTGATTAGTGATGTAACTGATGAAGAAAAAAAAGATACTTTAATTGAAAAAATAGAAAAAAGTAAGGCAACTAAAGAGGAGAAAGAATTTTTAAAAAAGGCTGCTATGAGGCATTGTGTTTTTAATTATGCAAAAATTGCTGATTATTATGTCCATTCAAATAATGAAATGAAACAATTAATGGAAGAATCGGCATTAGTGATTGTTGATTATGAAAAAGCCATAGAAAATGGTTATGTACAAATGACTGAATATATGAAAGATATACAGTTAGATGATGAATGATTTTGCTATATTTATTATGGTTCACGGTAGACCTGATAAAATGTGGACATATCATAGTCTTAAAAAGCACGGATATACAGGGAAAATATATTTAGTAGCAGATGATTTAGACGAAACATTAGATGATTATAAAAAAAAATATAAGGATGAATTACTGGTTTTTGATAAAAAAAAATCTGCTTTAAATATGGATGCAGGTGATAATACTGGTGACTTAAGAAGTACACTATATTCAGCAAATACAATTTTTGATTTAGCAAAAGAAAGAGGAGTAAAATATTTTTTTATTATGTGTGATGATTATTCAAGGTTTGAATATAAAGTAAATTTGGGCTATCAATTAAAATCCATACCTGTTAAAAATTTAGATAGAGTAATAGATATAATGTTGAAATATTATAAAAATACTCCAATAACATCATTAGCAATGGCACAGGGTGGTGATTTTATAGGTGGTGCATCAAGTCAAATGTCGAAAAGTCAAATAAAAAGGAAGGTTATGAATACCTTTTTATGTAGTACGGATAGACCTTTTAAATTTATGGGCAGATTGAATGAAGATGTTACAACCTATGTTAATTTAGGTAGTAAGGGAATGTTATTTATTACAATATGCAATATTAGTATTGTGCAAAATAGGCATCAATCAGAGAGTGGAGGATTGACAGATGTCTATTTAGATGATGGAACATATATAAAATCGTTTTTTTCTGTAATGTATAATCCGTCGTGTGTAAAAATTAAAGAAATGGGTGAAAAGCATAAAAGAATACATCATAAGGTAAATTGGGATAATGCTGTGCCTAAAATAATATCAGATCAATATGGCACGACCTAAAAAATATAACATAGATACAGAGCAAGTAGAAAAGTTAGCATCCTTTGGTTGTAGCAATACTGAAATTGCTTCTTTTTTTGGATGTAGTAAAGACTTAATTAGCAAGAGTTATTCCACAAATGTATCAAAAGGAAAAGATAAGGGAAAAATAAGATTAAGGCAGTTACTATGGAAATCAGCAGAAAGAGGTAATGTAGCTATGCAGATTTGGTTAAGTAAGCAATATCTTGGTATGACTGATAAACAAGAGATAACAACAACAGAATTACCTGAAGGATTTAGTGTTGAACTCATTTAAGCTATTTAAACACCAACTTTCCTATGTAATGAGTGAAGATAAACACCCCTTCCTCGTTGGCGGAGTGGGAAGCGGTAAAACTACAGCATTCTGCCTGAAGGCGATTTCAGAGGCAGGTAAAAATTCAGGCAAGACTATCCTGTTGGCAGAGCCTACATATCCCATGATTAGAGATGTATTGCAGCCCACCTTTGAATCGGTACTCCGACAAGCAGGATTTGATTATGAATATACTGCTACTGCTACAAAATACAGAGTATATTGGAAACAGGGATGGTGTGATGTTATTATGAGGAGTTGTGAATCATATTTGAGGTGGGCAGGGTTGAACTTGGCAGCAGGGGGAATAGACGAGGCAGATCAGCTTCGGGATGACAGGGCATGGAAGATGCTATTGTCAAGGCTTCGAGATGGCAATACATTAACTGCCTTTGGTAGTGGCACTCCAGAGGGATTCAAGTTTGTTTATAAGTATTGGGGTGATAATCCAAAGGAAGGATATAAGCTAATCAGGGGTAAGACCACAGATAATGAGATGCTACCACAGGAATTTATAAATAGCTTAAAACAGAACTATGATGAAAATTTATTAAAGGCTTATCTTAATGGTGAGTTTGTTAACCTTCAACAGGGTGCAACCTATTATCAATTCACAAGGGAGAATAATGTCAAAGCAAATACCTATAATCCTAAACTACCAGTTAGATGTGCAATCGACTTCAATGTCGCCCCAATGGCCTGTTCCTTATTTCACATCACCAAAAATGATGAATCCGGTGTACAAGTATTCGATGAAATTGAATTACATCATAGTGGAGGAACGGAAATAATAACAGAAAGAATGGCACAGGAGATTAAGGACAGATACCCCAGAAATAAATATATAGCTTATCCTGATCCGGCTGGTGGTTCAAGACATACATCGGCATTGCACAGCGACCATGATATACTTAGAAGGGCTGGATTTGAAGTAAAGGTAAAGCCTAAAGCACCAAGAATTACAGATAGTGTAAATGCTGTTAATAAGCTATGTGAAAAGAATTTAATAATAGACCCATCTTGCAAGGGTTTAATTACCGACTTGGAGCAGACAGTAAACAAACAAGGAACAAGAGAAATTGATAAAAGTAATAAAGATCGCACCCATTTTAGCGATGGATTGAGGTATGCGATAGACTTTGAATATCCTATAATTAAACCACTAATGGGGAGTTTACCAAGATGATACCTTCAACAGCACAGCTTAAAGTCGAAATGTCTAAAGTTTCTTGGCAAGATCAAGAGAAACAGAGGTGGATGAAAACCAGAGATAAGGCTTATGATTATTATAAAGGCAGGACAGATACCTATACTAAGGGGTTCTTTTCAACAGAGCTTGTAAAAAAGATACCATGTCCAAATATAAACATAACCAAAAGAATAATAGATCGTATTAGTTTAGTGTATATGAAAGCACCACTTCGGGAATATTCTAATGAAACTACTCCTGATTTCTTCCATCAGAAAAATATGAAGATGCAAAGATTAGAAAAATTATGCAATTTATTGGAATGTATATTAATCAAGCCAACATGGAGAAATGAAAGAATTGAATACGATATAATAAGAGATTGGGAGCCACTATTTTATGATAATGATCCACTTAATCCATCTGCTATTACTTATCCTTTGTCTGCTCGGAGTTCTGTTATGGATACTACTCCTGAGTTGTGGGCATATTGGGATATTGAAAATCACTTCATATATGAAAAAGGAACAGGAAAGAAAATAGCACCAGAAAATAATGAAGAAATGGCTAATACATATCAGATGCTTCCATTTGTTAGTTGTTACAGAGATGGGAAGCCAGAGAGTAGTTATTTTGATACTGATGCTTCACCTGATCTGATTGCTACAAATGAAGCTGCTAATGTAGCTGAATTTAATAAAAATGCTAACATTATGTTTCAATCATTTGGGTTTGGTTATATAACAGGAAGTAATATAGAAAAAGATAAATTAGATATAGGACAGGACAAATGGACATTTCTTGGTCATGATGGAGTATTAAACATGGTGTCTCCTCCTAATAGTGTTCCTGCACTTACTGAATCTATTAAAGAAAGTTATAAAATGTTGGCACAGAATTATCACCTATCTGTTTCTTTTGTAGAAGGAACTACCGCAGAATCAGGTGTAGCATTAAGACTACGGAATCAAGAATTAATGGATAGCAGAAGATCAGATGTGGAAAGGTGGAAGAAAATTGAAATGAGTATGTTTGAGGTAGAGGAAAGGATAATAGCGGTTGAAAAAGGTAGAGATGCAGGATTCCTGCTTGGTATTGACTTTGAAGAATCTACCGAGATATTGTCAGAAGAAGAACAAAGAATGAAATGGGATTGGGAATTAGAGAAGGGGCTTATTGACACGGCAGATATATTGATGCAAAAAGACCCTGATAAGTATCCTGAAAGACAAGATGCTTTAGATTATTTACTCCAACGATCAGAGGTGGAGGAGGAGGCAGAAACCACTTCTCCACTTCTTGAAGCACTAACATCACCTGTATAGATGGCCGATATATCACAAGAACTTGACAGGATAGCAGAGATAATTGCCGAGAAATCCAATCAGGCAGTTGAAGAAGTTGTCAATACTTTGATGGAACTGGTGCAGGATAAAACAGGTGAAGAAGCATTGGAAATATTATCAGGTATTAATCTAAAATATGCTATGGAATCAAAGATGGCAAATGTCTTTGCATTGTATGAACAAGGTGCTGTATCAATTCTTCAAAATATGTATTCAACTACGACATTATCCGAAAGCACATTAAGAATATTGTTGGATAATAGCAGAAGGTTGTTAGAAACAGAATTTGTAGATAAAATGACGGATCATATTTTACAGAGAACATATCTTGGTATATCTCAACAACTTACACCATCAGACATTTTAGCATCAATAGAAGAAATGATACCCAATATAGAAACACAAGTAGTAACAGCATTTGGACAATATCAAAGTGCTGTAACTAATTTTCTATCAGAAAATTTACCTGATAATACAAAATATATTTATATTGGGGCTTTTGATATAAAAACAAGACCAAGATGTGAGGCTAAAATAGGATTTAGCCCTGCAACAAGATCGGAAATTATAGGCAGGTTCGGTGATATGAACAATGAAATATGGAATTGCAGACACAGGTGGGAACAGAGGAGTAGCAGCCCAGAAGATCAAGGTTTCAATAAGGATAAATATTTAGATGCTTGATAAAAATTATTTTGCAATACTGGTTAAAGAACTCCCCATGCAGTACAGGAAATATATATTTGATCCTGCTGGAAGTGGTACAAAAGCTAAAAATGTTATGGGTGGTGATTATCCTCAAACTTATAGTGAGCCTTATGGAACAAATAAAAAGGCAAGGCTATTAAAAAGACAACATAGAAAATTTGGGGGTAGCTTTGCACCAGTAGCCACAGGGGATTTGTTGAAGGATTTTACTGCTTCCAATTCAGGATTTGTTAGTGGGGGCATGGGGTTTGGTTTTATAACTGATATGGGTAAAGTTAAATCATTAGCAAAAAGTGGCAGACCTATATCAACAAATGCAAGAGCCTTGCCAAAACCTGTTGAGAAGTGGATCATGGCAGAAGCAGATAAATATGCAAAAAAGGAATGGGCTAAAATAAAAGGTAGAACATTTAATATTTAATTATTAGATTTAAAGTATAACATTAACTCACAAAAGAGGATTTAAAAATGCCAGATGAACAAGTAAATACACCACAGGCTGAAGAAAACAGCGAAACAAATCCAAGCACACAAGCTAATAAAAATGATGTGCCTTACACAAGGTTTCAGGAAGTGAATGGTCAAAAGAATCAGTTTAAGTCAGAAAACGAGAGTTTAAAAGCAGAACTTGAAAAGGTAAAGGTTGCACAGGAAGATGCCAGACAAGAGGCTTTAAAAAAGAACTCTGAATTTGAAACTTTATACAATGAAGCTGATTCAAATGTCAAGAAACTTGCTGAACAAAACAAGGCTTTACAAAGTGATTTAGGTGCTTTCCGTCAGGGATTGGTTGAACAATTACCTGAAGAAAGAAGGGTGTATACCGAAGGTATGAACATGGCAACCTTGCAGAAGTTTGTTGCAGATGAACAAGTAACTGCAAATGCTGGTAAGACCGATTCATCAAGAGCAGGAACAACTGTTAAAGGTGAAATGGGTGGATACGATTCGTGGCAGGAATATGCTGTGAAAGACCCTGTGGGAGCAGAGAAAGCTATCGCAGATGTTACCACGAATTTTATAAAATAATTCAATAATCCTACTTGAAGATGGCTTTGCCATAGTTGATAGAGGATAAATAGGGGCATATAAAATGGCAAATACAGACACAGGTGTTGCTCAAGGTGGGTTAGGAATAACCATAGCAGCAGCAATCGTTCAATTCAACAAGGCAGCAGTAACTCCAAAAACTATATCAATGGCACCTGCATTACAGGGATCACATTCTGTAACTTTTCCTTTGTACACCAAGTTGGCAGTTTCGGCTGTTACAAATGAAGCTGCAGACGATGAAGATACAGAAGTAGCAGCAACAAGCATTACGACTACTGCAAAGAATATCGAGATATTAAGAAACCATATCAATGCAAGGGTTACTGATCTCGCAGTTCATGGTAACACAGATGCTTTAATGGTAAATGCTGGTCAAGTTCTTGGTAATGCAGTTGCAGCAGAATTTGATAATAATATCTGTGCAAGATATGATGCTTTTGCAACATCAAAGGGTACAAGTTCAGATGGCTTGAAATTCCTTGATATTATGGATGCTGTCGCATCTCTTGAAGCAAATGATGCTCCAAGACCATTTTCAGCAGTATTGCATCCATTACAAATGTATGGAACTTATGGCTTGTCCAATGAGTTTGGAGCAACTGCTGTACAGGGTAGTAATGCAGCTTTTCATGGTATGGGTGGTACAAAAGTAGAAGAACAATTTATGAATGCAGGATTCGTTACATCTCTTGCAGGTATAAACTTCTATACATCTCCTCAAGTTGCTGATGGCTCTGATTCAACGGAGAAGAAGGGTGGTATATATGCTAAAACAGCACTTGGATGTGGGTATATGGATTTTGGTGGTGGAAACTTCATTGAAATCAGAACCGAGAGAAATGAACTTGGTGCTTCTACTAATATCGTATGTAATGGATATTGGGCAAGTGATGAGTTGGTTGATCTTCATGGTGTAGAGATATTCACAGAAATATCAGGATAGTTAATTATGGGGGTGGTGTTCTGCATCACCCCCCATTAACCATGTCAAACAAGAAAGATATAGGCAATCTAAATAATAAGGAATTTGGTGTTCATCTTGACCCAAAGGAAGATATGTGTCTAACAGAAGATAGTGATAAAGGACAACAGGCATATTACAAAGGCACAAAGATGAAATATTTAGATTACATTGGAGAAGTGGGAAGCAGAATTAAAAGGAATAAGAATGGCGTAGGTGCTGACAATGTTGGAATATTTTTTGGGTTTGGCAAGGGAACTTTGAAAAAACCTTATAAGGAGATTAATTGAAATGGCAAATAAAAAAGCCACTAAAAAAGAAACCAAAAAATCTACTGGAAAGTTTAAAATTACAAAGCCAAATGGTAATGTAATATTCAGAAATAATTTGGGTGATTATGTGAAAGTGTATGAATCAAAAGGTTGTAAAGTGGAGGAAGTGTAATGATAATTTTTACACCAATAACTACACAAGCAGCTTTAGGTGTGAATACAGGGACTGCATCAAATGTAGGATCAAGTGAATTTGTTAGATTATACAATTCAGCAGCAGCAGGTACAGAACATTTAGTGACACTTGAAGAATCAGGTGGAACAGATATAGGCACATTTTCAATTGAAGGATTGGATACAGTTATTATACGAAAAAGTGCAACGGACAAGATATTTGCTGCAGATGCAGCAGTATTAGCTTGTGGGGTTACTGTTATAGATACAGCACAGCCACGCAAATATAGAAATGCTATTGATTAATGCCCAAATTTGGCACTAAATCAAGAGAACGACTTGATACCTGCCATCCTGATTTACAAACATTATTTAATGCAGTAATTGAGGAAGTAGATTGCTCTGTTATCTGTGGGCATAGAAACAAAGCAGATCAGGACAAGGCAGTAGCATCAGGTAATTCCAAAGCAGTATATCCTAAAGGGAAGCATAATGCCTCCCCCTCCAATGCAATAGATGTAGCACCCTACAAAATAGATTGGGATGACCTGCCAAGATTTTATTGGTTTGCAGGTTGGGTACTTGCTAAAGCTGAAATTTTAAGGAATGTGGGTGAAATAACTCATAAGATTAAGTGGGGTGGTATGTGGAGAGGTCTAAATAATGGTAAAGTTGATTTCTCATACAATAGACGAAAGGGTGTATTGGATGATCTTCCACACTTTGAATTAATACCCAATGATTGATGGAATCATGGATAGATGCCGCAGAAAGATTTGGATTACCAGTTGTTATGCTCTTTGGGGCAGTTTATGGGATAGTGAAAATGTTTAATTGGTTGGCAAACGATTTAACAGCCCAGATTAAGAAGAATGAAGAAAGGATTGAGAATATAGTAATAAAATTAATTGATAATTCAAAAAAAGAAAGAGAATTAAACAGACAAAGCATGGAATCAATATTGAACAGAATGGATGCACTTGTTGATGTCTTGGTCAAATTATCTGGAAATGGACTTAAAAAATAAGAATGAAAATAATGGTGCAAGGAGCTATCGTGGAAGTGTAATAGGGGATTCTATGAATTTAACCATAAACATAAAGTGGTTGATTCAGCTTTTTGTGTTTGTGGCTATGATTGTATATGCTTGGTATCAATTAGAAACAAGAATACAGGGGCTTGAGAGGAACATGGTTTTAGCTTTAGAGGAAATAGAGTTACATGAGGCAGAAAGAAAACAGGCTGAAGATGCTCATGTTGCACAAATGGAAGAAAGAATGTTATGGTACGAAAACGAATTAAATCTAAATCCATTTTCATGGGGAAAAGGCGACAGGAAAGGAAAGAAATGACTTATAAAGAAGCCTGTATAATAGCAAGATATTGCGATAATTTGCCACCTTCAATGGAGAAGTTTATTAAAGATGAACAACAGGGTGAGTGATAAAACAAGTTTAAATATTAGCCTTCCTATGATTATTCAAGTCGTAGGTTTCATATCAGCGATGGTGTGGGGATACAGCCAATTAACAACAAGGATTGCATTTGTGGAAAATCAAGCAGGAAGAAATGGACAGTATATTGATGAAATGAAGGCTTTACAAGATGCCCCCATTCCAAGTGATGTTAGACAGGATGAACTTATAAAGGTTATGGGTTCAAGGGTTAGTGGAATAGAAGATGATTTAGAATATATTAAAAGGAGGATGTATAACAAATGAACAAGTTAGCCACATTTTTACAGAAGTTTGCTTTAGATTATGTTGTTAAGTATCTTAAAAACAATAAGGAACAAGTTATTAAATCTGCGAATGCTAAAATTAATTTACCTATTTTAAACGAAAAACAGGAAGCTGAACTTATGGATGCGATTTATGAAGTTGTTGTAGATGTGGTTGAAGGCATAAAGTGATACCAGCCTCATTTGCTCCAATGATATTGAAACTTATAATGCCGAAGTTAATGGATCATATTATGAAAGTATTTAAGTTAGATAAAGTATTGCAATATGTAGAACAGCCAAATGAACTTGATGTGCAGGTAGCCGATATGAGGATAGAACTAAAAGCCTTGAAACAACATATTATAGAATTAGATAGAGATTCACATCCTGAAAAACCATTTGAGGATAGAATTAGTGCTTTGGAGAAGAAACTTGCCAAATGAATTAAAATTCCAAGAAGGGCAAACACCTGTTGATGAACATCTTCGACCTATTAAGGTTGATGATCTTCTAACATCTCTTGAGATTGCAAGTAATGGAAATGGTGCAAGGGTTACAGGTGAATTTAAAGTATTAGGTAAATTAGTAGTTAATAGTGATGGAGATATATTATTAGTATCAGGAAAAACAGGTACTACTATAATAAATAAAAAGGTTGGAGATACTACCGCAGGTATATATACTGGATTAAATATAGCCTTTTCTAAAACAGGAGCCTCGACTTCTAATAATACAATGT
>VTLG01011861.1_pt1 | contig 12763 bp, 27 predicted proteins | sample 4694571 | NCBI WGS metagenome assembly VTLG01 (sample SAMN12604809, study PRJNA352737) | marine metagenome | biome: ENVO:00000447; feature: ENVO:00000209|ENVO:00000569|ENVO:01000036; material: ENVO:00002151; isolation source: viral sequences binned using virsorter ... | reverse complement strand
AAAGTTTTAGAGCTAATCAATTCGTTGTACGAAAAAGTTTATGCTATGCAAATTTGTAATTATGAAACTCCATTTACAACACAGGAATTAGAAACACTAGCATCAACACTCAGCGACTTTTTGAGAATAGTAGCTGATGACTACGGTATGGTATGTGCCAAAGATAAAAATAATCCTAAATACAAATCACACTTTAGAACCTTTAAAGGTGAGCATGATGAGTGGAAGGAGATAAGTGATGACTAAAGAAGAGTATCGACTGTTAGAGTGGTTTAACACTCTTTATAATACTGAGCGTGGTTGTTGGTGGGATAGAGATTATGATGCACTAGATTCTCTACTTAATTTTATACGAGAAAAGTATAATATGGTTCCATCCAAATGTCGTGATGGTGAAATCAATCGGTATACTTTAACTTATGTAGGAGAGCCTGATGAATACATTTCAGATTCAACAGAAAAGAACGATGCATAAAGTTGTTGAAGATATGGTAGCATATAATATCTACTACAAACCTGATCCTGATTACTCAGGGTTGCATACGGATCTTAGCCGTTTAGGTTTGAACTCTTCAGAAGTTCAATGTATAATGCGAAGGGTTGCCGATGGTGAGATTTAGTTTTATTTTATTTCTTGTGGGGTGCAGTAATGCCCCACTTGAAATTCAAACCGATAGTAGAGGCACGTTGTGGTGTGAAACCAGAGGCGGTGTTAGGAAATGTCATTATATTAATGACAACCAGGCACAAGAATCTATTGAACAAATAATTAGAGGTTATTGAAACATGGAAACTTTAAATGTGGGTGATGAGGTAAGTTGGAAAGGAAATTTTGGAAAAGATCCAGAACAAGTGGTGCGTGTTGACGGTATTCAAGTTAATGAATATAATGGCAGTAAGGAAGGTGTATTTGTTAACTCTGTACCTTGGCATAGAGTAACAGATCGTAGGGTTATTCTTGAGTTAGCTAATACGCATTGGTGCTGGGCGTTCCAAGTTAAAAAGATTTAAGGGGAGATTTAACGTGGGGTGTGTACATAATCTTGCACCAGTTTCAAAACTTTACTATGAGAACCACGCTAAAAAAATTAAACTGAAACCAGAAGCTTATGGTGCAGTTAAAATTTTAGAGTGCGTCTACTGTAAAAAACTTGCTGTTGATTTTAAATATGATGTAGTAAAGAAATTAGCAGAAGAAAATAAACTAACTTATAGGAGCTAAGTATGTATCAGGAACATTGCGTTAACGGTACACAAAAGTTTGCTAGAGAATCATCGGAACATTTGAAGCTAGTTATTCTTATGGTATCGTTGAGTATCCAGCAGAACTGGAAGTCTATAGGTAGTCAACTACTACACGTTAAAAAACATGGGGTAGATTCCCATCACCTTTTTGGTTTTAAAAAGGATACTTATGCCTATGTTGATGAACATAAAGATAAACTTTATGAACAATACATAGCTGTAGTGGACTCAGATAAAACTGACAAGGTGAAAGCACTAGAACTTCTAAAGATATTCTATGAAGTTCCAGGTTTAAATTTAATTAAGGCTGGCTTTGTGTGTCAGTTAGTTGCTGGTTTAGTTGGGTGTATTGATTCTAATAATGAGCAAGTGAAAGAGTATAGAATAAAACCTAACGACATTAAGCTGGCTAAGTCAGTTAAGTCTGAGAAGATTAGAAATAAAAAGATGTTAAAGTACATTAGCATCTGTCATAATATAGGTACAGAAAAACTGTGGAATAATTGGTGTACTCTTGTTTATAAGAAAAGAAAATGGGAGAATAGTTTTACTGTATCTAAAGTTCACATAGATTATTTGGAGAGTGTTAATGGGTGATGATGAAGAAGTGTATGATGATGCCGATGTTAAGCTTACTGGTGATGATGAGCCAGTAGATATAGATTTAATCGCAGACAAATATCAGAATGGATATTGGGAGTAATGTCATGCAGCCAGAAAATAAATTAGGGTTTGGTATTGTATTTACTAGCTTATTCTTTTGGATATTTTATGCAGTATGGGAAGCGTATGCAGTTAGTGGTGTTAACTTATGAGCATTAATGATGCAACACCAGAAGAGTGGGATAGCTTAAAGGCTAGAGGGCCAGATAAACCAGAGGAGTGTTTAATGTCAGCACAAAAATCTAAAACTATAACAGGTAGTTTATATCATCCGGCTGATAGTATGCTAGATAAGCAGATGTTTCCAGAAAAAGATAATGTTAATCATCCTCCACACTACAATAAAGGTGGCTTGGAAGCTATTGATTACATTGAACAACAACTTGAAGATGGCTTTGCCGATTACCTTGAGGGAAACGTACTAAAGTATATACATAGATGGAGGTATAAAAATGGTATTGAAGATCTTAGAAAAGCTGAGTGGTATCTTAAAAAACTTATTGAAGCCAATACAGTTCCGTATGGTTGAGATACTTTTATTTGTAACTTTTTTATGTTCAAGTGTTACATTTGCACAAGACGTTTCAGAAGAATACTGTTTAGCAGAAACAATTTATTTTGAAGCTAGGAATCAAGACTTACAAGGTCAAATAGCTGTAGGTTTAGTAGCTATGAATCGAGTTAAAAGTTCTAAGTTTCCTGATACATTGTGTGCTGTAACACGCCAAGCTAAACGTGATAGCAATGGCAACATTATAAAATATAAATGCCAGTTCAGTTATTACTGCGATGGTTTGGTAGAACATGTAGCTGAAGAAGAAGCCTGGTCAACAGCACAAATAGTTTCTAAAGTAGTTATAGAACAAAGCCATAAAGATTTTACTGATGGTGCTTTGTATTATCACACCACAAAAGTTAATCCTTATTGGAGTTCAGTTTATCAACCGACTCTTGAATTAGGTGATCACATATTCTATAGGTAATTTATGACAGACAAACCAATTAAAACTACAAGTGGTAAAGAGTTTACTGTAGATGAAATTAAAAATAGTACTCGTATTACGAAGAGTGCTACACCTAAAGGTACATTAGATTGGTATTTAAAATGGATAGGTAGTGTAATATTTATTGTGGCTGTTACAGTTCGCAGTACAGAAATACCAGAACTTAAAATTGTAGATTTAGTTTTAAGTTTTATAGCCACTATACTTTGGGCAGTCGTAGGTTTTTTATGGAAAGATAGAGCAGTAATGTTGATTAATGCAGTTGCTTGTGTTATATTATTGACCGGGCTATTGAAATATTTTTTTATGTAAGGAAACAATATGAGTATTATTTACGGAGATTTTGGTAACAAAAAAAATAGTTTATCAAATAAAATTCAGCTTGCATTAAAACAAGTAGTTGATTCAGATAAAGCAGAAGCTGATCAAAAGTTTCTATTAATTGTAGATACTGGTGTAGATTTTAAAATCTTATCTGATGTGGAACTACCTGAGTTTAATATTATGTTAGACATATGTAAATTTACAGTTCTTCAACAGGCATATCAGTTTTTGGAGGAAAACAAATGAATATGCTGTATCGTCAATTCTCTAGTAATGAGGAAATGATAGAGGATTATTTATGTCAAGCATTTGTTTTGGGATTAGGAACAACAACACCAAATAAAAATGTGTTGACAAACTTAATCAGTTGGGTTATAATCCAACACAAGAAAGACGGTGAGAAAATCACCGAACAATACGTTAGGGATAAGATCCCACAGTATATTAATTTTTTATTTACAAAATCATAGGAGAAAATAATATGGCAGTATTAGAAGGATTTGCTTATTGGCCTTTTGTTACAACACCTAACACAAAATATACCCCTGAGTATAGTGTTAATTTAGTTGTATCTGAAGATGTTGCGGATAGTTTTAGACAGCGTGGCTTCACCATTAAAGACATGGAAGAAGGCCCGGCTATAATTATCAGGCGTAAAGTTAATGGGCCAGATGGTATGATTCGTAAAGCCCCCCTTCTTTTAGACCGCTTTAAGAATCCATTAGATGTAACTGTTGGTAATGGTTCTAAAGTTAAGGTGCAGTATAAAGAGTGGGAGACTGAGTGGAATGGTAAACAATTCAAAGGCTTAGACTTCAAAGCTATGCAAGTGCTTGACCTAGTGGAGTATGGTTCAAGCGCACCTGATGGTTCTGAGTTTGATATTGAAGATGATGCCGGAGATGAATTGTGATGGGAATGACATATACTTATGAAGATGCTAAGTATGATGTTGAGAAGCTAAGTGTAGAGGGACAGCAGGTATTTAAGATACTTGCTGTTGCTCAACGCAAGGCTGATGAACTTAATATTGATACTACTCTAGCACAGGCAGCAGTCGTTGCCATGCATACTAAAATGCAGGAGTATCTAAGTGATAAGGCTCTAATTAAAGAGGATGAATAATGTCATTTGTAAAACTACGTCAACCCTGTCCCAACTGTGGTGGCAGCGATCCTGTTGCAATAAACGACAATGGATCAGCAAAATGTTTTAACTGTGGTACATTCTTTAAAAACTATTCTGAAGCTTCGGACGGAAACGTGTCCGATTTCTCCACCTACCAGAGAAATATTAATAATAATAATAGTTCCTCCGAAGCTTCCTTTAATGCTTTAACAGATCGTGGGATATCAATTGAGACTGCTAAAAAATATGGAGTTAAATCAGTCTTATCTTCCGATGGTTCTATCTATGAACATCACTATCCCTTGTATATCAATAATGAAGTTGCGGCTACCAAGATACGAAGAGTCCAGGCTAAAGATTTTTACTGGCGAGGTACAACAAAAGGTACTGGTCTATTTGGTCAGCAGCTTTGTAAAGAAGGTGGTAAATACATAACAATAACAGAAGGAGAATGTGATGCTATGGCTGTCTATCAATTGATGGGCAGTCAATGGTCTGTAGTTTCTGTTAAGAACGGTGCTGAAGGCGCAGTTCGTGATGTAAAAGATAATTTAGAATTCTTGGAATCATATGAGAATATTATTATTAATTTTGATAATGATAAGGCTGGTCGTGAAGCGGCTAAGAAAGTTGCTAGGTTATTAAAACCGGGTAAAGCTAAGATACTTACTATGCCGGAGCAGTTTAAGGACGCAAATGAAATGCTTAAACTGGGACAACATAAAGCCTTTGTTTCTTCTTGGTGGGAATCTAAAATCTATACACCTTCTGGTGTCTTAAACGTCACAGAAGAGCGCGACAACTACAAGAAGCGCGAAAAGAAAGAGTCTGTACCTTACCCTTGGCAGGGGCTTAACGACAAGCTAGAAGGCTTACGTCAAGGAGAACTAATAACTTTAACAGGTGGTACAGGTTTAGGTAAGTCCAGTGTAACACGAGAGATTGAACACTGGTTAGTGCGTAACACTAAAGATAATATAGGTATCATTGCACTTGAAGAGGATTGGCGTAGAACTATTGACGGTATCCTAGCTATTGAAGCCAATGCTAAATTACATATTGATAGTGTACGTTCCGAATATACCGATGAACAGATAGATAAAATGTTTGATATTCTTTATGATGGTGAGAATAAAAATCGGGTATGGGTTCATGCCCACTTTGGAATGAATGATCTTGATAGTATCTTTAGTAAACTACGTTTTATGATTGTCGGTTGTGGATGTAAGTGGATAGTAGTAGATCACCTACACATGTTAGTGTCTTGTTCATTGGAAGGTGATGAACGTAGAACAATAGATAATATAATGCATAGGTTACGTACACTTGTTGAAGAAACTGGTGCAGGTTTAATTCTTGTTTCACACTTACGTAGGATAGACGGTAATCGTGGGCATGAGAATGGAATTGCTACTGGTCTTTCTCACTTACGTGGCAGTCAATCCATAGCCCAACTATCTGACTGCGTAGTTTCATTAGAGCGTAACCAACAAGCGGATGACCCTATTGAATCCAGCACTACAAAAGTTCGTGTATTGAAATCCAGGTACACAGGCGATGTCGGACTAGCTACTAGCTTGTATTATGATAATAATACTGGACGTTTACAAGAGCTAGACATGGACGATCAAGACGAAATACAGGTAGAACTATGACAACATTAGTGTTTGATATAGAAACAGATGGACTTGATCCTGATAATATATGGTGTATTTCAACGGTAAACGCTGAGACAAGTGAATCCATATCTTATGGCCCAGATAGGTTAGTCGATGGTATACAGTATTTAAAATCGGCAGATAAATTAGTCGGTCATAACATACTTGGATATGACATCCCAGTTATAAAGAAACTAATGGATATAGATTTATCTAAACATGCTAAGATTGTAGATACATTAGTTCTTTCTAGATTATTTAATCCAGTGCGAGAGGGTGGGCACAGTCTTGAAAGTTGGGGGTATAGGCTTGGGCATCGTAAGTTAGAGTTTGAAGAGTGGGGAATGTTTACTCCAGAGATGTTGACTTATTGTGAAAATGATGCTATACTTAATAATAAAATTTTAGCTTCTTTAAAATTAGAATCGAAAGGTTTTAGTGCCGATTCAGTAGTGTTAGAACATAGTGCAACAAAGATTATTACTGATCAACGTTCACATGGTTTCTTACTTGATGTACCTAAAGCAACATTACTTATAGCTGAACTGTCTGAAAAATTAAAAGCAGTTGAAGATAAAGTACATGAAACTTTTAGGCCAAAGAAAGTTAAAACGGTTTTAAAGGCTACGTTTACTAAGTCAGGTGCGTTATCTAAGATGGCTGAGATAAAAGGAAGTGCTAAGAAAAGCCGCTTAACGCCAGAAGAGTATGATGAAATTTCAATCAAGCGTACTCTTACTAGAGTTAATGAGGAACCTTTTAATTTAGGATCACGTAAACAGATAGGCGAATATCTAATTGATTTTGGATGGAAGCCTAAAAAGTTTACGCCAACTGGTCAACCAATAGTTGACGAAGGTACGCTCAGTAAAATAAAAAATATTCCTGAAGCACAACTCATAGCGGAGTATTTATTATTACAAAAACGTGTTGCTCAAATATCTTCATGGCTTAAAGAAGCACATGATGATAATAGAGTACGTGGTTTTGTTAATCCAAACGGCACTATTACTGGACGCATGACACACAACAGTCCTAACATGGCTCAATGTCCTAGTGTAAGATCACCTTACGGTAAGGAGTGTCGAGAATGTTGGACAGTTCCCGAAGGATATAAGCTAGTGGGTATAGATGCTAGTGGTTTAGAACTACGTATGCTTGCACACTATATGAATGATGAGGCATACACAAATGAAATATTGCACGGAGACATACACACAGCTAATCAAAAGCTTGCAGGACTTGAATCAAGAGATCAGGCTAAGACATTCATCTATGCACTTGTCTACGGAGCCGGGAATTTTAAACTTGGCTCAGTGGTTGGAGGAAACAAAGAAGATGGCGAAAGACTTAGAAAACGTTTCCTCGATAATCTCCCATCATTTAGACATCTTAGAGACAAAGTTACAAGAGCATCTACCAAAGGATATGTCAAAGGATTAGACGGACGTAAGTTATTTATACGCTCTGAACATGCTGCTCTTAATACTTTACTTCAAGGTGCTGGTGCTATTGTTATGAAGGAAGCAATGCGTATTCTTTATGATAAAATAAACGAAAGAGATTTAGATGCATACTTTGTTTGTAATGTACATGATGAGTGGCAGATTGAAGCACATGAAAGTATCGCAGAAGAAATTGGTAAGCTTGGTGTACAATCAATTAAGGATGCCGGAACTACTTTAAAACTACGGTGTCCACTAACAGGAGAGTTCAATGTCGGAAGTAATTGGGCAGAGACACACTAGAAAAATGTCAGATAGTCGCAAAGGAGACTTTGCAGAATTTTATGCAGTTACATGGTTATGGGATCAAGGCTACGAAGTATTTAAAAATTGTGGTTGTGATGGTATAGTTGATTTAATTGCATGGGATAAAGTAAATAACGAGTTTGTTTTAATTGATGTTAAAACTGTCTGCTTAGATAAACGCTCTGGTAGTTTTACTAAAACAAGAAGCCGTACTCCAGACCAAATAGAAAAAGGAGTACGTTTTTTAAAATTTAATCCAATAGATAGACAATTACAATTTGTGGAGCATAAAGAATGACTTGTCTTAATACATTAGTAGAAGATATTAACAAAAGTCTTGAAGGTTTATCAGATGGTAAGCCTCTTAACATTACTGAAGAAGATTTAGATCTCACTTTATCGCGCATGAAAACTAGCATACTTGAGTGGGCTAATCCATCTGACCGTAATAAAACTTTCAGCTTACGCATGTCTAATATTGGTAGACCTGCAAGACAGTTATGGTTTGAAAAGAATAAGCCACTTGAAAATTCTCAACCTAATGCAGCAACCCAGGTTAAGTTTCTTTATGGACATATACTTGAAGAGATTGTGTTAATGCTTGTACGTGCAGCCGGACATAAGGTTACTGATGAGCAAAAAGAAGTTGACCTTGATGGTATTAAAGGACATATGGATTGTAAGATTGACGGTGAAGTAGTAGATGTTAAGACCGCATCTAAGTTTGCCTTTAATAAGTTTCGTAACGAAAGACTTGATGGCGATGATCCATTCGGATACTTACCACAGCTTGCGGCTTATGAAAAAGCCGAAGACACCTGTAAAGGTGGCTTCTTAGTAATCAATAAAGAGGGTGGCGATATATGTTTATATAAGCCCGAAGATTTATCTAAGCCAAACATCAGTACGCTTATAGAATCTTTAAAGAAAGCAGTAGATTCTAAAGATCTTCCGGCCCTTTGTTATGAGCCTGTACCTGAAGGAAAGAAAGGTAACATGAAGATACATAAAACATGTACGTACTGTCCATACAAGTATGAGTGCTTTAAAGATTCAAACAACGGACAAGGCTTACGAACTTTTAAATATGCAACTAAACTTGAGTATCTTACGAAGGTTGTTGTTGCTCCACGAGTTGATGAAATATTATAATGAATGGTAAGAAAGCTAAACTAATAAGAGACAAGTCTAATGAATTATTTGTTGAATGGTTAAAGACTCTACTGCGTAAAGAAGAAGCAGAGAAGATAACACTTGATAATTATTTTAATTATCTTCCTAAACAAACACATCTTTATGCTAACAGACAACTATGGTTAACTGCCTACACACCACGCTGGATAAGTAATAAGATAAAACGTATTGTAGAACGTAAGCCTAATTTGGATGTGACTTCTTTAACACTAGCCGATATTAAAAAGGAAGAACAACAATGGAAGCAGAAAGAACAGAACTTCCCGAATTAGAAATTCTTATTTTAATTTGTGCTGGATACATCTCATCAGGTAAACCATTTAGTGAGCAACTTTATATGGATTTAAAACAAAAACTTGATGAGTATTTTATAAATCAAGAAGGAACATTACATTGAAACCAAAAATAAAAAGTGGGCGTAGAAAACCACGAGTTAAACGTCCTGTTGAAAAGAATGTAGTTGTTGGTTATGATTCTAATTGGGAATATGAACTTCATACTGGCCTGTTTAATCAGTGGGAATTCCATACAGAAAAAGTTCCATATATTGTTGAACATAATTATCAACCAGATTTTGTAAAACAAATAGGAGATAAAACTATATTCTTAGAAGCTAAAGGTAGATTCTGGGATCACAGCGAATACAATAAATATGTGTGGATTGCTAAAGCTTTACCAGACGATACTGAACTTGTGTTTTTATTTGCTAATCCTGAAGCACCAATGCCCCAAGCAACAAGAAGAAAAGATGGCACAAAAAGATCTCATTGTGAGTGGGCATCGTCTAAAGGATTTCGTTGGTTCAGTGAAGATAGTATACCTGATGATTGGATAGATGTAACAAAGCGAGGCGGTTTTAATGACGAATGATAGAAAGCAAGAACGCATTGAAAAGTTTAACAGGCATAAGAAAAAGAAAGAGCATAATAAATTTGCTGAAGGTAAGTTTAAAGCTCCTAAAAAGCGTAACAAATATAAATTAAACATTAACGACATAAATAATATTGAGGAGAATTGATGGACAGTTATCAAGAGTACATACATAAGAGCAGATATGCACGTTATCTACCTGATTTAAAAAGACGAGAAACTTGGGGAGAAACAGTTAATCGTTATTTAAATTTTTGGGTTGATCGTGGAGTTAAATTTACTGACCTAGAAAAAGTAACTTTGTTTGACACTATTTTTTCTATGGAAGTTATGCCGTCTATGAGAGCCTTGATGACCGCAGGAGAAGCTTTAGAACGTGATAACGTAGCTGGTTTTAACTGTTCTTATATAACTATTGATAGCCCTAGAGCTTTCGATGAAATGATGTATATACTTATGTGTGGTACAGGCGTTGGTTTTAGTGTTGAACGTCAGTACATAACTAACTTACCAAATGTAGCAGAGGATTTCCATGAGACTGAAACCGTTATTCACATCGCAGATTCGAAAATTGGATGGGCGAAATCGTACAGGGAACTGGTATCGCTTTTGTATTCAGGCCAACTACCACGATGGGACGCTAGTAGAGTTAGACCTTCGGGTTCCCCACTTAAAACTTTCGGAGGCAGGGCAAGCGGCCCGGAACCTCTTATTGACCTCTTCAACTTCACAGTTGGAATTTTTAGAGGAGCAGCTGGAAGAAAACTTACATCCCTTGAATGCCACGATCTTTGCTGTAAGATTGCACAGATAGTTGTTGTTGGTGGTGTACGTAGATCAGCTTTAATATCTTTAAGTAATCTTACGGATGATAGAATACGTAGAGCCAAACATGGACAATGGTGGGTTGATGAACCTCAACGTGCGTTGTCTAATAATTCAGCATGTTATACTGAGAAGCCAGACTTTGAAGCTTTCTTAAATGAATGGAGTAGTTTATATGAATCAAGATCAGGAGAACGTGGAATCTTTAGCCGCCCTGCAAGTCAAAAACAAGCTGCAAAAAACGGTAGACGAGATAGTGAGTATGATTTTGGAACCAACCCTTGCAGTGAAATTATACTCAGACCAAATCAATTCTGCAACCTGTCAGAAGTGGTCGTCAGACCAGACGATACAGTTGAAGATCTCAAACGAAAAGTACGCAATGCGACTATCTTGGGAACTCTCCAAGCTACCCTCACAGACTTCAGATATCTCAGAAGAATCTGGGAGAAAAACACATCTGAGGAAGCACTTCTAGGTGTGTCGTTAACTGGAATATTAGATAATCCTTTAATGACTTTAAAGAATAAGAACTTACCTACGGTGTTAGAGTGGTTACGTAATGAAGCTATTGAAACCAATAAAGAATGGGCTAAGAAACTAAATATTGAACAGTCAACTGCCATCACTTGCGTTAAGCCTAGCGGCACAGTATCTCAATTAGTTAATAGTGCTAGTGGAATACACGGTAGATATGCCCCACATTACATTAGAAGAGTACGTGCTGACTCGCGTGATCCCCTTTGTACGGTGCTTGACGAGGCTGGTGTGCCATCTGAAATAGACGTTACCTCCCCCACTACTAAGGTCTTTAACTTCCCTCAGAAAGCTCCTAAGAAGGCTGTGTTCGCTTCTGAGCAGACCGGAATGGAACAGTTAGAATTATGGAAAATTTACCAGGAGTATTGGTGTGAACATAAACCAAGTATTACAGTTTATTATCGGGACAATGAGTTCCTTGCTATTGGCGATTGGATTTATAATAACTTTGATGATGTATCTGGCATTTCATTTCTTCCCTATAGTGATCATACATATGAGCAAGCTCCATATGAACAGATTACAAAAGAAGAATATGATAAACAGATGAAAGATTTCCCAACGAAATTTAATTGGGACATTGAAGAAGAGTCAGATACAACTGAAGGATCACAGACACTAGCCTGTGTAGGGAACTCATGTGAAATATAATGAAGGAACTATTATAGGTTTTAGAATTCTTATAGATCGAGAAGGTAACTTAGTTTCTGAAAAGACTGAGTTACCTAACGCTGCTATTCCTAAAGTATTTAGGGATAAAGGCGATCAAAAGATAATACGCACAGCAATGAGAAAAGTAAAACAAGACATTGATAAACTTCATAGTGCAATTGAAGAAGAGATCTCTGCAATAAACACGCCCAATATTTTAAAATATTAAGGCTCCAAGTATGAATCCAACACACCCAGCGATGACCGCTTGCTTATATTCATACCAAAAAAAAAGAAGTTTGTTTTCTAACTTGCTTTTAAACTTTTCAAATTCTATCATTAAACTTCTCCTATACATTTCATTTCAATTACCCAGGATCTCGGAATAACTATTTCCGCATCCCCCTCTGTTATTTCTTTATCTTCCCCTAAAATAAAATGAGGACATATGATTACATAGTCCTCAGTCTCTTCTAAGATTGTACCACATGATATAACTGTAGAGGTTCTAAGGCTTTTAAGTTCCTTTAGTTCCCTCCAGCCCATGTTAGATCCACCAGTAGCGTCCTGCCATTTAACTAAGTAGATGTCATGCACAGTGCTTCATGCCTCGCGCTGTTAGCTTACCGCCTTTAGCATTTTGCTTTCTATTTTCTTCACCATCTTGATAGAAAGGACTAAGACCTGCTTCAATTCTAGGTACTGCATGGGCTTTGGCTGTCTTTTGAATGTCCAAAGGTATATCTTTACCACGCCCTTCAAAATCATTATTAACCAAAACTTCTCGTTGTTTAGGAGTTAAATTAGGAACCAAAGCTGGTATTCCAACTTCTTTACCACCTATTTGAACAGTAATATACATCTCAGTCATTATCTTACCTGTTACATTATTTTTTATTGGGCCTAAGAA
>VTLG01004866.1_pt1 | contig 12764 bp, 26 predicted proteins | sample 4694571 | NCBI WGS metagenome assembly VTLG01 (sample SAMN12604809, study PRJNA352737) | marine metagenome | biome: ENVO:00000447; feature: ENVO:00000209|ENVO:00000569|ENVO:01000036; material: ENVO:00002151; isolation source: viral sequences binned using virsorter ... | reverse complement strand
TTCTGGTCGGCAGTCATAGTGCTATCTCTGTTGCAACAACTCTGTAGCACGATTAAAAAGTCTTTCATGGTCATACTACTACTAGGTGCTTGTGGTTGTATCTGTGCATAACCATTACTAGATACTACTTTACTATCTGGAAATGCTTTTTTTATTTCTTGTGGTACTTCATTATGTCCAGTTGGTGCAGTTACAGGTTCAAAACTTTTAATATACAAGTTACCGAATCTATCTGGGTTGCCTATCGTAATAGAAATCTTGTCATTTTCTTGAACTGAACCTATACCTATATTCGGACTAGCTAAATACTTTGTTCCTGATTCATCAAAAACTTGGTAATTTTTTGTACCAGACCAACCTTTTTCTGGGTTTGCAGCTTTGGGCGCTGCCATACTTGTTACTGTTATATCTAATGTCTGCATTGTATTCTCCTATTGGGTGGAGGGTAGTAGCTGGAGCAACAATCTACATTGCGTAGAGAAAATGTTGACTACTAGCCCTCCATGTTTATTTATAAGTTGCTCCATTACTTTTTCTTTTCATTTAGAAAAGAATGTATCTGCAAATAGTTTTTCCATATTTGCAAATCTCTTACATAGCTATCTGTATCATAAAGATATTCTTTTATTTCTTTTGTATCTTTATCTATTGCTACGATTAATCTGTTAAATGGTTCTCTGCCTAATTCGTTACAAAGTGCGTACATATAACCACATAATTGTATTCGCCATAATTTAGTAACACTTTTTTTTGTAACTGTTTTCCAATCTACTAAACATTCCTTATGCACTCTATGGTCAATATAGGCATCAAACTTTCCTGCATAAGGTAAAACAGTATTGTCATAAACTAAATATTCTACTGCGTGTACTTTCTTAACATTTGCATTAAGATATTCATAAATTGGATATTGCATCAATCGTATTTGATTATCTCTTTCGTCATGTCCTTTATGATAACCACTTTCTGCCATATTACCCCTTAAATAACTTTCAATAAAATTATGAATGACAGTTCCTAATTCAGCAGCTGATTTCCATTTATTTTCTGCTATCTTTTTTATGTCAAATAACTTTTCTTGTAAATCAGTAAGGTCATTTACTCTTAATAAATTAGTATTGGGTAACTCCTCTACCAATGTTTCTAAAAAGTTTTTACGACCTGCCATAGCACCTATACCAAATCCGTCATCTCCTTTTATTATTTTTGATACACTACTAGGATTTATTTTAGTGCCATTGTCATTTACATAGTACCTATGGTTGCCTTCACTAAATTTTATTTCTATATTTTTAAATTTTCTACTTTCCATATAAACACTCCTCTTTTTTATGAATCCATATTCTTGTTTTAGCATTTGATGTTTTTTGTCTTATTTTATATAAATTTTTATAATATTTTTTTATATGTCTTTGGAATGTTTTTATGTAGTTTTTTTGTTTTTTTTCTTCTACTACAACGCATAAATTTTTATCACTCACTAAATTTTTAATGACTTCTGCATATTTTCCAGAAGGTGCATCATCATAAGATACTTGTTCATAAATTATATCTTGATATAAATTTTCTATTTCTTCTTTACTTAAATTAAAATATTCATAAATTTCTTTTACATATTTAACAGTATTGATTCTTCCACCTTCATTTATGAGATATAAAGTTTTTTTATCAAAAGAAACTTCTTTAGACATAGAAAAAATACTTTTACCATTTTTCTTTTCATCTAATAATTTTTGCAAAATACCTTTTTTAAAATTTCTAGTTATCATCTTTTTTTCTCCTAAAGTAATCCAAAGTAAGCAAAGGAATTAATTTTGTTTTTTTCTTATCTGCTTTTACACTAATAATTCTTGATATAGTATTAACTTTGCCTTCTCTTTTTGCTTCAAACTTTAATATTTTTTTTTTGGTCATTTAACATCTCCTTATCATTATATTTATCAAAGTCTGATATTATATTATCATATTCTTTTTTTTGCTTATCTATTTTTGCTAACTGTTCCTCTATTTTATTTGTCAGTTTTCTTAATTCTATTGCAATCTCTAAAAACTTTATTTCTTGGTCTTGCAAGATAATCTTTTTATTATAAACATCACTAATCATTTGTTGCTCCTATAAGGTTAAAAGATACAAGTAGCACCACAAAATAATATTTGTTAGTGCTACTATGTATACAATCTGCATTATATAAACTTCTTCCAGTATTCGTTAAAGTATTCTTCTGCTTCCTCCTGGAATCTTTCTTGAGATATATTACTAGGTCTTATTATATCTCCGTCTTTTTCTAATGCTGCGAACCTACCATAAAATTCTTGTATAGTTTCAGATTCTTTTATGATGTCAATACAATCAGAAAAAAACTTATCTTCTTCTTGCATTATTAAGTTTTTAACTTTTGCCATTTTTAATCTCCTTATATTGTAAATCTCTGGCTTTTTCTGTTATAAAAACATAGTAATCATCAGAAAATCCATCTCCACTATTTATAGCAACACAAATTTCTTCAAAACTAACTATAAATTTTTTTCTAGTTTTTGCATTATATCCATATAAAATATTATTCATTTTTATTCTATTTCTTCAAAACTAACTATAAATTTTTTTCTAGTTTTTGCATTATATCCATATAAAATATTATTCATTTTTATTCTCCCTATTTAATATTATTAAAAGTTTCAATAGCTTTACTTGGATTTAATATTTCTACTGTTTTAGTAATGCCATTAATAGTTGTTGTTAATTCATACAAAAATAATTCATAATTAAATTGTAAAGTTGCTTGTCCGTCTGTTATTTTTTTTATGTCTTTTTTAAACATAACTATATCTCCTCTAATTTTTTAAAAAGTTTAACTGTATGTTTTTCAATAGAATTTGTATAATCTTCCATTGTCTTTTTTTCATTTCTATTAATAGCATTTATAAGAACTTCAGAATACCTATCACCTCTGAAAGAATTTTCACCAAAGTTTATATTTCTTTTTCCAAGTAATCTAGTGTTAAAAACTGCTATTTTAGGATTGTCGTAAGATATGTATTTTTCTCCGTCATATTTAGAAAAAACTACTGCCGTCATATTACTACGACCCTCATTAAAATTAATTACATGAAATGGTTCACCACAAATTCCATTTCTATGATATTGTATATTGTTTATTTTTAATTTTGTCATAATCAGCTCCATTGATTAAGGTTAATAAAATCGTCATTATTTATATTAATAATTTACAATTAGTAAAATGTCAATTACTATTTGTGAAATATCTTTTTTATATAATTTATTTCTTCTTGCTCATACTCTTTATAAAAATGCACTTCATTGTTATATGATTCTGCACCTTTAATTTTTTCTTTTATTTTTACTGATATATTTCCATTACCAATGTCATATATGGCAAGTATTGTTTTATCTTTTAAATTTACACAAAAATCTGGAAATTTATCTGCTATTAAAGTTTTATTTATTTTCATTTTGTTACTCCATATTGTCATTAATTAAAGCAAGTAATGACTTCTTGCAAAGTATTCTATAATACTTTTTATAATGCCTTAAATTAATAAGGCACTACAAAAAATACTATTGACCCCCCTTTATTAAAGTTATTTCAAAATTGTCATTTATAAAAGCACTATGGATACCATAACCACCATCTATAAATTCCATATCTTCTTTTTTTTCCTCCCATACTTCTAAAAACTCCATAAAATTTTTATAACCATAATCTTTATTATCTTCATCAAATAAATTTGTGTCTTTATATTCATTGTATAAAGTTTCTTTAGTATGTATTTGTACTATTTCGTCACCATTCCACCTACATAAATAAATATTACATTTAGTTGATGGCATTGTTATTGATTCTTTTAATGTCATTTTTTGTTACTCCTATTTATTTCATTTTCTGCTTCAATTAATTTGCCAAATATAATCCATTGTGGCGTGTCTTTATATTTTTCTTCTATTAATTCTCCTGAACGGTAATTTATATTTAATAGGTGACTTAAAAATTTAATTTCTTGTTTTGTTAGTTCTATTTTCATTTATGTTACTCCAGTTTAATTGATGTCATTATTTTACTTTGTGACAATAAGCAAAGTAAGTATTAAATACTTAACAATGCACTTTTTAACAAAGTGCATCATAAAGTATTTATTTTTCTTTATAAATCTTTTTTGCTAGTTCTATATCTTGCTCACTTGGTGCATTGTTTAAAAATTGATTTAATAATTCATACCTTGTAAATTGTTTTATCCAAGTTCCAAGTTCTCTTTTACTTAATGATTTAAAAAATTGCTCCATAGTTTTAAACTCCCATTATTTCAATATTACTTAATAAATTATAAAATCTTATTCTATTAATATCTTTAGTATTTAAATAATCATAATTATCAAAATTATTTTTATAACTATAATTCCAATTATTATTTTTATCTTTATAAACTATTCTTTGATATTGTTTAGATATAGGATTTACTTCTATATAAAAATTTATATCTTGTTTAGTTATATATTTTTTTACTTGCATTGTTATCACTCCATTTAATAATTATTATTAACCCATTTTACAAGTTTACTTTTTATTACATCAAAATTTAATTTTTGATTTATTAATTTTTTAGCTTGTAAAACAAATTCTTTATTATCCATTAATAAAGTAGGTTCTATTAATGTTTCATTAGATACTAATTGAATTAGTAATATTCCTTTATTCATTGTATTGCTCCATATATTTCCAGGTATTGCCTGGTCAATAAGAATTAAAATAATTCTTAATAATGGGGTTAATAAATAACCCCATAGTTAAAAATTAATTATCTAATTGATTGTATACTTCTTCAGCATCTTTAATTAATACTTGATTAAATTCTTCTAGTTTATCTTTAAATTTACTAATAATAAATTTTCTTACTTGATATTCTGATAAATCATAATCTAAACAATTAAACTTAACAAAAGTATTAATAACAAATGCTCTCTTATTTCTTTCAGTTTTACAATTTGCCCATAAATTATTATTATAATTAAATACTTCTTCTCCATAATCACCATTTAAATACATTTGATAATACTTTCTGATAATATGATTATTATTAATTAATAAATCATTAATATCATTAAAATCATTATTTATTATTTCTATTGTATTAGTCATTTAAATTTCCTCCTAAATCAATAATTTTATTTTCATAACTTTCTAATAAAGTTTTAAAATCTTCTATTAATACAGTTAATTTAATTATTTCTTTTTCTTGCATTTGATTAAGGTTTTTTGATGTAATAGCATCATTAATATTAAAATCCTTACCTTGAAAATTTACAGTTTGATAATTTTTCATTTTAATTGCTCCAGTTAATTAATAATATATTTAGTATATAGATATTTAACTACTTGTAAACATAATAATATAAATGAATACCAATATTATAGTTTTATTTATTTATCTAATTTAGGGATTTAATAGACAGAATCTGTGACACTATAAAACATCAATACATATATAACACTACATAGCATATAAAAAGATACTACTACAATTATGTTACAATTTTGTAATCCTAAAATGAATAACATATTTACACAATATTTTTAATAATGCTTATAATATAGGATAGTTTAATAAGTATTATTATAAGATACTTATATACATAGTTATAACAATAATAAAATAAGAATTAAGAATATAAAATATATATATAGGTTTTATTGGGTTTTAATATGGTTTAGATGGTATATGGCATTTATAATAAATAAAGACGTTAAACCTTCTATAAAAAAGAGTAGGAGTAAGGAGCTACAACTTTGTTCTCTTTATGTTCTTACTAATACTTTAACAGCGATATCGTAACCGTACAGCAACGCAATTAGTATGCTTTACTTGATATCATTTTATATGCTTAATGGCACTGTGTGACCACTACAGAGGATATATTTGTTCTATATATGTTCTAGTTCCTGGTGTTCTCTATTTGTTCTATAATATATTTTTTCTTGCTTTGTTCTAGTGTAAAATATTTCTATGTATAAACTGTAAGGCCATAGAAGGTACATTAAGATTTTTATTTTTAGATTTTTTTTTAAATTATCGGATGTGGGGTGGTACTGGTGCTTATCTAAAGGCATATATCAAACACATCCCAAACACCTACTTTTAATTTTATAAAATAGTAAAAAACAAAAAAGGTTTTGACATAAGGGATTAAATTAATTATATGTGGGTATAACTGTATTGGAGGTATGGATGAAAGGCAGACCAAAGTTTGAACCCACAGAGGAGAATAAGAAGCAGGTAGAATTAGCTGTTGGGTTTGGATTGAATCAAGACCAGATAGCAAAGCTAATGAGCTGTGATGTTACTACCTTGAGAAAATATTTTAGGCATGAGTTGGATGCTGGTAAGGAGAAGATGGTAATGTCTATTGGTAGTCAGTTGTATAAGAAAGCTATGAAGGGGGATACTATCTCGGCAATATTTTTAGCAAAGACGAAGGCTGGTTTTAGAGAAACTGTAGAGCATGAAGGACTGCCGAATAATATTACAGTTAGTTTTAATTTAGATAATAAGAAAGAGATTGATGCAGAAGTAATACAGGAGAAAATAACAAATGGCTAGACGAGGATTATATTCTAATATTCATGCAAAGAGAAAACGCATAGCTGCAGGTTCTGGTGAGAAGATGCGTAAAGTAGGACAAAAGGGTGCACCAGCTAAAGGTATCTTTAAGAAAATTGCAAATAAAATTAAAAAGAAAAAAACAACAAAGAAAGGATAATAGTATGCCAGGATACGGATATGGAAAAATGAGTAAGAAAATGACCAAGAAACCTATGAAGAAAAAAGTACGAATAGTCATGGGTAATAAAAATACAAAATCTAAAAAAAGAAAAGCATAATGAAAGGGGTAAATCATTATAAGAAAGATGGGACAGTTCACAAAGGTGGTATGCACAAAATGCGTGATGGTACTCCTCATACTGGCAAGTCTCATACCAGTAAAAGTGTAAAGCTATTTCATTATGGTGAACTAACAAAAAAATCTCAAATGAAAGCAAGAAAATCTTGGAAAGCATAAATGGCAATAGACTATAGAGGAGAAAAATTTTCTGGTTATAATAAACCAAAAAGAACTCCAAATAAAAGTAAAAAATTTGCTGTACTTGCAAGAGCTAATGGACAAACAAAACTTATACGATTTGGCGACCCTAATATGAGAATAAAAAAAAGTAATCCTGATAGAAGAAAAAGTTTTCGAGCTAGACATAAGTGCGATACTTCTCCACCAAGTAAACTAACAGCTCGATATTGGTCGTGTAAGAAATGGTGAGTGCCTCCCTATGCATATAACCATTCCTTACACACCCAGACCACAACAAGCAGACTTACATAAAAATGATAAACGATTTAAAATTTGTGTATCTCATAGAAGATGGGGTAAATCTGTGTATGCCATTACTGAAATATTACGACACGCATTAGAAATAAAAACAGAAAGAAATGATGGTAGGTTTGCATACATAGCACCATACTATCGACAGGCAAAAGCTGTGGCTTGGGATTATTTATTATATTATACAAAAGATATTCCTGGTACTAAAGTAAACCAATCCGAATTAAGAGTAGATTTAATTAATGGTAGTCGTATCCGATTGTATGGTGCAGGAGATGACCCAGATGCTTTGAGAGGAATATTTTTAGATGGTTGTGTAATGGATGAGTATGCTGATATGTCTCCTAGAATGTGGTCAGAAGTTATACGACCAGCATTGACTGATAGAAAAGGGTGGGCAATATTTATTGGTACACCAAAAGGTAGAAATCAATTCTGGCAATTATATGAAGATGCAAAACATGATAGTGAATGGCATAGAGCAATCTATCGTGCAAGTGAAACAGGTGTAGTAGATGCTAAAGAATTAGAAGCAGCAAAAAAACAAATGGGTGAAGATGAATATATGCAAGAATTTGAATGTTCATGGGCAGCTGCCATTAAAGGTTCTTACTATGGGAATTTAATTATAGAAGCAGAACAAGAAGGACGAATTACAAAAGTAGAAAGAGACCCTGCATTACCTGTTCATGTAGCATGGGATTTAGGAATATCGGATAGTTGTGCATTATGGTTTTTCCAAGTTACAATGGGTGAAATCAGAATATTTGATTATTATGAAAGTGCAGGGGTAGGTTTAGACCATTATGTAAAAGTAATGGATGAAATGCAAATAGAATACTGGGGTGATGATTATTTACCTCATGATGCTAAAGTACGAGAACTTGGAACTGGTAGAACAAGAGCAGAAACTTTAATCAATATGGGTAGACGACCACGCATAGTTCCAAACCATAAAGTTGATGATGGAATTAATGCTGTACGATTATTGTTGCAAAATTGTTATTTTGATGTTAAGAGATGTGAAAATGGTATTAATGCTTTGAGAAATTATCAAAGAGAATGGGATGATGTGAAAAGAGTATTTAAAAGAAATCCTTTACATAATTGGGCATCACATGGTAGTGATAGTTTTAGGTACTTAGCTATGTCGTATAAAAATATAAAACCAAAAGAAAAAGAACCAGATATTATGAAAGAATTACTGCGTACTCCAACACTAGATGAAATGATGGATATGCACGACAGAGAACAACGCAACAAACCAGAGAAAAGAATTTAATGAATGAAGAAGAAATAGTATTAAACGAAGAAAGAAAAAAAATTTTAGCAAGTATGCTTAAAAAAAATGGCAATTTAAATGATTTAAATTATGTGTTAAATAAGATAGAAAGTACAAAAAAAGAGATTGAGCCTTATTTTTTAGGAGACCCTATAGATTTAGATAGACCAGGTTATTTAAATGATGAAATAATAAATCAAATGAATGAAGCTAGAGTACAAGGAGGAAGACCTTTAATTACAAATGATGAAATAACTAATATTGATAGGTATATTAGTATGACAAGAAATGAAGAAAGACAAAAAAAATCAGGAATAAAAATATTTTCAGATGATGTAAAATCTTTAATGAAAGATGTAGAATATAAAAAATTACTTGGTTTAGCTGATGCTTTAAGAAATCCACCAGAAGGAGTTTCTGGCAGGGAAGTATTAGATTTAGAATATAATATAGATAGAGAATATCCTAGTGTATCCTCTCCTATGAATTCTCAGAGATTAGAATATATTCCTGGTAGTGTAAATCAAAATAGATTAGGTATAAGAAATGTTGAAGGCAATCTACCTACAGAAATTATAAGAGATGATGAACCATTAATTAATTATTATGAAAATTTAAGAAGAATGAGGTAAAGAAAGGATATAATTATGGCAATAGGAATGTATAACAGACCCATGACAGAAGAAGAAGAAAGAATGATGATGTCTCAAAGTTTACGAGGTAATAACAATATGATGATGGCAGATGCAACACAAAGTCCAGATTTTACTACAGGGGATTTACCTATGGCTATGCCTGGTTCAGGAGCAAGAGAAGTAACAGACCCATCAGCATTTATGACAGAAGGTGGAATGTCTGATGATGATACAAGAATGATAATGGATTTACAACAACAAATAGAAATGATTAAACAAAAGTATAGATAATGGCAGAAACTAGAGATGAAACAGTAAAGCTACAAGGTACTGCACAATACTGGCAGATGGAACTTGATAGCTCTGACCAATCAGAAAAAGATTGGAGAGAAAGAGGTAGAGCTGTTGTAGCACGATATAGAGATGAAAGAGAAACAGATGGATATGGTACTGGGTTAAGTAAACAATTTAATATCCTATGGTCTAATACAGAAACTATGAAAGGTGCATTATTTGCTCGTATGCCAAAAGCAGATGTGCGTAGAAGATACAGCGACAATAACCCTATAACAAGACAAGTAGCTATTGTACTAGAAAGAGCATTACAATATGGTAATGAGGTATATTCAGCAGATAAACCTATAAAAGCAGCTATAGAAGATTATTTATTACCTGGTAGAGGGGTAGTCTGGGTAGTATATGAGCCTATTTTTGTAAAAGAAAAGATACAAGTAGAATCTTTAGATGAATTTGGCAATATGGTTATGATAGACCAAGAAGAAGAACGCATAGCTGACCAAAGATGTTATTTTGACTATATAAACTGGGAAGATTACAGAGAAAGTCCAGCAAAAAGACCAGAAGATGTATATTGGAAGGCAAGAAGGCATTTATTAACCAGAGATGAATTAATCGAAAAAGGTTTTAAAAATGCTAAAGATATACCTTTAAACTGGTCTCCAGAGCCTACAGAAGGCTATCAAGAAGAATATTCTGAGATATTCTCCAGAGCAGAGGTATGGGAAATCTGGGATAAATATTCCAGTAAAAGATTTTTTATATCAAGAGGGTACAATGAAGTTGAATTAATCGAAAAAGGCTTTAAAAATGCTAAAAATGTACCTTTAAACTGGTCTCCAGAGCCTACAGAAGGCTATCAAGAAGAATATTCTGAAATATTCTCCAGAGCAGAGGTATGGGAAATCTGGGATAAATATTCCAGTAAAAGATTTTTTATATCAAGAGGGTACAATGAAGTCTTAGCTGAAGATGATGACCCTTATGAACTAGAAAATTTTTTCCCATGCCCTGATTCATTAGTAGCTATAAGAACAAATGAAACAAATGTTCCTATACCAGAGTTTACTTTGTATCAAGACCAAGCTGATGAACTAGATAGAATTACAACAAGAATAAGTAATTTAATAGAAGGATTAAAAAGAAGGGGTATATATGATGCTTCTGTACCTGAATTATCACATTTAGCAGATGCAGGAGATAATGATTTTGTACCATCAGAGAATTTTGCACAATTAGCAGCAAAAGGTGGGTTACAACAGGTATTTCAGCAAGAAGATATAGCACCTATAGCACAAGTTTTATCTGGTTTATATCAACAAAGAAATCAAGTATTAGATACAATATATCAAATAACAGGCATATCAGACATTATCAGAGGTTCTACAAAAGCTAGTGAAACTGCTACAGCACAACAACTAAAAGCACAATTTGGTAGTATGCGTATGCGTAAAAAACAATCTGAAATAGCTGAATATATAAGAGATTTATTTAGATTAAAAGCAGAAATTATAGCAGAACATTATGAACCAGAAACATTAGCAGCTATGACAGCTCTTACTATTACACCAGAAATGATGCAAATAATGCGTGATGATAAATTAAGAGGATATAGTATAGATATAGAATCAGATGCTACAATTTTTACAGATGAAGAAGAAGAAAAAAAGACTAGAATAGAGTTTTTATCATCTTTTGGTGCATATTTACAACAAGCTATAGGTATAGCAAATCAATCACCTGCATTAACACCATTAGCATTTCAAGCATTACGATTTTTAATGGGTGCATGGAAAGTAGGTAGAACTTTTGAAGATGTGATAGATAGAACAGAAGCACAACTAACACAACAAGCTCAACAAGCATTACAAGCTGGTCCACAACCTTCAGAAGCTGAAAGAATTGCTGCACAGAAAATGCAAACAGAAATGGCTAAAGAAGAATTAAAACAACAAGGTAAATTAGCAGATATACAAGCAAGAGAAAGAACATCTGGTAATAAAGTAATGACAGAAGCACAATCAAGCCAAGCAAGGGCTAATGCAAAGAAAGAATTAGCATTATTAGAAAGTGATATGAAAATAGCAGAAAAAATGAATGAGGAAGCAAGAGATGAGTTACAGAGATAACTACGATAATATTGAATGGACTAAAAGTAATTATAAAGTAGTTAAAAGTACAAAAAGAACAAAATCACACCAAGTTATGGGTGATATACAAGAATTTGTGTCTCCAATCGACAAATCTGTGATAAGCAGTCGTTCTCAAGTAAGAGAACATGAGAGGAAACACAATGTTAGGCAATGTGGGAACGATTATACAAGTTCTGCAAAACCTAAATTTTGGGATAATATGATTAACAATAAAAGAGGATAATATGACAGAACAAAGCACTCCTACACAGGAATCAGCACCAGAAAAAGCACCAAATTTAGATGCAGTTTTGGAAGGTGCAATAAATCAAGCACTACCGACTGAAGAAACACCCACACCAGAGGAAGCTAAAAAAGCTCCTCAACCTGACACTCCACAAAAAGTGGATGAAACTAATTCCGAAGAATCTGAATCTGATTCATTAGACCAGGTAGCTCCTAAAAGTGAAACAGAACCTCAAGATTCTACAGAAGACCCTTCTGATGATGCTGTAGTGGCTCATGTTGATGGAGAGGATTCGAAAGAACCCCCAATAGAAGCTCCAAAAAACTGGTCAGAAGAAGTAAGAAGCAAGTTCAAGGATTTACCTCGTGATGCACAGGAGTATATGCTAAAGCGAGATAAAGAAATGACAGCAGATTACACTAGAAAGACGCAAGAAGTAGCCCAACAACGCAAAAGTTTTGAATCATTAGACAAAGTTATAGCTCCAATGAGACAGCAAATCGCAGCAAGTGGTGTAGGAGAAGCCGAATATATCTCCAGATTACTTAATGCAGATATGGCACTCAGAAATAACCCAAAAATGGCACTCAAGCAATTAGCACAAGGTTATGGTATTGACCTTTCATCAATCGAAGAAACTGTGGATTGGAATGATTCCGACCCACAAATCACCCAATTACAACAACAAAATCAAGCAATCCTTGCAGAATTAAATCAGTTCAAACAACAAAATCTGCAATCTGCTAGACAACAGACTGAAGCTCAAATTAATGGTTTTGCTGGT
>VTLG01017054.1_pt1 | contig 12765 bp, 11 predicted proteins | sample 4694571 | NCBI WGS metagenome assembly VTLG01 (sample SAMN12604809, study PRJNA352737) | marine metagenome | biome: ENVO:00000447; feature: ENVO:00000209|ENVO:00000569|ENVO:01000036; material: ENVO:00002151; isolation source: viral sequences binned using virsorter ... | reverse complement strand
AACAATATCGTCAGGTTCTGCTAAAGCAACTGGAAAAGCAACGCTATAAGAAAGTGCTATGTTAGTAGTAGGAATAAAACTTTGTTTTAGCTTGACTTCCATTTTCGAGTTTAGTATGGCTGGATCAATAGCATCAATTAAAGTAAGAAGATTAGATCTTCTAAAAACTTTATTAAACTTTTTAAGGTTTGTTGTAAAAAAGTTGTTTACAGTATTTTGTACAGTTGTTTGTATCGCTTGAGAAGTTGAACCGGTTAAATCGGGATCTAAGTTAAAAGTTGTGGATATTTCTAAAAAGGTAGTTATAGGATCTATATATTCTGTTGTTATCGACATTATGGCCATGTTATCAGTAAGATTAGTTTTTATTTCGTCTTTAACGCTTTGCTGTCTAGTAGCACTAACTCCTGACTTAAATTTTAAACCTATAAAGGTAACACCAAATTTTTCAGGTACATTATCCGCTCCGCTAAAAGCTGTAACATCATCTAAAAATGCACCAAAGTTTGTTTGTATCTGTGCTTTATAATCTTCTGCCGTTACTAATCTTCTTTGTGAAGTAAAAGCTATCGGTGCGTTTTGTCTTATTGATTCAATACTTTCTTTGTATGCACCGCCTGCTGATTGAGTTTCGGTAGTTGTGATAAGTGTGTAATCAACGCCATCTACACTTATATCTGCGGTAGGCGAAAATGAAGAGGCATCGTTAGCAACTGTACCTTGTGTTGAAAGGTAATCAATAATAATCTTGTTGCCTGCCACAGGAGCCTTACCTGTAGTGGTACCATCACCAAATATAATCTCATAAAAACCATTCGGTACTTCTTTTATTTGATAAAAGGTTGAAGTGTCTGTAATTCTAATCGCCTCTTTAATGTTTGTATAAGTATCAAAAATTGATGAACTCGCTGTAGGAAAGACTCTGACTCTTATCGTAGTTGTGTCCATAGTAATATCTGGTATGACATAAATTTGATTATCAGCCTTATCGCCTACAAAGAAAGTTTTTGTTTTTTCTGTTCCTTCAAAAACTGGTATAGCAACGCCGTCCGTAGAATTTAAAAATTGATATAAGCCTGTGCCGTCGTCGGTACCTATAAAATTTTCTCTAGTTTGAAAAGTATATGTAACACCGTTAACGCTTGAAGTAAACTGAGTGTTTCTTGGTAATGTAAGTGATGTCGGCCTTGATGTTGCAGATATTTGTACAGAAAGATTTAAGTCTGCTTTTGATGACGAATATGATTTAGGAACGTAACCTAATCCTTCTGCCAATGAAGCCACTGAACTTCGAAGCTGTGCAGTGTTTATAAATGATTCATTAAGAGCAAAGTTTGCGTTCAAACCGGTAAAGTGCGTGTTATAAGCAAGTACGTCTAGTATGTTACTTAATCCTGATGCTTCAAAATCATAGTCAGCAAACTCAGTTTGTTGTTTTAAAAAATCTTTTAACCTACCTTTAATAGTGTCAAAATCTAGTTGAGTTGATCTAATAGTTGTTGCCATTTATCTTAACCTCGTTAAGTTCACTTGCGTACTTATAGTTTCCGATGTGTTAATCATCTTAAAAGTAACAGTGACTTTTATTTCGTGTGAATCATCGCGTAAATTAGTGTCAATATTTAATACCTGTATTCTTGGTTCGAATATTTCAATCGCTTGTATTATTTGCTCTCTTAAATCATCATCATCAACGTCAGTATTTAAAGCAAAAAGAAAAGAATTTAAGTTACCACCAAATCTAGGTTGGAAAGGTTTTTCACTAAAGTTAGTTAAAAGTAAGTTCTTAACTGCTTGTTTCACAGCAGCTGCATGTTCTTTCTTAAAAACATCACCTGAGGCTTTTTTAGCAAAAGTCAAGTCGATATCTTTATATGTTTCTGCTCTACTTGAAAGCAGGTTGGCGGTTCCTATGTTGCCATCTTCAATTGAAAAAGCTCTTGTTGGCATATATTTTCCTCTTGATCTATTTATATAGGTTATGCACTAGCAGTCGTCCTTAATACCTCTAATAATTCATTTGTAACTTGATTAATGTTATTATATCTTGTTTCGATATTATTGTTAAAAGTTACCGTCCATGGCGATATCACTTCAGGCATTACTAAAATAATTTGTGCGTTAAGTGTATTATCAGGATTATAATTATCATAGTCCAAAATCATCTTATCAAACTGTATATTGTCTTTCCAATATACTGCTAAGTCAAAAGTTTTTTCTATGGCAATCTTACCATCTAAACCTATAAGCTCGTAAACTACAGCTAATCCTCTTGACATTAAATAATTTAATCCATCACTAACATCTAAGTTTTCACCTTCTTCAGCTCTATACAAACCTTCTACAACTTGTAACCTAAAGTCTTTAAATTCTTTTGTGGCATCTTTAGAATTAATGGTACGCATGGCCTCAGCATGTAACACATATTGTTTCGCCAATAAAACTTTTTGGTCGTCATCTGTAATATGAGTTAAAGTTACAGGATCATTATCGCCTCCAAGAAACTTTGCCATCGAGATACCCGGTGCAAGTTTTGTTTTACTTGTTATAGTATCTTGAAAGACAGGATTGTATTTTGCATCTACTAATAAATCTACTGTTGAAACTGCCATTTTATGCCTTATATAATTTAGTTGAGTTTTGACTTCTGCCTAAAGTATCTGTTCCTCTTCTTGCCACAGTATCTTTACCAACTATCCTGCCAGTTGACAAGGGCGAAAGCCTTGTAGCAAATGGAGAGATCGTACCGTCTGCTATGAGAGCAGAAATAAATGTACTGTTACTCGCATTGTTCGGATCTCTAAGTTTTGATCTTGCTTCTTTTGTATTTAAATCTACTTTTGACACTCCGCCATAATGTGCTGTACGATCCAATCTATTAAACAATTGATTAAAGTCATCTACATGAACTCGTTTAATTGCTACTCCAGAATTTTCTAGAGCATCATTTATTATAGAAGTAGTAGGTGGAACGGTGTTAGAATCTGCAGCTTCTGTAAAAGTTACTGATGCTTGTGCGCTTCCTGCGGCTGGTCCTACTGCAGCCGTGGCAGCCTTGCCAGCAGTGTTAGCGTTACCTGATAGATTACCGTTAAAAGTTGGAGCAGTCATGCCAACGCTTGCTATGACTCCTTGTGAAGCATGAACAGAAGTAGCATTGACTCTTGGTATATGTGCAGTATGACCATAATAAACCATATTATTACCACCTATTGTCCCGCTATCACCTAATACTGCAAGTGATGATGCTGTAATGTTTGCGCTCTTAGTTGAAAGAGTTACTTCTTTTTCTGCTGTCATTGTCAGCGTGCCACCTGCGGCATAGTTATGATCTACTTGAACGTTTTCAGCAAACGATCCTTTTATAATGTCATTTTTATCTCCATGTATAAGAGTGGTGAAACCGCCACCGATTGTTTCTGATTTACTACCTACGATTTGAGTTTCAACTGTACCTGCTACATCTGTAATTAATCCTCTTCTTATATTTTGTTCCATGTCGCCTTTAACATTAACGTTAAAGTCTCCACCAACTTCTACGTCAAAATCACCTGCAACTTTTAGTTTTAAGTTACCATTGTATTGTAACTCGCCATCACCATCGACTACTACTTTTTCATCTTCTGCTGTTACTCTTACAGTATTTTTAGTCGATGAATACACCACTGAGCCGTCTGCTCGCATTTCTACACCTGAACCAGAATTATGTCTTATCATTACTCTTTCGGAACCTGGTGTATCATCATACTCTACGATATGGCCTGATGCGGTTTCTTTGACTTGTGAGTTAGGGTACGTTGATACTGATTCTTCGTTTAAATCAAAATTTATATCTTTTACAGAACCACCTAGTTCAACGTTAACTCTTTTAAATCCTCTTGCTATCTCGTTAACAGAAGAAATCTCTTCATATTCCACTTTAGGAAAGACACCACTAGGATCAGAAAAACCGTTTTCTTTGTTTTTTAATGAGTTAGCTTTTCCTTCTGGTACAGTAAAGTTTTGAGATTCCATTGACATGATTTATTTACCTTTTAAATAATTTTGATAAGTTGCTAGTGTCTAGTTTTTTAGCTATTGTGTCTACTGATATTTTATTTCCATCGACGCCACCAGTAAGTTTGCCAATAATTGCGTCGCCTTGTAGCTTTGCTGCAGAGTTTTTAGGATCGTTTATTGCTTTTGCTATACCCTCGTCGATACCAAGTTTTCCTTTCTTAAGATCGTCAAGAGCTTTCAATCCGTTGTCTAGATCTGCTTGAGCGTCTGCTGGCAACTCTTCACCGGTTGCTAAGTCTATGTTTGCAATATCTCTTTGTATCTTACTAAAACTAAAAGGCTCTACAGATTTTGTCTTAGAACCTTCGGCTATGACTGCAGGTTTTGTAAATACAAGTTCTTTTCTGCTAGGGCCATTTGTGCCTGCTTCTGGATCTTCTATGGAATTAACTTTACCAAACACATCTCTTAACGAGTCCATATCTATTGCAGGTCCTAGTCTTGATGGTTCTAATTCGTAATCACCATACACATTGATACCTGCTATTGTTGTATATGCTTTTGATAATAGTTTTTTTAGTGATGCAAGTTGTTCGTCATTAACAGGGTTTTCTGTGTTTGCAACGATCGTAACTTGAACGCCTGTCAGATCGAAAGATATCGAAGTGTCAGGATTTCGAACCTCATCGATAGGTCGGCCTCTTTGTATTCTTCCGTCTGTTAAAATAAGATAATGAGCTTGTATTCCATAAATTTTAGGAGTGGCATTTATTTTTGCAAGTGCGCTTTTAGTGCTGCCTTCTCTATCAGTTAAATTTTTTAAATCACTTACTTTTGATATTTCATGTATCGAGCTAGCGTTTACTTTTTCAGGTGGACCCCAAAGCTTATCAGTCCAACCTACAATAAACGCTATCACTTCATTATTAGTTCCAGTTTTCATTCTTGAACTATTTTCAAATTCACTTTGTAGCTCATCAGACGTATCTACAAATTCAAACTTATGTGTCTTTGGTGTATTATAACCAGACCAAGTTGATTTATTAAAACCAAGATTCGTTATTACGCTTGGCGACATATCAGGCGTACGATTACCTTTTTGTATTAGTTTACTTGTGTTTGTGTCTAGCGAAAGTTTGCCAGTAAGAGGATCAACACCTTCTATAATGTTTGGTATTTCTGGTCCGGGTCCACCGAATGCGTCTAATGAAGGTGGCACTACGCCATCTGGCAATCCAGCCATGGCATTTTTAATACTTGGAGGTAATTTAGCGGTTATTCCTTTTACCTTTCCTAGTAAGTTTGCAAAAACATTCGATCCTGATCTACCTGCACCTGGGATTAACGCGCTTGGGTCTAAATCTACGCCTGCGTTTTGAGCTTCTTTGAGTTTCGATTTAACTTCTGTTTGCACCTCTTTAGTCATTTTACTTTCGACAGTGATACCTGCATCTTTATCCTCTATCGCTGTGGTCGCCTGATCTATAACCTTTTGTGTTAGACCTGCAGGTAAGACAGCTTTTGCTTCTGTCTGTATTTTTTCTGATGGTGCAGTAGTATGAGTTTTTAGTTCATCAATTATTGAATTAACGCTGCCTTGTGTAAAAACTACTTTATTTAAATTAATATTAGACAAATTAGTTTTTTTAAATAACTTTGTTAAGTTTGTAGTTTCTGAAGAAGTTTTATCACCTGATCCGTCTGCTGCGCCGGGCTGCAACTGTGCTATTCTAACTCTTTTAACAAAGTTTGCAGTAGGCTTAGCGCCAGACTGTAAGCCTTTGAATCCACCGAACGTTGCGCCTGAAAGGTTAAACGGTGACGCATTACCAACAATCTCTTGAACGTTAAGACTGGCAGCCGCGCCTTTCATAGGACCACCAAGATCTGCAATCATTTTTTGTTGAAAAGCAACCATTTGTGGTGAAGCTGCAGCTTCAAACTCAGCCTGTGTTACTTCTGGCTTTTCATATTCTATTCTAATTCTTTGGTGAAAGCTTCTTAACGATATGCTAGTTCCATTAAAAGTATACTGAGAAGTGTCATCAAATATTGATGTAAGATTAGTAGTCGAAAAAGCATTCTTATCGCTCGTTTGAGTCTTAGCGACTCTTATGTCTGTAAGTTTTGCTATGACTTCTGGACGGCCTATCGTCAGTACGGTACCATTAAACGTACTATTTTCATTGGCACCTCGAGGCTTATCGCCAGCTTTCATGTTAATAAATGATTTATCAGCCATTATGCTGCTCCGATTCCTAATTTTTTATTTATTTCAATTGCATTAGCAATTCTTAAATCATTTCTATGTTCTGGTTTTCCCTTATTAGGACCAAATTGTATTGGCTTTCCGGAAGGCCTTTCATATTTCCTACTAAAAATCAGAGCAGCTTCTTCTGGTGTTTGCGCCTTTCTTAACTTACCAAGACCTAAGTAAGGATATTTACCAAGTTCGTATATTATGAACTTTAATTGAGCATATAAAGTTCTATAGTTTAGATTAGAATCTTTACAAAATCTCTTAAGCTCTTGCAATCGAAAGCCTGCAGCCTTACTTGGATTCCATTGAGCTATTCCAAAAGATCCTTCGTCCTTAAATCCTGATACTATCGTTGGGTTTATATTTTTACCAGACTCTTGCATTAAGTTACCAACTATCCCTGCCGCCTGTGCTGGTGTAAACGATCCACCTTCTTTTGATAGAAAAAAGTTATATGCTTTTTCAGGATTGGTGTTTCCTATCAAATTACCTTCATTTACTGAAGGTACACCAGGTCTTACTGCAGGTGGAGGCGCATTTGGAACAACCGATGTTCCGTCATACTCATTTTTAACCGAAGGTGCTTCTCTAACATCATTTCTTTTTGTTTCGACTTTAGGTATAGAGCCTAAGACTAAAGGCAGCTGCGAATCTTTACCGTCTAAAAATATTCCAAAAACTTGAGCTCTGTTTTTTATTTGTGAATTTGCACCAAGTCCAGATGTACCACCTTCAGTAACAGGTATGGAGACAGTGGCCCATGGTAAATCTTCATTTGGTATGTCCACTGTATTTGAGGTATGAATACCGTACACTCTTACTCTCACCCTGTCAAGCTTCAAAGGATCATTAACATCTACTATGGTACCAATAAACCATCTTACTTGATCTCCATAATATTCACTTTCTGGTATATGTGCGTATGCCATTATACGTTAACTTCCTTTCCAAGAGATGCCACTTTACCGCATAGCAATTCACTTGAAACCTTATCACCATTGAAAGAATGCTTGGCTCCTATTATTAGATAGTCACCTGATTTTTTTAAGTCTTTTGAAGCAGTTTGTGTGTCTGAAGTTGGATCAGCATCTAAAAATAATATCCTTATAGTTTTTCCTAAAGTATAATTATTATCACCTGTTAAAAATTCTCTACCTTTTACAGTGACGCATAAAGGCGTTTTAGATAAGAAACCTTTTATCGCTTTACTTGTAACATGTTTCATATGATCACCGCCTAAAGTTTCATCACTGTAACTTCTAAAGCCTGCATTATATGATCCTCCTCTATAACTACCAATAGAAGATATTTTACTTATGACTTTAGAATTATAAGTTGATAAATTTAATCCTTTTACTTTATATTCAGGCCCATAGTTATATTTTGAATTTTCACCACCAAGAAGATTTTGTACTAATAAACTTTTAAATACATTATCAACATCAAAATGTTTTGTTTCAGATATGCCTCTGTGAACGTCATAAAAACTGTATGAAGCACCTACGTAACCTTTTCTCATTAACTTAACTAAGTCTTCAGAATTTTCATATTTATACTCTAATATATTATATAATCTAGGTGAACCTGTTTGTTCGGACATGCTACTCGCATATATGTATGGTCTTGTGATATTATTTACAGGTTCAGATAACATTTTACCTAAATCTTTAAAAACTAAATTATTTACGCCAAGAGGAGAATACAGAAAGAAAGGTAAGCCATTATAAGTTACTGCTCTATTTTTTATCCATAACGCAGCTTCTATTGGATCCAAGTTTGGTATTATAACTTTTAAATTTTTAGTAGAATCAGTTCCATCTACAACTATATCTTTATTTATGTAAGTTGAAATTAAACCTCTAATAATGTCTGAAGGAGATCCGCTGTAAGACTTATTAACGTTTTGAGCTGCAGCTTCGAACATGTGATATTCTGTACAATGTACTATTACAGTTTCATTTCTTTCATCAAGCTTGATCACCTTTTCTATTTCATCGACAACAAACTCTTTTTTAATTTCATTACCAGTTTCAACCTCTTCAATCTGTTTTATAGCGATAGATAATTTTTCTCCTCCTTGAAAGTCGACTGTTTGTACTATGTTGATTTGATCTATAAAAGATAATCTCATTGTCAAATATGGTTTTTCAATGTGTTCATAAATTACAAACTCGGTTACTACCGCACTTATTTCAACTTCAGACTGCAGACGATCTGATGTTATAAGAGCGCTTGTAAGTACGTATTCAGTAGATCCTTCTGCGGTAGAAGCAACGTCTAATTCCATATTATCCTCTTAAAGCTCTTTTAAAGCTTGAAACCACATTTGCAATTTGACTTGGTTTAATTATTTTAATTTGTCTAAGATTCTCGTTTACTGTAAAATAAACGTCTTCATAAGTTTTTTCAGTGAGTAAACCTCCCGGACCAATAGTTGGATCTATGTCTACTATGACACCCGAACCATCTACATAGTGTGAAGCCGACTGATACTCTTTTGAACTCGATACTGTAGTCAGAGTTTCAACATCACCGTCTGAATTTGTTGATGAAAACAATTCACCACCTATAGAAAATGCGATGTCTCCTTCAACTATAATTTGTCCTAGATCTATATTTCTTCTTATAATTTTACCAGACAAGCTCGTTGTTCCGCCAGTAAGCGTTTGTCCTACTTTAAATTTATTTGCAAGATCAGCGTCTCTTGTCGTAAGTGTTGTATTAGGAAATATTTTTTTAGTGTATGCATCAAGTTCGGTTCTAACAAGAGGCCAACCTTGTTCTCTAATATCATCGTTAATCAGATAAAAGGTCCAGTAATATAAGGGTGTTCCATACAATTGTATTGAAACTTGATCAGGCCTAAAACCTTCTTGTATTGTATGAACGTTTAAAAACGTGATATTATTCTTAATTTCATCAATTACATCAACGTATGTCGATAAGTTTTGAAATATTACTGTATCAACCTCGTCTCCAAACTTATAAGTTAAGTTTTCAAATTCATTAAAGTACAGCATTAAAATCCCTTTTCTATGTCTTGTTGTTCAATCGCTCTATGTTCAACAAATGATAGTGTCAAATCTGTTTCGTTAGGTTTACCATCATTTTTAAAACCACCACCTGTTGGATTTATTGTATGTGACATATTTCTTAAATAACATGGAAGTATCTTAGGTATGTTTCTATTTTCTGAATCTTTAAAGTTAAATTTAATTTTAAAAGCATTAGGAAAGTTATATCCTAAACTTACATTTGCTTCATCACCTATAGGAACTTTGAACGCTCTAGGATATAATTCTTTTCGAAATATTTTAATTATTTTTTGTATTACTTCACCTTCTTCAGGCGAGGTAGGTATCATTTTAAATTGAAAAGTAAACTCTCTCACAATTACGCCGTTAAATAATTTTCTTACGTTTGGATTAACTATTATTCTATTAGCAATGCCAGCTGCAGCACCAAGCCCTGAGTTAAGATTTGTAAGAGGATTTCTTTCTATTGCTCTACTGGCAGCTAATCTAGCAGCTTCTGATTCAGCAGCCGCAGACAATCTTAATTGGCCTTTAAAAAAAGTATCAATAAAACTTTTTGCTTCACTTTTAATTTGGTCACCTGCTGCTCTGATTCCAGTTCCGCCGGCTTCAATTCCAGCTAAGGCTGCGCCACCAAACGCACCTAGAGTTGCGTCGCCATAAGAAACACCGTCAACGAACGCTTGAGATGGTGGAAAATACATAGTAATGATAGGAGAGTTTTGTTTAGGAAAGAATCCTAATTTAAAGTTACCAGAGTTGGTGGTACTGTTTTTAACGTTGCTAAATTCTTTTTTAGCGTCTTCTTTAGTTTTAACGAATGATTCAGTAACAGCAGCATCTGACGGTTGAAATAATGGATTACCGATACCAGTGGAAACTCCATCTATTTCATAGTTTCCTAGGTTAGATACTAAAGGATCAACACCATCAATTTCTGGTATGGCAGTTTCGTCTTCAACCTTTGCCTTGGTAGTTTCTTGAGATTTAATATTATCAGTAGTAGGTGTTATATGATTTTTTTGTGATTTACCTGGACTAGCTGTAGTGTATTCTAAAACTTGAAACTTAATTGTTGCGGCGTATGCAGGATTACCACTTACATCTACAGGGTACTCTAACTTACTAGGACCAACATCACTTGGTGACAATGGACTTGGTATTTTACCCTGTAAAGATTGACCAGTTATATCATCATCTAATCCCATAGCACTAGAATTTTTAACGCTTTTAGCAAATGGATTACCACCAGCAAAATCACTAAAATCTTTTTTTACAGTTTCTCCTAAAGGACCAGCTTTTTGATTTATGATACTGAGTTCTGACATGTTAGATCCTTATACATATATTAAAGTATTATTTCTTTATTTATATGGTTTATTCAGGTCGTTACATAGTTAAAAACAAATCAAAGTACGTAGGTGACTTTAATAACGTTATTTATAGGTCGCTATGGGAACGCGCTGTGTTCAGTTGGTGCGATAAGAATCCAAAGATAAAAGGTTGGAGTTCTGAAGAGATTGTCATACCCTACTACTATGACGTAGATAAAAAGTATCACAGGTACTACGTCGATATTAAAATGGTGTTTGAGGACAAAACTTTGTTAGTAGAAATAAAACCTGAACAGCAAACTCTTCCACCGGTGGGTCCTAAAAAAACTAAAAAATATATTGCTGAAGGTTTAATGTATGTAAAGAATATGAATAAATGGGAAGCGGCAGACAATTATGCAAAAGATAGAGGATGGGAGTTTCAGGTATGGACAGAAAAAACATTACAAGAAATGAAGCTCCTTGCTAAGCCTGTACCAGGAAAACTTAAGAAATATAAACCGTTACCATCGTATCGTAAAAAGCGTAGAAAACGATATAAATAGACTTATGAGTAACTTATTTCAAAAACTTGAACTTGAAGCTTTTCGAAAAGGCATCACGCCTCGTACACAAGAATCACGCGATTGGTTTCGTAGAAGAGTGCAACAACTTACGCGCATAAATCGTGAAGCTTTGATGAGAGAAGACGAGATCACTAAAGTTGGCAGACCGCTACTTGGAAGCATGATGATGTTTTTTTATGATCCTAAGCTTAAAGACAAGCTTCCATATTACGATACATTTCCGTTAGTCATACCGGTTGAAAGCGCTGACGGTGGATTTAAAGGTTTAAACCTACATTATATTCCTCCTATTTTAAGAGCAAAGTTTTTAGATAATTTACTTGATGTAGTTAATAATAAAAAATATGATGAGTCAACGCGTTTTACTTTAACATACAGATTACTTAAAGGTGCAGCTAGATTTAGATTCTTTAAACCATGTTTCAAACACTATTTGTTAGATCATGTTAAATCACGATTTGCACAGGTACCAGCGCCAGAATGGGAAATAGCCACGTTCTTACCAACAGCAAGTTGGAAAAAATCCAGTGCTGGAAGAGTATATTCAGATTCAAGGAAGATAGCAAATGTCTAATACCGTAGATGAATTAAAAGCTTTAGCCAACACTAAATTAGGATTTGCAAGACCAAATAGATTCTTAGTTACAATGCCAACTAACTTCGGTGGAAGCGGTGGACTTCTTGGAGGTATCATTGGTATTTTAACAGGTGGAGGCGGTGGAGCTTCTGGAAGAGAGTTAAATATATTATGTTCTAATGCAACTTTGCCAGCAAAAATTACGTTAACAAGTGAAAGACGTATCGGCATGGAGTTTCAAAAGGTTGCTTATGGGTACGCTGTTGACGACGTAAGCATGACTTTTTATTTAATGAACGATTATGGCGTAAAAGAATATTTTGATGCTTGGCGTAATACAGCAATACCCGAAGAAGGAAGTAACGCTTTTACAAGTAACTACAAGAGCCAATATGCCAAGACCGTAACAATACACCAACTCAGGCAACCTTTAGCTGGAGTTAGTAAACAAATCGGTCCTATAAGATTTAATGCGGGAATAGGTGGTGGTACTGTTTATTCAGTCGATCTTCTTGAGGCCTTTCCTGTATCGACAAGTGCAATAGAATTAAATAATGAATTAGATGGTTTAGTTCAGTTAACAGTAACCTTTGCTTACACTAACTGGAGAAGATCATCAAATACTCAAGGGTTTATTAATATGGACATTGATACACCTCTTGGTGGAATTGATGTATTATAAGGAGTGAAATGAATGGGATTACCACAATTACGAAATGATGTACCAAAGTATGAGATGATTGTTCCATCAACTAAGCAGGCCGTAAAGTTTCGACCTTTTTTAGTTAAAGAACAAAAAGTTCTTTTGGTAGCATTTGAGTCAAAAGATCCTAAGCAAATACTCGGCTCAATGCTAGATTGTTTAGAATCATGCGTTCAAGGAATAAACGTACATGAACTTGCTTCGTTTGATGTAGACTACATGTTTACACAAGTAAGATCAAAATCTGTAGGAGAGACTACACAATTATTGCATCCATGCGAAAAGTGTAAT
>VTLG01003093.1_pt1 | contig 12765 bp, 26 predicted proteins | sample 4694571 | NCBI WGS metagenome assembly VTLG01 (sample SAMN12604809, study PRJNA352737) | marine metagenome | biome: ENVO:00000447; feature: ENVO:00000209|ENVO:00000569|ENVO:01000036; material: ENVO:00002151; isolation source: viral sequences binned using virsorter ... | reverse complement strand
ACTCTAATTCTTCAGTACCGCTAAGTACCTTACTTGCCATGTTTTTAGCAAACAACTCGAACTCTCCAAACTGCTGAGAGCTAACACCCAAAGCAATCTTCAAAGTCTCTGCGTCAAACATTGTCTTATGATTATGCTTAACAATATCCTTTGCTTTCTCTCCGATCTGCATAGCTAACCGCATAGTATTATTACACACAACTCTTATCGGTGTAATGAGTGCGGAGTTGGCTTCTTTGCCAGTATGATTGATAGTGAACAACAAGTTATTAACAACTTCGTCATCCTTGCCTAGTGTAAAACCTTCTTTAGTAGAAGCCATGCACCAGACTTTACGACCACCAAACAGAGAACCTGCAGTATGTAAATACATTTCTTCCTTGTCGATGAACTCTTGAAAGAAATTAAACATCTCTGCATTCTGGAAAGGCTGATACTGTGAACCTGCGACATACTCACCTAGAATAGAGCCATCATTAGTGCGTTCTATAAAATAACTTTCTGGAATAGGCTCACTAGGATGCGTAGCATGAGTTGGGGGATAGTGGTTTTGTGTTAACTGAACTTCCCAATCACAACCAGAAGCTTCGAGCATCTCTTGAGCACTCATGTCATTATTAACTGGTGTACCCAAACCATGCCAAGGTACTTCACCAGCGAAAGCCATCGTTTCTACTTCATGTGTCATATTTTAGTATCCTTCTTTATCTGTGAAATGGAAGGGGTAGGACTCGAACCTACCATTAGGTGTTGATGCACCCTAAAATTAATCATCAAATTAATTCTATTCATCCTGCCTTGGCCTTCCATCGTGGTTAATGTTGGATCTTAAAATAATTAAATTTACCCGAAAGTCAAGTTTATAATTATTTATTATTACAGCATAAGTGTATACTGAATGCACCACAACAGCACACCCAGTACACAATAATAAAGATTATTTTTTATTCATGGGAAACGGAATCTTCTCGATATTTTATTCTTTCAATAATATCACTAGGCATTTTATCTGTTTTATCGTTGACAAAATCTTTTTGGTTATCGGTTGACAAAATCTTTTGCTCTATATGATTGACAAAATCTCTTGGCTTATACATTCTTATATGTGCAGAGAATTTTTTCTCATCAAAATCTTCATCTACATTAGATAAAAGATTGACAAAATCTTCCTCTAAAGCAAGCAACTGCCAGAGGTCTAAGTTTCTTCTATTGGTGTACTGATTAGACAGTATGTATGCAATAGCTCGGTGATATTTTGTAGGACTCATTAACTTATCTCCTTCTCCTCATAAGGGGTGTTATCAAAATTGACCATGACCTGTATCCCTGATTCCTCACAATGTATCAGTTCCCATTTATGGGTAGGACAGTTCTGAAGCCAAGCGAGTATTTCATCGCTATGTATTGTAACAATTTCTTTTTGTTCTTGTAGAGTAGGTTTTGATATTCCTGACAAGTAAGCTACTCCCTCAAACTCTTTTAGTAACTCACCATCTACAGAAAACAACTCTATAGTTTTGTGTCCATATAGATCTTTTTCCTCTATATCAAAATCTATGTGATTGTCTACGATACTTCTTGCTTTGTCTAGAGTATCAGCTTCAATATTTACGTAACAACTACGATGTTGAGAAACAAGGATTTTATACACTTTTCTTTTTTTACTAGCCATTTTTATTCTCCTCTACACATACGTTACATTGAAGTCATCAGTATTTTTAAAACAATTACTGCCATACTTTTTCTTCAAGTGTGTAGTAGTTGTCTTTTTATTACTGAACACATCTGTTAAAACCCATATACCTTCAGAAATGTATATGTTTTCTTCTGATAACATACTTCGATACATCATATAAGGTGAGTAGTACTGCCATACAGCGTAACTGCCATCGTAACCACGTTTACTGGCTTCAATGACAGGATAGTTAAAGCTGGCTCTGTTGAGCTTTAAAGGTTTAACCATTTTACCGTTTCCTTTTTCTTTTTCTAATTTCGTTGTCTGGTAAAACGTAACCGCCTTCGACTACAGATAATTCAGTGTCTTCTATTTTTCCTTCATTAAGCCATGTTGGTTTATTAATAAGTAGAGCTTCACTTATTCTTTGATATAATCTCTCCGTAGGCCTTGCACCGCCAAAGATTCCAAATCGGTTATAAATAGCCTTTAACAACTCACTGTCAGAGTAATCATCATACTCTTCTTCAGTAGTCATAAAATCTCCAAAATTTTCTTTAAATAATTCACTCCGTCTAATATTCCACTTTTCTGCTCTATATACCATTTTATGTCTCCAGTGTTGCATATTTACAACAAGTCAATCTGGTTAAGATTTTGATGAAAACCACTTTCACCAAATATCTACTCTAGAAGTATACATTATAAAGAGTGTTTATCAAGTCATTTATTTAAATTTAATGCTTGACAAAAATAAGTAGCATTTTGAACACTTTACGTCAATCTTCATAATAAAATATATGATTTCCTATTTGAATACTTTTTGATCTATTTTTGTTAACCATTCTTTCAACTCTATCTACATCATAGAATATAGCGTTTCTTCTCATTCTTTCTGAGTGTGTAACTCTAGTTTCATTAGGACTTATATGATATGTTTTTAATGAATCTAAATCTCTCTCAGTGTAATCTATGTACATAATATACTTCTCCTTTACTTTAAAAACTTTGGTTTCTTTATCTCTGTTAGAGGCAATCGTTTTTTATCTAAACAATTATTCCACACACTCCGTCTAATTCTTTTAAAATTTAAAGGATGCAATCGAGCTTCTTTACCGTAAACCCATTTTCTACCTACTTTGACTACAATACATCTAAACCCACTAGGACAAGAAGACCAAAAAGATTCATCGATGAATCCTGAGAAATAACGTAGTTTCATATATCATATCAATTCGTACATAGTATACTGCACTAGTATTTCTTCATCAACATTTAAACTTTTTGTAGTTATAAGATACAACACAAATGCGTCATACCAATAACCTTCTATTGTTTTACAATTAGCAGTGTCCTCATTACCAGTGTGGTTATAGAACGCACCTAATGGTGTTCTTATAAAATTATGTTCAAAGTGTTCATTTCTTACGTGACTGATACCTAGTACAGTAGTTTCTTTAAACTCTTTAGTAGTAAACAGACCTAGACCATCAACAGTAGACTGTTTGATTGTTAAACCATTGGGTAAAGGTTTATACATTATTACTTTCTCCTACTGTAGAACTTGTGTCTACCAATTTGATCTAACAACTCTGCATCCTTAGACCAAAATGGGTTGACATAATTAGCGTGATAGTGAGTAGCATTGCTGACAGATTCCAGTGTAATACCTGACAAAACCATTTGTGTTACGGCAATAGCACGTAACCATGCATCCATATCAGTTATGATTTCTTTTTTACCATCGCACCAATAACTAAACGAACATTTGTGCCGTACTGGTACACCATTCTTATGATACAATCCTTGGTGTGCTACATCACACACATTATCAGGATACTCGTCACTTTTAACTCTATTCATAACAACAACTGCTACAGCTAATTGTCCTATGAACTCTTCTCCTCGTGCTTCAAAATACACAACTTCAGCTAAACAATGTATATCGTTGTCATTGTCAAACGAGCTTGCTCTAGTCATACCTAGTGTTACAATAATTGACATAAATATAACGAACATAATAACAATCAATGTTAATACAAATTTAACACCTAACGTAAACCAATTATTTTTCACACTTGCATTCCTTTTCTTTCGGAAGGTACACATCTACCAGACATTCACATTTAGGACAAGACAAATTCGTAACCATACAGTAATACTCATCCTCATCTGATATATCGTGATCTGCACCCCAAATTAATTCAGTGTTACAATGCCAGCATTTCATTTGATATCTATCAACTCAGCTTCATTCAATACTACTTTATAAAAATATTCTCCAGAACTTACAGCCCTGTTAGGTACTTCTACAACTTGTGACTTCATAACGTGCTTGTAGTTCATCTTCCAAGCTTGTTTACAATCACCTCGTATAATATAAAAATAAAATTCTGGTTGTGTATTTAATTGTAACACATAATCTATAAGTTTTTTCTTTCGATAAGGTATGTGTACATCTTGCCATACTTCAGGCCATTCTCCTGTCCACATATGTTTCATCTCAACTTCATGGTAGTACGTAGTGTCTTTGTACACACTCTCTAAATCCATACGCATAGTCTCAATAGGCTCTTGTACTGTATGTCCTATACTCTTTAAGAATCTGGTTATACAATTTTTACCTTTCGTATCATTTAACTCATATCTTTTTTTATCAAAAGATTTGTACTTAATGTGCTGTAGGTTCGTAACCATATTTTTCCTTTAAATTATACTCAAAGCTAGTTATTTCAGAAAACGTTAAACCATAGTGTATGGCTGTAAGATCGAGAGCTTCTTTAACACCAATGTTTTCTTCTTCGATTAATATTCTGATAAATTTTATGGCTCTAAGAAGATGTAATTGATTTGCATAACTCTCATCTTCTAATGCATCAATATCCATTTTTAGTATCCTTTGTTATTTTTGGTGTATATTTACGATAACCTTTACACCACATTATAAGTTTATGTAACTTATTTTTTATTGTTTTTAGCATTGTTACCCGAATATCTCATCGTTTGGAATTTTAGTAACTCGATCAATTGCACATGGTTTTGTAAACTCTACAAGTTTCCAGCACATCTCATGTAAGTACACATCATCTCTATCTTGAGATTTATTTAATATGTACTGAGCATATTCCTCAATTTTATCCCATTGCATATTATTCTCCTTTCTTCAACTGAAACATAATATACTTTTTATCTTTATCATCTAAGAGTATACTAGGGATAGGTAGAGGTATATACTTAGTATTTTCTGGAGATTCTTGTACTCCAGTATAATTCCATTCATAACCATTGTCTAATTGTTTACCTACAATGTCAAAGAACTCTTGGTTATCTGACACAAAAGAAAACCCAGTAAGAACTGAGTACACAACAATAACAATTCCCATATTAAAACATCCACTTCTTATTCTGAAATTTTATCCAAGCTATTCCTTTGACATTTACATTGCGGTATTGTTTTTTACTCATTTCAAATACTACAAGATATTTGTCTAAGTCTACAGTAGGTTTTCCTGTACCACAATACTTTAGTACATTTAACCTTCCAGTTAATTCTCTACGATCAAAGTTTTTAGTAAAGAAGTTTACAGTAAATATTTTATTACCTACTGCTTTTTTTATATTCTGTGTTAAATCCTTTGTAGGTATTACATTGGATTCTGAAGTCTCAACGTAACTATATATTGTCTCCATGTATTTTCTCCTTGCAATTATATTAAATATAGTATAAGCTTAATTATGATAATTTGTCAACAGTTAATTTAATTCAATAATATCAAGGGTTTGATATGAGTTATCAAAAAAAACAAAAAGACAAAATGATAAAAAATCATATTGCAAAAGATTTAAGAACACCAAAATACAAGCAACGAATTGTTGCTAGTAAGAAAAGGTATTCTAGATTAAATAATGCTGACATATACAACAAGTATATAGAGGATACTAACAAATGAAACAAGAGCACGTTATAGAGATGAAAAATGAGAATATACAATTACGAAATAATGTACAAGATTTACAAGACCAATTGCAATATTCTTATAAAAGAATTAATGCATTGACAAAACAACATTATGAGTGTATACGCATTATTAGTGAAATTGATGTAACTAAATACAATCAAGAAGTTTTTAAGGATGTTGTTTCAGCTATAGACGAAGAGGTTAGTTCTAAAAATCGATTTCCTTTTTATATGTCTGATTTACCAGATTCTAAAAAATTTAAATTTAGAGATTAAGGAAACATAATATGCTTAGTTCTAAACAAGATGCTTTCTTAAATGAGCTAGAAACATTGTGCAGAAAATATTCTGATCGTAGAGAGTGGCAATGGAAATTAGAGTCTGATCGTGAAGATGGTATAATGTTTAAATTCTTTTACGTAGATGTAGAAGATGAGGGTATTGACGAAGATACAGATGAGTAGTCCACGTAAACTTATTATCGACATAGAAACTGATGCAATAGATGCAAATGTTATTTGGTGTGTTGTGTGTAAAGAGCATAACACACCAGATGCTGAGTACAAAGTGTTTACTAATAAACAATCATTTAAAAATTACTTGTTGAAGGATGATATACTCATAGCACACAATGGAATAGGATTTGATTTTCTTGTGTTAAACAAACTTTGGGGTGTAGAGATAGATTATACTACCGTAATAGATACACTCATACTATCTAGGTTATTTAATCCTGACAGAGAAGGTGGTCACTCTCTGGCAAAATGGGGTGAGACTTTAGGCTACAATAAACTTGACTTCAGTGATTTTAATAAATATTCTGAACAGATGCTCGTGTACTGTAAGAGAGATGTAGATATCACTGACAAACTTTATAAACATTTACGGATAGCTGGTGATAAATTTTCTAAACAGAGTATAGTTTTAGAACATCGTATAGCACACATCATACAGAAGCAGAAGATACATGGTTTTTATCTAGATCGTGACAAGGCTGTAAGTTTATTTACACATACTAAACAGAAAGCACAGATGATACAGAGAGAAATAAAACAACACTTTAAACCTAGACCTAAGTTTTTAAAAGAAGTGACACCAAAATACAAACAGAATGGTGAGATGTCTCGTTCTGGTGTAATGCATTACGTAGATGACATAAACGACATTGGTGGTTCTTTCTCTGTATTTGAGTACCGTGACTTTAACCTAGCTAGTCCTAAACAAATAATAGAACGGCTAGATGAGTGTGGATGGAAACCAAGAGTATTTACACCAAAAGGATCACCGAAAGTTTGTGAAGAAAACTTGGAAACTATCCCCGATACTGCTCCAGAACCAGCTAAGAAACTAGCAGAGTGGAAGATGCTAGAGACACGATGGAAGACTGTAGAAGCATGGTTAGATAATCTTGACGAAAACAGTAGAGTACATGGAGATGTACACACTATGGGTGCTGTAACAGGCCGTATGACCCATTCTAATCCTAACATGGCTAATGTGGTGTCAAATGACAAACCTTATGGTGAGGAGTGTAGATCTTGTTGGAGTTCTCCTAACGAACAGTACCGTATTGTAGGTATGGATGCAAAAGGTTTAGAGCTACGTATGTTAGCACATTATATGCGTGACAAAGACTACATGGACGTAGTAGTTAATGGTGATCCACATACTGTAAACATGAAAGCTGCTGGATTGACAACAAGAGCACAGAGTAAAACGTTCATTTATGCATTTTTATATGGTGCAGGTGCAGAGAAACTAGGTAAAGTTGTAGGTGGTAATGCTACTGATGGTGCTCGATTAAAAAGAGATTTCTTAAATAATATGCCGTCATTGGCTAGATTAATTAGTAAGGTACAGCGTCTGTCAGAAGTAGGAAGCATTGAAGGTCTGGATGGTAGACGTATACTAGTACGTCATCAACATGCTTCCTTAAACACATTGTTGCAAGGGGCAGGTGCTATCACTTGTAAACAATGGTCTATCTGTATGGATGACTACATAAAACAAGAAGGACTTAGAGCGTATCTCGTTAACACAATTCACGATGAGATGCAGTTCGAGGTGCATGTTAAGGACGTTGACAAAATAATTTCAGCTTCGGACTTGACAATGCAGAAAGCAGGGCGTATACTAGGGGTAAGGCTACCTCTTAACGCTGATGCAAAAGTTGGTCTTAATTGGGCCGAAACACATTAATGTAAACACAAAATAAAGGAAATCAATATGATCGTAAGTGGTACAGCAAAATGGGCAAGTGTATTAGAGCCTAATTCTATGTCATCTAAGTATCAAGTTGACATATGCCAGCTAGATAAGAAAACAGTAAAAGAGTTGGAAAGCGTTGGCATAACTGTTAAGGTTGGTGAAGGTGAAAAAGCAGATCAAGGATCTTATGTTACTGCTAAGACAGTACGCCCACCAAGAGTTATGGATAGTAAGAAAAATCCTTGGCCTATAGACAAGAAAGTAGGTAATGGAAGTAAAATTAAAGTTTCTATCAATCCTTATGAATGGAAATTTCAAGGTAAATCTGGTGTCAGTGCATCGTTAAATTCTATGATGGTTGTTAATTTTATAGAGTACACTGGCGGTGGGGATGATCTAGATGAAGAAGATGGATTTGTTCTTGATGATGCGGATATAAACGAATTATAAGTTGTCTCCTGAGTCCTGAGTATGACTTAAAAAACTGCTCACTTTCAATGGTAGGGGATTTAGTATAAAGCACTAAGTTGGCTAGTAATGAGGGATGGGTTACTAGTATTTTTTATTAACGTAGGACATACACACACATGGTTAAAAAAATTAAAAAAATTTCTACGTTAGTAGAAGATATACACACGCTTATCGACACAGGTAAACACAAATTAGATACTGATAATTTAAATTTATTCTTAGATACTCTGAAATATGAAGTTACTCGTTTTCTTGCACCGTATGAAGGTGAACGCAAAAATTTACGATTATCGGCTGTAGGTAGAGAAGATCGTAAACTTTGGTACGAGATGAACGATACTAAGAAGAGAAAAATATCACCACAATTACGTATGCGTTTCTTCTACGGTAACATAGTAGAAGCACTGTTGTTATTCTTGGCACAAGAGTCTGGACACGTTGTAAAGGATCAACAGAAAGAAGTTAAATTAGAAGGAGTCAAAGGACACATTGACGCTATCATAGATGATGTGTTGGTTGATGTTAAATCTGCATCGGATTACAGTTTTAAAAAATTTAAAAATGGTACACTATTTGAGGATGATCCTTTTGGGTACTTAGGACAGATTAGTTCTTATATGGAAGCTCTTAATTTAGATGAAGGAGCATTTTTAGCTTTCAACAAAAATACAGGTGCAATTACATTATTAGAGATTGATGAGTTAATGACAATCAATGCATCGAGTAGAATTAAACATTTAAAGAAAGTGATAAAACAGAAGACAGCACCTGATAGATGTTATGGTGATGAAGAATATGGAACGAGTGGAAACAGAGTTGTAAATAATAATTGTAATTACTGTGAGTATCGTGTAGACTGTTGGAAAGATGCTAACGCTGGAAAAGGTTTAAGAACTTTTAAATATGCTAGTGGTTATAAATATTTTACTAAGATTGTAAGTGAACCTAAAGTAGAAGAGATAAAGAACTTATAAAATGAATAAAAAAAATCCTTTGAGAGATCGTGGTGGGCCTATATATGATGAAAAAGGAAGTAATGTTATTTCTTTGAAAGAAAAAAAAGATAAAGAACAAGAAGAATTTAACCAAAAAGTTGAAGAACTTAGTAAAACACTTCCTTTTGGATGTGTTTATGTAAGTGATGGTATGTATTTAGACGTAGCTGTAGCAGAAGCACTAGGAATGGATTGGGATGAAGATACATTAATTCCTTGTTCAGCTTCTGAAATGGAAGATGAAGAATAGTTAATGGGAGATCTTATTAAAAGACATCAACCTTGTCCTGACTGTGGCAGTAGTGACGCACTTAGTCTGTACACAGATGGTACATATTGTTTTTCTTGTAAACGAGGAAAGAAACCTGATGAACTAGAAGATGAAGAAGAATATGAAGAGGATACAAAACAAATGCCATCAACACCACAACTAAAAGCAACAGGTGTAGTTAAAGAGATACCTGACAGAAACATAAGTAAGTTTACGTGTGCTAAGTACAATGTAATGATAGATGATGATGGTAAACATATCTATCCTTACTATAATGCAGATGTAGAACACGTAGCCAGTAAGATACGAACACCTCATAAGAACTTTAGAATAGAAGGTGATGTAACGGATGTTGGGTTATTTGGGCAACACTTGTTTAAGAGTGGTGGTAAGTACATTACACTGGTAGAAGGTGAACTAGATGCTCTTGCAACACACCAGATATTTGATTGTAAATGGCCTGTTGTCAGTATACGATCTGGAGCAGCAGGTTCGTGTAAAGATATAGAAGCTAACTACGAATATCTTATGAGCTTTGATAATATTATTATTTGCTTTGATAACGACAAAGCAGGAAAACTTTACGCTAAAAAAGCTTCTGAACTACTCTCGCCAAAAGCTCGTATAATGAGGATGCGTTACAAGGATGCATGTGAGTATTTAGAGAACTATGAGATAGAAGAGTTTAAATCAGATTGGTGGAATGCAGAGATATATACACCAGATGGTATCGTAGCAGGTGAAGGCTTATGGGAGAAGATGTTAGAAGGGCCAATGCAATCTGTTGTGGATTATCCTTTTCAAGGTATCAATAAACTAACATATGGTATACGTCCATCAGAACTCGTTACAGTGTGTGCTGGTACTGGTACTGGTAAGAGTAGTTTTTTACGTGAGATAATCTATCACATATTTAAAAATACAAAAGATAACATCGGTTTGATGTTTATGGAAGAGAGTGTACGCACAACAGCAGAAAGCTTAATGAGTTTACATTTAAATAAGTTACTACATTTACCTACTACAGCAACAACAGATGAGGAATATAAGGATGCTTTTGATCAGACTTTGGGAACTTCTCGATTCTTCTTTTTCGACCATTTCGGCTCGAATACAATCGAGAATATTATTAGCCGTATTCGGTATCTTGTTCGTGCTCTTGGTTGTCGGTTTATCGTATTAGACCACATCTCTATACTGGTGTCCTCGCAAGAGAACAATATGGATGAGCGTAGAACTATTGATGCCTGTGTTACCAAGCTACGTACAGTTGTGCAAGAGCTTGGTATCACTCTCTTTATGGTGTCACATTTACGTAGACCTTCTACTGGTTCGCATGAGCTAGGCTCTGCTACTGTAAGTTTATCTGACTTGAGAGGTAGCCACAGCATAGGTCAGTTAAGTGACATTGTAATAGGACTAGAACGTAATGGACAAGCAGACTGTGGTGTAGAAAGAAACACAACAATAACACGAGTAATAAAGAATAGGTTTTCAGGTCTTACTGGCCCATCAGGTGATCTTCTTTACGATACAGAAACAGGACGTATGCAAGAAACTTACTTGAATAGTGATGATGAATTGTAAGGAAGATACAATGCTAAGAAAATATAAAAATTTAATAATAAAAGAAAAAAAACAAACTCCTATACGTATGACTTCTTTTTTAAAAGGTGATGTAGCTGAATTAAAAGCAGCAGCATGGTTAATGGAACAAGGGTTTTTCGTGTTTACAAATGTTTCTAAATCAGGTGCAATAGATCTTATTGCAGTACGTGAAAAGTTAGGAAATTGTGTAATATATCCTATTGATGTAAAAACAATGGTTTATAATATAAAAAAGAAAAGTAGCGGAAAAATTAATGGATATAATACTCATGTTCTTACGCCTGTTCAAAAAGAAATGAATGTACGTTTACTTTATTATTATCCTAAATCTGGAAAATTTATGTTTCAAGATGAAGAAGAAAAACTATTACCAAAAAGTATAAGAACTGGTTTAGATAGACATGTATTTGATGTAAAAGAATAGAATGACAGTACTTCAACTAACTAATTTTAACATACGAGACTTAGAATTAAATCCTAATGTCTACGTTCTGTACTTAGAGAACGAGAAGAGAAAAGGTGGAGATCGTTTATGCATCTCTCTAAGGGATCATCACCGTTCTCTTGGTATCGTTGTTAAGAAATCTGGTGGAGTAGATGAAGAGAGCTACTACACGAATAGAGAGTTTGAGTGGGTAAGAGAGAGTCTTGAGAAAGACTTCAATACTGTTTTTAATATTCTTAACAATAGACATGATGTTTTTATACCTATGGAAATATTTACAACGAACCACTGGATAGAAAACGTAGCAAATAAGGTAGGTTCTAAAATAGTACAATGTTTACATCATAAATGGAATGATATGCTACACAAGTACAGTTCTAAAAAAATACAATCTAGACAATGAGGAGAGTACAATGAATACGTCTTCACCATTATTACATGCATTACGTGCAATTTACGAATCACAGATACTTACTGCTAAAGCTAAGATAGAAGTATATATTACAAATCCTGTAGGTGTAGGAGATCATTCTACATTGACAGAAACTATTGATGAGCAAATTAATGTATTATCTACGGCATATGATAAATTAAAAGTATTAGAAGATTATTACCTTGATAAACAAAACAAATAAAATTATAAGATATAGATCAAATTTAGAAGCTTGTTTCGCTAGGGATTTACAAGAAAAGAAATTGACATTTGATTACGAAAAGACTAGACTATCTTTTGTACCGAAAGTAAAACATTATACTCCTGATTTTTATCTAATAGATTATGATTTTTACATCGAGACAAAAGGTTTATTTATAGCCAGTGATCGAGCTAAACATTTACTTATTAAAGAACAATATCCTGATCTTGACATAAGATTTATTTTCTCCAGACCTACGAATAGACTTGACAAACGTTCCAAATCTACCTACGGTGATTGGTGCGATAAATACGGATTTTTATACGCAAAAGAGAGGATACCTGCCAAATGGCTGAAGACAATGAAGACGATAACATAGCGGATAGAGCAAGAAAGATCTTGGACAGTGAACAAGATTTTATCGATAGTCTGAGTACTCTTGAAAATAAAGAAAGAGTGTTTATTGTTCTGCAAGGTAGTGATAAAGATGAAGAGGGTT
>VTLG01001386.1_pt1 | contig 12765 bp, 24 predicted proteins | sample 4694571 | NCBI WGS metagenome assembly VTLG01 (sample SAMN12604809, study PRJNA352737) | marine metagenome | biome: ENVO:00000447; feature: ENVO:00000209|ENVO:00000569|ENVO:01000036; material: ENVO:00002151; isolation source: viral sequences binned using virsorter ... | reverse complement strand
GCATGGGACGATAAATTATTAAATGCTAAAGTAAGATCATGGAACAGATCAGAAAAAGGTTACACATGCACTCAGAGTCCTATTAGCGATCATTGTAAAAAAGGAATTTGTGTTAAGAAAAAATTTGGAGTCTTAGCAGGATCTAAGGGAACTTATCCAATCTTAACTAATCTTAAAAAAATTGATCTGGATCCAGAACCTGAGTATGAATTTGATGTCATTAAACCAAATGGAATCAGTACAGCAACGGTTCATTGTCGTTCAGTAGAACATGTAACTGACCAACGTAAAAGAAGAAATGCAATAGCGAAAGCAGCAGGATTTCCTCCACCGATTATTAAAGGGGATGAGGACCAGGTCGTTCTTGATGCTTTGTGGAAGACACAAAAAATAGTTAATCCCCCTATAGGCACAACTCCTAAAGAGAAACTACATGATGTACTACATGCTAAAATTAATGGACCCAAGGCTATGAACGATGCAGGATTTAAAACAGGAACTGTTTTAATAGAGGAAGGTTTTGCCTTTTTTAAATTTGATAAATTTTATGACAAATTAAAATCCAAGAACTGGAAATACATTGAAGATAAAACAGGAGTCATGATGAAAAATACATATAAAGATTGTGGCATTGAGTTTTTAGATCAAAAAAGATTTCCAACCAAGGACAAGGGAAAATATAATACACCCACTAAGAACATTGTAAAAATTTCTATCAAAGAATTTGAAAACGTTCCAATCCATCACACTAAAGTAAAACATAAAACAGAAATTTTATGATGAGAAAAATACTCGGGCCTCCGGGAACAGGGAAAACAACACGTCTCTTACACTACGCCCGAACTTTTCTTAAACTAGGAACTCCAATTGATAAAATAGGGTATTTTGCTTTTACTAAAAAAGCGGCTGGTGAAGCTAAAGAAAGAATGCTGGATCAAAATTCACACATAAGTGAAAAACAATTAAAACATTTCAGAACATTACACTCTCTAGCTTTTTGGAGATTAGGTATGAAGAAAAGTGAGGTGATGCAGGATGAACACTATGAAGATATAGGCAGGAGTGTGGGGATAGAAGTAACAGTCTATAGCAATGGAGAAGAAAAAACAGGTTTTGTGGATTCAGACAGTGAATATTTTAATTTAATTAATTCTGCTCGAATCAAAGAGATATCTATTGAAGATGAATATAACACTGGCATGTATTCTTACGAGCTAGAAAAAAATTTATTATATATTTTAAGAGATGAACTAGATAATTACAAAGAATCATTCCACCTTAAAGATTACACCGACATGATCGAAAAATTTATTAAGGCAGAATTGTGTCCTAAATATGACGTCGTTTTTATTGATGAAGCTCAAGACTTATCGGCGATTCAATGGAAAATGTTTGATGTTTTAAAGAAAAATTCTAAACATGTTATCCTAGCTGGTGATGATGATCAAGCTATTTATGGGTGGGCGGGAGCCGATGTTAAACGATTTCAACAAGAACCTGCAAAAGAAATAGTATTACCACAGTCTTATCGAGTTCCTAAATTGGTCCAACATATTGCTGACAATATTTTAAGTAGAATACCAGATGAACGGAGAATAAAAAAAGAATGGGAAGCACGAGATGAGGACGGCTCAATATATTTTGGAACATCAATTGAAGATGTGCCTCTCCAAGAAGGAAAATGGTTAGTGTTAGCTAGATATAATGATAAATTAATAAAACTTAAACCTATTCTCCGAGAGATGGGAATTTATTTCGAATATAAAAATAGAAAGAGCTATAAAACAAGACTCTACGCAGCGATACAGAACTATACGCGGTGGACCAATGGCTCATTGCTCTCTATCTCAGAATGTAAGGATTTATTTGAATATTTCGGAAAAGAATTTCCTGGAAAAGAAGAACGGATGTATGATTTAAAAGAATTTGGATACCAACGAACGCACACTTGGTTCGAAGTTTTTGAAACTGAACCAGAGGACAGTTTATATATTAGAGACATGCTTCAAAGTGGTGAAGAGCTATCAAAAACCCCTCGTGTAAAACTATCTACCATTCATGCAGCTAAGGGAGGCGAAGCAGATAATGTTTTACTTATCTTAGACAACACTAAAACTATACGGGAAGCTGTTGAAAAAAGTCAAGATAAAGAAGATGAAGAAAACAGAGTCTGGTATGTGGGCGTCACACGTACTAAACAAAATTTATATATCATGACTGCAAAAAAGGAGGAGCACGGATATGACATCGAAAGTCTACAGTAAACAGATCGGAGGATCTCATTATAAAAACTTTAAAATTCAACCAAGTAAATTCGTAATAGAAAACGAGTTGCTTTATCCAGAAGGATGCGTTATAAAATATATCTTGAGACATAGGTTGAAAGGAAAAAGACAAGATTTGGAAAAAGCAATTCACTTTATAGAAATGATTATTGAAAGAGATTATTCGTAATGCGAATACCTAAATTTGAAGCTCAAACAGAATGGGTAAGACCCACAGAATTTCCTGATCTACGCCAAGTAGATGAAATAGCAATAGATTTAGAAACAAAAGATCCTGACCTTATTAAAAAAGGATCAGGTTCGATTATTGGTAATGGAGAAGTTATAGGTATCGCGGTGGCTACTTCTTTTTATAAAGGATACTTTCCAATCGCTCATGAAGGTGGTGGTAATATGGACAAACAAAAAGTTCTGTTATGGCTTAAAGATATATTAGAATCTCCTTCCACAAAAATTTTTCACAATGCTATTTACGACGTCTGTTGGTTAAGAGCTATGGGTTTCAAAATCAATGGAAACATTGTTTGTACCATGATTGCAGCAGCCATCACTGATGAAAATAGATTTAGATATGATCTAAATAGTTTATCCTGGCATTATTTGGGGTATGGTAAGAACGAAGCTGCTTTGGCTGAAGCTGCATCTGAATGGGGTATCGATCCTAAAGCTGAAATGTATAAACTTCCTGCTATGCATGCTGGATCTTATGCAGAACGAGACGCAGAAGTAACTCTAGGCCTATGGCAAGAAATGAAAAAAGAAATTCTTAATCAGGACCTGGAAGATATATTTGATCTAGAAACAGAACTCTTCCCATGTCTAGTTGATATGAGATTTAAAGGTGTTCGTGTAGATATTGAAAGAGCGCATGTAATGAAAACAGAATTTAAAAAAGCTGAACAAGATTTATTACATAAGATAAAAGGAGAAACTAATATTGATACACAGATATGGGCAGCAAGAAGTATTGCAAACGTATTTGATATATTAAGATTAGAGTACCCACGTACAGACAAAACTGAAGCGCCATCATTTACTAAAAATTTTTTACAGGAACATAAACATCCTGTTGTTAATATGATTGCTAAAGCAAGAGAGATTAATAAAGCACACACAACTTTTATAGATTCTATTCTACGTTACGAACATAAAGGAAGAATTCATGCTGAGATAAATCAGCTTAGATCACAAACCGGGGGCACCGTAACTGGTAGGTTTTCCTACCAGAATCCAAACCTACAACAAATTCCTGCAAGGAATAAAGATTTAGGACCTAAGATCAGAAGTTTATTTATACCTGAAGAAGGATGTAAGTGGGGATGTTTTGACTACAACCAACAGGAACCAAGACTCGTAGTTCATTATGCATCTCTTTATAAATTACCTTCAGTCTATGATGTTGTAGATTCTTATAAAGAAAATACTAAATCAGATTTCCACCAGACCGTAGCAGACATGGCTGAGATTCCTAGATCACAAGCGAAAACAATTAACCTGGGATTATTTTATGGAATGGGAAAAGCAAAACTTCAAGCAGAACTAGGAGTAACTAAAGAGAAAGCAGCAGAATTATTTAATCAGTATCATGCCAAAGTTCCATTTGTTAAACAGCTAATGGAGAAGGCTTCCAACAGAGCACAGGACAGAGGACAGATAAGAACTTTACTAGGTCGACTGTGTAGGTTTCATTTATGGGAACCCAATAGTTTTGGTATGCACAAAGCCATGACTCATGAAGACGCACTCAGGGAACATGGACCAGGCATTAGAAGAGCTTATACATACAAATCTTTAAATAAATTAATTCAAGGATCAGCTGCTGATATGACAAAAAAATCTATGTTAGAGCTGTATAAAGAAGGGATTATAGCACATATTCAGATCCACGATGAGCTTGATTTATCTATTCAAAATGAAAAAGAAGCCCAAAAAATCGTTGAGATTATGGAAAATGCTGTTACACTTGAAGTTCCTAACAAAGTAGACTATGAGTTCGGGTCTAATTGGGGGGATATATATGATTAATAATAGGAGGAAACTATGGAAAAAATAGTTCAACAGGCTAAAAAATTATGGACATTAGCTATGACCAATAAAAAAGTTACTATTGGTGTAGTTATAGCTGTCATAATTATATATAACTTAGCTACAAAATAATCATGACACATGGCTTACTTGAATGCAAACATTCCTGTAACTTATGCACAGATTAGGAGAGAATATCTCTACGACCTTAAAGAACATCACGAAGAAGTGGAAGACTGTATTATATTCGGCCTGGCATCTATTACAGGGCGTCCCATCCTCTTTCATGCTATTATGGAAAACGGTGCTGTATTCTATAGGTTGCCGATATCCGCTTTTATTCAAAGAGGGTTTAAAGCAAATCAGGTTCCTAGGATGCGACTTGATGAGCTGGAGCTGTGGAATTGCTTTAGTTACTACCCTAGTGTTACTTCTTTTGATATCTTAGACGGTCAATCAGGAAAATATTTTGGAAAAGATAAACAAACTCACGCGGGTGCGTACCTTTTTACAGTTGACTGGGCGCACCCAGAGAGTAATATAGTAGATACAGATCATTCAGAAATTCCGCACGAACATAAGTGCGCACACATTCTTGCTCTAGAGAATGGAAATTATGCAGCACAACCTAACAATCGTATCCTTTGGGATATCCCTTCGTTCACAGTAAAAGACGAAGTACCTGATTGGAAGGTTCAAACTTCTGAATGGAATGTAGAGGACACAAGGAAATGGAAAACAGAAGACACTGATAGGTTCTTCTACGATATTGAGGAAACAAAAGATGACTGAACGATTTTGTAAAAAATGTAATAAAATGTGCCACTGCACCAACGCAGAAAAAGGTGAATGCACCAACTGTGAATGTAATGGTAGAGAAGAGGACTCAACATATGAAAATAACGGCGGCCTTGTAGTCGACGACACAGGAGAATGTGAAGGTTGTCAATGATAAATGATAAAATTATTACTGCACTCTTGGCTATTCTCATCGCCCTCTCCGGATGGAGTCTCACGACAACAGTCGGGCTTAAGTCAGATGTTGCAGTTCTTAAAGAAAAAGTATCGGGAGTTGAAAATGAAATTCAGGACTTTAAAAATTTTAAGGGCAAGAAGAAACGCAAGAAGAAGAAACAAGACTGAGAGGTGGGTGCGTCTTATAGTTATCCTTTGCTTTATCACCCTTATGATCCTACCACTTTTAGCTGGATGTAGTAGTAAGATGTGTCCAGACCAAACTAAAATTGAAGTTGGTGTAACGGAAACAGATGCAAAAAACGATAAGTTTCAAGAAAAGAAACTATTGACTCAAACTTTTAAATGGGGGAAAAAGAAGTGTAATGACGGATAAAATTTTACCCATGCTTATTGGATTATTAATTGCTCTTGGTGGTTGGAGTCTTTCAAGAACATTTGAACTCTCTACTATACAAGCAGTACATGAAGATAAGGTTCAAAAATTAGAAAGAACAGTAGATAAATTAATTGTTAAAATGGACGATTTAAAAGATAAAGAAAAAGAAATCATGGAACAACATAAAAAATTATTTGAAGTTCTAGAGAATAACCAACCTACAACAGGATATAATTACAACTAATGGCACTCAAGATTTCAGACGAAGCAAAAGTACAGATGCCGATGAAAACGGTTGCCAGTTTGATCGCCCTCGTCGCGAGCGGCACCTGGGCTTACTTCGGTATCATTGAGACTCAAAACCAGCACTCAACAAAACTAGAACTAATGGAAAAGGATCTCGTAGAAAACACAGCTTTCCGTATCGGATGGCCTCGGGGACTTTTAGGAAGTCTTCCGGCTGATTCAGAACAATTTATGCTGATCGAACATATGAGTGGGCAAGTAGAAAAAATAGAAGTAGCAATGCAGGATATGATGTCAAATACCGTAAACATTCAACGTTTACAAAAGGATGTAGAGAAGATATTATCCGATATTGAAAAATTAAAAGATAAACAAAGAACTTTTTCTAATGGAGACCATCAATGATTGAGACAGTATTCGCCCTCCTTTTAATTTGGGACCATGAAATTAAAGAACACTTAATTCAACCCACCCTCTCAAAATGCCTTAAGGCCAAACGTATATCGATGCGGGACAAGCAGCCCACAGATAGAGTAGTCTATAAATGCATCAAGTCTAAGGCTAAGACCGAAATATATATGGGTGAAAAGAAAATACTTTCTTTAATACTAGAGTAATGAATAAAAAATCATATGCTTTTTTTCTTAAAAAGAATAGAAGAAAGAATCCAATTGCTAAAGATTTAAGTGATGGACGTTACCATCAGCGTGTGGTAAAAGATAAGACAAAATATAATAGGGGAGAAGATGAGCAAGAATGGAAAAGACATGTTCGGGAAGGGCTTTAACGTCCGCGCAGAAGTAACTAATGGAATATGCCCTGTATGTGAATGCCCCACAGTTTTTGTATCTATTTTTAAAAATTTTTTTAGATGTATGCATTGTGGTGGAGACACAGAACAAAAAGTTAACGGAGTGATTAGTTATATTCCCGCTAGTGTAACAGGAAATAAACATCCAGTTTTAACTCAGGTTTCGGACAACCCTAAGGACAATGGCTAAAGCCCCAAAATACGGCTCCAGTTTTTATCATAAAAGAACAAAGAAAAAGAGGCCTGGACGCCATAAAAAGAATCGCAATAAACACGAGAAAAGAATGGGCCTCTATTTACCTAGAACTGGCACTTGACATTTCTCCCATAATTTCTTATACTATCTTTAATGAAAAAAATCAGCGCCATGCGGCTAGCCTATACGTGCGCGCCAGGTTTTGCTCATTAGGGTTCTTAAGTAAGCCCTAATGGGTTAATATGAAAAAAAAATATGAGAAAGATAACACTAACCACTAATGATATTAACCAGAGACAATGGTCTACTTTAATTTTAGAACTTAACAGTATGTCTAAAGCATGGAGAAGATTTGGTGTTGCTATAAAAATCAACGCAGCGCACTCAGGAAGAATTATTAAGTGGGGAAATAAAAGAAATGATGAAAAGGACGTCCGCTCACAAAAACCTACTTAATATAGACGAAGGAGCAACTCCAGAGCACGACCTATGGGTTACTGTTTTAAGTAAAGCAGCGCATGATGCACTTTACTGTACAGATTGGAGAGAATCTCGTATAGCTATTGCATGGTTTAAGGCCGGGGGCTTTAATTTTAGAAAAGTATGTGAATACGCAGGGCGAGACCCTTCGTATGTGCACAAAGTAATGAAACTTCCTATCCAAAAAAGAGAAAACGAAATGAATGGGAAAAGGAATTGAAGTATCTCGTACTACTAATTCTTTTATTTGACGGAGAGTTAGTAACGGAACGGATATCTTACCCTATGTTTCTGGGATGTTTCGACGCGGGTCATGCCCACATTAAAACCATCGCTACTCACAGGTGGGGTATGCGAGAAGGTCCTCCTAATTTTAAATTTGATGGCATGCGCCAAGGATGGTATCTCCACGACAAAAGAGGCACGGTCCAGGGATTTTATTGTTCCTAATAAAACCTAACCGGTTTACAATTATACTTCACCCCTAGCTTTAACTCATTTACTTTTTTAAATCCCGTTTTACTCATTATCCTAATGGACTCTTGATGTGCCGCACGCGAGCACGCATACCAACTATCAAACTGTGTGGGGAATTCCATAGGGGGCATACATGTTTGACCCTCTAAAAAAGAGCACACCCATATTATTAAAATATATTTCATAAGCCTATTGACTACTATTATATTATGGGATATATCACATAGATATATGAACACAACAGAAAGAGGTATATCACATGACTGACATTAGTCGATACAAAAATGTTTCGTTAACCAGGGATACTTATCAAAATTTAGATAAGATTCGCAGAATCATAACTCCACACATAATTCAGAGTCGGAGTGGAACTATTAACATTTTAGTTAATAAAGAAATTCAGAGGTTAAATGGAAAAGATAAATCTAAACAAAAGTAAAACTACCATTTGTCCACGCTGTAAAGGAAATGGTTATTTTATAATCAAAGAGAGCGTGCAAAACCAGGTAGACACAGTGGTACAATGTACTATGTGCAACTCAAGAGGGGAACTAGATGATCCGAAGGATGATATTATTATCACTTCTAAGGGCGTCCAGCAGATACAATGAAGATAACTGATCACCTAAAAACACCTGTAATTCCCATGGGACCGTCTAAAATAATTAAAGATCTAGGAGAAAAAAATGCAAAACTTACAAAGCAAGTAGAATTTTTACAATTTACTTGCCGAGAAGCTGGCGCTAAAATTAAGGACCTCGAAGCCCAAATTGAATCTCTCCGTAACCCACTCACTAGATTACGTAAGGACGGACTCTAATGGAGGAAACAGATGAGTTGGCCGCGTCTATGGCACAATCTCTAGCTAATAAATTTGAAAGACTTTATAAGGAAGAAAAAAAGAGAAGACAGGAAGCCGAAGGAGAACTGTCTATTGTAAAAGGAATTACAGTTCACATGTCTCCTGAGATGAGGGATGCTAAAAAAGAAATTGAACAACTGAAAAAAGATTTGGCTTTAGAAAAAGAAGATCATCAATACGATAATCTCGTGCACCAAAAAGAATTAAGGGAATTAAATAAAAAATGAGAACCATGACACCAACAGAACGTTCTTACGTCGCAGGTATTATTGATGGAGAAGGACATATTGAGTATGTTCAACGAGAGAGGATCCGTCACGATCGAAAAGGATCACCAGTTCATAGAGTTTGGAACATTCGTCTTGAAGTCCCTCAAGTAGATGCAAGATTAATTGATTACTTAATGGAAACAACTCAGGAAGGGTCGCGTTCAATGAAACATTATCCAACCAATGATAACTGGCAAGACCAGCACCGATGGCGTGTTAGCTATCGAGGCGTTTACCGAGTCCTTAAGCAGGTCCATAAATATTTAATTGTGAAAAAGGAAAAATCAAAACTTGTGATTGATCACTATGACAAAATTTTTTCTCAAAAAGTTTTTGGAAAGGGTGGTTTTGGTGTCAGATAAACAAGATAGTATAACTTATTCTGTTTTAACATGGGGACCTTGCGTTGCTAAAATGAAGATGACCGATGCTTTTCATAAAACATTAATGGAAGAAGCCGACGCATCTCAAACTGAATCACAACTCTATCAAGATAAGCTGGCTGGTATTATTAAAAAAGAATATCAGTTAAGAGATTATACAAAAATTCAACCATTCATAAGCGACATTGTTAGAATATACGATCACATTTGGGACAAATGGAGAAATGTTGATAAGCCTAGCAATAATCAATATTTAATTAACGCTCTCTGGGTTAACTATCAAAGACAATACGAATTTAATCCACCACACGATCACTCAGATGATTTATCATTTGTAGCTTACTTAAGAATTCCTGAAGAACTTAAAAAAGAATATAAAGAATATAAAGGTAAGAGTTCTGGTCCTGGTGGAATCAGCTTTCTCTATGGAGAAGGCAACAGACAGGCCATTACTTATCAAGCATACTTTCCAGAGGAAAAAGATTTTTTTATTTTTCCTGCATGGCTAAAACATTGGGTCGCTCCTTTTCAATCAGATGTTGAAAGAGTCTCAGTGTCAGGAAACATTGCTAGTCATATTCCATTTAAAGCAATTAAACCGGAAGCATTAATCAAGAAAGTGACTAAAAATGAAAGCTAGAGATAAAGTCTACCACGAAATTCTAGAGCATGTTCTACTATTACTAAGTAAAAAACATTCAATTGAAATGATTGCAGGTTGTCTAATGGTTATTGCACAACGGCTATATAAGACACACTTAAGTAAAGAAGACTATGATCGAATTATGAAAGTCGCTACTGAAATAGATATTAAACCTTATGATATTCGGAAAGGAACGTTACATTAAGTATGAAAATTGTACACTACCCTGATATATTTTTACGAGAACCTACCCGTGAAATTAACATTCCAATCAGCCCAGAAGATCAAGTCATTATCGATGAGATGATAGACACTATGTATAAAAATAATGGAATTGGGTTGGCTGCCAATCAAGTTGGTTATGCCAGACGTATGTTTGTTATGGACACAAGTAATGAAAAAAATAGTCCGAAAGTTTTTATTAATCCTGTTATTGAAAAGAGAGCCAAAGAAAAAATAACTGAAGAAGAAGGGTGTCTTTCTTGTCCTAATCAATTTGCAGATGTCAGAAGACCTCTGTATGTGGGTCTTACCTGGATCTGTAGACATGGTAAAAAACAATATAAAACTTTTTATCATTTACCTGCACGCGTAGTGCAACATGAAATGGATCATTTAGATGGAAAACTATGTATTGATGAAAAGAGGAAAACTTAAAATATGAACTACACATTTCTAATAATATTTACTTTTCTAGGTCTAATGACTTTGTTAAGTTTATACATGCTGGTGGTGGTTCTATGAAGAAACCTAAACACGGCGGCCTACAGGCTGAGTCAAAACTGATTCAGAAATATGCAGATCAGTGGTGTAAAGATAACGGCTATCCCCTTATTAAAAGGAGATATGTTTATAAAGGAAAATGGAAACTGGAGGATATAAGAAGATGAGTGATGTTAAAGAAATATTAAAGGATATAAGAAAAGTTAGAGATAGTTTGGTGGCCCAAGCTAATCCTCACTTTCAAGCTCTTACAAATATTATTTATAAATGGGAAACTAAAACTGCTATTAGAAATGATCTTGAGAAGGATATAAAAGGTCTTGAGGCAGGCGGCACAAAACTAAACCAGAGATATAAAAAAGAATTAATTAAACGTATGGATCGACTTGCTAATGAAATGGAATAAGAAATTTATTTACCCGAAATCACAACGCTCCCTGATCGATGGGAAACGTCATTATGATATTGAACAAACCAAGCTACCGAGTGTTACGACTATTATTTCCGCTACTCAGTCGGAAGAGAAGCGACAGGCGTTAGCGGATTGGAAAGCAAGACTCGGTGATATTGCTGCAGATAGAGTTAGAGATGTAGCAGCGCTACGTGGTACTGCTATGCATACGTATCTGGACGCTTACATTCAGGGAACAGGGCACAAGGACCTGACGAGCGTGGGCCGGGAAGCTGAGCCGATGGCCAAAAAGATAATAAGCAATGGTTTAATTGACTTAAATGAAATATGGGGCAGTGAAGTTACCCTATATTACCCAGAATTGTACGCTGGTGCGACTGATGTAGTGGGCATTTATAACGGCCGCGAAAGTATAATAGACTTCAAACAAACTAACAAGCCAAAAAGAAGAGAGTGGATTGATGACTACTTTGTACAACTTGGGGCATATGCAATGGCCCACAACTATGTGTACCAAACTAAGATTCAGTCTGGAATCGTTCTAATGTGTTCAAAAGATGGATTCTTTCAGAAGTTTGAGGTGTTTGACCAAGAATTTGTAGACTACCAACATGAATTCCTGAAGAGAACAGATCAATATTATAAAAATGTATCCGATACAAAAGACAGCAAAGATACAAAAAATGATGAAAAAGTACAGTAAATCATGGGCTAATTTCATTTGTACCCTTGTATACCCTTTTTTCATTAAAAAAGAAAAAATTTTTTTTATTTTTTTTAAAAGTGGTTACAATGGATACAAATTGAATAAGCTAGCAATACCAACACTTATTCGCTCAAATTTGTATCTTTTACCAGGATACAATTGGATACAAAAGATACAATTGTTCAAAAAGCTAGCAATACCAACAACTTAAGGGACGCGCGCACATGATTCACTTTTTTTATTTTCCATTTTATAGGGGAGAGGGTATACATAGATATGACTAGGAAGAAGAAAGCTAAATATAAACATGTAGTAATTAATAAAAAGAAATATTATTTTTATACAATCGATTGGATTGATATCACCGGGGATGCTGGCCATGCCAGTGCTGACGAGTTTAATAAGTTTGAGTGTGCTCGCATGATTACTCAAGCCTATCTCTTTAAAAAAACTAAAAAATTTATTTGGACCTTCAGTAGTTATGACACTAATGACGAGGTTTTTTCTGATAGAAATGTCATGCCGGTTGGTTGTGTTTTAAAAATGACTAAGCTGTCTCTTTAGGTTTTTTGGCTAGAAGTTTTTTAGCTTCTATTACCTGCTGGTTTTTCTGTTTAATTGTTTTCATTCTTTCATACAATTGATCAAGATTAAGGTCGTCAATCTTGCCATGTCTAATAATTTTCTGATCAATATAGTAACCACCTACCTTACCTCTGGCTATTTCAGTAGTTGCGGCTGCTGCTAAATTTCTACTATCCTTTTTGCCCTGATCTCTAATTTTACCAAGCTCTTCAAGATGCCCTTCATAGCTTATACCATATTTTTCTCTTACCTCATCTCTGAGATTGCTGATGTGAGCACACACAAGAGGATATTTAAGTGGGTTGGTT
>VTLG01013637.1_pt1 | contig 12766 bp, 18 predicted proteins | sample 4694571 | NCBI WGS metagenome assembly VTLG01 (sample SAMN12604809, study PRJNA352737) | marine metagenome | biome: ENVO:00000447; feature: ENVO:00000209|ENVO:00000569|ENVO:01000036; material: ENVO:00002151; isolation source: viral sequences binned using virsorter ... | reverse complement strand
TCATCTACACCCAAAGCCGCGTACATCCGCCTGTATGCTTCGTAGATACCAGTCGGCCCATGAATCTCTGGGTTTGACTGAACCATCGTGAGCAGCTCTTGAGCCATGGTTATACGCTGGCTCTGACTGAATATATTGGGGTCCGACACAGGGATAATATCAACCCGGCCATCAAAGTCTTGACCTTTGATCTCTTGGGGACCGCTACCCGTCTGGTAGGGATAAACAGGCGGTAGAAAGTCTGCGAATACTTTCGCTAATAACTGGAACTCTACTTTCTGACTGTAGTGGAGTCGTTTGTGGATAGCCGACATCACTTTTGTACCGCGCTCTAACAACGCGACAGTAGTGCCTACAGGCATGGCCTGATTCATATCGCCCACGTTCATATCGGCGATAGAAGCGAAACGCTTGCCAGATTCTACCAGTAACCCAAGCAGGCTCATGAGCACATTGCTTGGTTCTTTGATTGGCAACGGAATTAGGTTTTCTCTCAGGCTTGCACCCGTCGTATCGATATCGCGGAACTCGCCCGGTTGCAGTGGGTCGTCCTCGTCTCGGATTCTCATGCCTCTGGCTTTGAAACCGGCAGGTAGATTCGCGAGCGTTCCGGCATCAATCAGTTGTCTGAGGATACTTGTGCTGGCCTTGGCCAAGCCGCCAATCATGTGCGACAAACCCAATCCATAGAAACCCAAGCCGGGCAAAAATTTGTACTGAACGAAGTAATTGACCTTTTGTTTGAGAGGGTCATTCTCAAGGTAGTTTCTTCTGATAGACAAAACCTGTTGGCTTGGCTCATCTATCGTCACTATGTACGGCAGCTTCAGCCCAGTTGGCTGGCCGTCTGGACCTACATCCTCGTATCCCGGTATATCCAATATGGTATGGACCTCGTAAACGGTCCGGTCTCGATCTTCCGCATAGCCTGGTGACTGACCCTCGATTTCATCGATCTCTTCTTCGATCTCGTCACGAGAAATATGGTAGGCACCGCCTTTCAGTTCGATATCCGCATAAAAACCGCTGAGCTGCTGCTTTCGGATTTCGTTCTTTGACATACTGAGAACGTGCGTCACACGCTCTGCGCTGAACAGGTCAGTGGCTTCATAAGGCACCACAAGGTCTTGTGGCTCAATAAACTTGCTCATGGCCTTGCTGGCTGCGGTGTCAAAGTAAACCTTCTTGAACGCGCTACCAGCCAGCGGCAGATAGAACAAAAGCATATCCAGCTCAGGATCGTATTCTTGCATCACGTTCATGATGTAGTAATTCATGAAGTCCTGAACGCGCTCCGCTTGCGCTTCAACCTCTGCGTTGCGTGCGCCTACGATCTCTGTCTTGACCGGCCCCTTGGCTGGTAACAATTCCTTATAGGCTTGTGCCTGAAATTGTGTAACTGCTTCAGCTAGGATCGGGTGGATGACGCCGGTTGAGCCTTGGAACGGATTGGACCGCGACTCATCGAACTTCATTCCGAGGTATTTCAAGCCATCAGTAAAGGTCTTTTCCCACTCTGAGCGCGACTCGATGTCTGCTTTTATCGAGGCCAATACATCGCTGGACAAGGATGACAGCTCGCCCTGGTCCAAACGATCAACCAGGTTTTCGTTGAAGTCACCAACAGGCGCTGAACTCGTCGGAGCGTCTATTTCGTCATCAACTAGGATTTGCTCTTCGAGCACGAGGATCTGCGCTGCTTCGCGGATTTGGTCTTCTCGACTAGGGTCAGGGATAACCTCGACCTCATTGCCCATGGGTATGATGTCTGGATCGTCTGCGGTTCCCGCTTGCTGCTCTCTTCGCTCGATTGCCATCAGTAATATACCTTTCTGTCACGTCGCATCGGAGTCATCTCTTCGACATAGTCTCCATCGAGGGCGAGGAAACCTCCTTGTCTGAACCGCATCAACGCCATGGTTGCTGAGTCACAATAGTCATCATTATCGCCGTAAGGAAAACTCGCCATCTCCTCGATGACCTCTTCGGCAAAAATCTCGTCTGGTGCCCACACCATGCCCGACTCAAAAATCGGTGCAACGCTATTCATTCTCGCAATCTTATCTTGACCTCGCGACGGTGTATAGGCAGTCACGGGGATGCCCATCCTGCGTAATTCTTGTGTGAGCGGCGTTCCCGACGCCTTAGCCTCAATCAGAACACAGTCTGGCTCCCAGTAACGATATTCTTCCCAGGCCAGTTTTTTCAGCTCAGGGAAGTCCAATCGCATACGTTTCGCGTCAAGCAAAATAATTTGCTCAACGTCCATGTATTCAAATACAGCCCACGTCGTAATTGCAGAGTAGTCAGCGGTTTCCTTCTTGCTGAACGCGGTGTCATAGCTTTGAATAACGTAACTGTAAGCCGGGACATCTTTTTCCCACTTGTTCCACCATTCCCGCTTGACGATAGAACCCTCTTCCGCTGTCGGGTTTTGCATCCATTGCGCGTTCCACTTGGAAACCGGGAGCGAGGCTTTTACGCTCAGGAGTTCTTCTTTTTTCCAGAACTCTGGCCACAGTGGACTGTCGGACTCTGGCATGATCGCGGGGAACTCAATAACATCCCATTGGTCAGCGTGGTCCTCGCCTTGTTTTTTGAGCACCTTCCCAACAAGATCTTTTGTGGACCATCGAGTCATAACGATCACGATAATCCCGCCCGGCTGTAAACGCTGTCGAGGGCCGGACGTGTACCATTCGTAGACGGCGTCCATAGCGGTCGGACTGAGCGCGTCTTGCTCACTGACCGGGTCGTCAATAATCAGCAGATCGGCACCTCGTCCTGTAATCGCACCGCCGACGCCAGCAGCGAAGAACTCGCCTTGCTTGTTGCTGGTCCAACGACCTGCTGACTTGTTATCGGCTTGCAATTTGAGATCAGGGAACACTTCGCTGTATTGGTCGCTGTCGATCAAGTTTCTGATTTTGCGTCCAAACGACGTAGCAAGCTCAGCGGTGTGTGTCGTCTGGATAATTTTCAGGTTGCCCCGTAGTCCCATCATCCAGGCTGGGAAGTAAGTGGATGCGAATTCCGACTTGGTGTGTCGAGGCGGCAGGCAAACAATCAGGCGTTTGAGCTTTCCCTGGGCAATCTTGTTGAACTTTTCACCGATAATCTTGTGATGCCGCCCTTCAACAAACTCAGGCCATTGGCTTTTTACAAAAGAGATGAAGTCTGCCTGACACTCTTCTTGCTTTTCGAGCTGGTCATATTTTTTAAGCAAAGCCATCGCCTCTGACCGCTCCTGGTCAGAGAGGATGTCGAAATCTTTGAGAGCTAACTCAGACATCTTCCCAAGCTTTTCCTTGGAACAACAATGCCTCTGCTTCTCTTCTCCTTACCAGGCCATCCAGAACCTGGCCACCGGCTTTGTTCCAACGCCGCATCTCGTAAGGCACCTCATCAAAGTCCCCTTCATTCAGGCGTTTGAGCATCGTGCTGGTGCGAAGATTTGTGGGGCCAAGATTGAAGGTCCAAGCCACTAGGGCATCGAACTCGTTTTGTTTGAGATCTTGCTCCACGAGGTCGTTTACATAAAACTCAAACTCTTCCAAGTCTTTTTTGAGCATATCCTCGGCCTCTTGTGCCGTGCAGGTATCACCATCAGAAACGTTTTTAGTGTGACCATAGCCAATAGTGGGAACATCGGCGGAACATCGATATGCCTCTAACTCGCAACCCTCAAACTTTTTGATCAGGGCCACACCTTCTTCACTTGTCTTCTTCGGCAGCATCTGTAGTCTCCAAATTCTGATAGTAGTCAACAATCGATGAAAGCTGTCGGATATAGCGGATAATATCAGCCATGTTGCTACTAAGATTTTCATAACCCTTCGTTGTCAATCCATAAAATGCGTTGGTTGGCGCTTTGCCCTCCGCTAGATCATCTAGGTATTCTTGCATCGTTTCCGGTGTCAGAACAGTCCATTCCACAGGTAACGCTCTAACGGCACCGGGCTTTGGCGGGTGATAGACGGGTGCTGGCTTTTCAATCGTGACCACTTCGACCGGCGCAACCTGAGTCGGTCGCTCAAGTACGCTGCACCCGTTAAGAATCAGGATTGGTAATACTTTCCAGATTTGTGAATACATCAGCAGTACCGCGATTGATGATCTTTTCGATCAGTTTTGGTTTCCGTAAAGACAGCACATCGAGATTGTGCTTTGCGAACTTTTTTCGTATGTCCTCGACCTCCTCCATCGCTTCTTGATGCTCTTGCGTGAGGCGGTCAATTTTCAGCAGCACCGCTTGTTGTCTCTTCTGTTGCTCTTCAATTTGTAGGTTTTGCTCAGAGATCGTAGTTTCGAGCAACGCCTGGTTACGGATTGCCTGTTGAATCTCAGATTGCAGGGCTTTCTTCTCGGCTTCCGCCTTGTCGTAGTACATTTTGAAACCGCCCAAAGACAGCGCCAGAGCAAGACCCAACCCAGCGGACAACTGCCACATCACCTGGACTTCGACATATAAGCAGTGGCTCCGAAATACAAGCCAACAATGCTCGCCTGGCTCAGAAACAACATATCGCTCAAAGACGCCAGAGTGGACAGACGGGACTCAGGGACAAATGGCATGAGTGGTAAAAGAGCGAAAACCACCATACTGCTGAGACTAACCCAAGCCATTCGTCGTTGACTATCAGCCTTCTCCTCTCGCAGTTCGATCTCAACAAGCTCTTGATTTCTTGCCAGTTCCTCATCGCTTACCGTCCCGTCCCCATCGAGGTCGTATTGAGCATACCTTGATTTCGGTTCTAATTTCTTAGGACTCATTGCTACTCCGGTTTCTTCGGATCACGGAAGAATATCTTGTTGCCAGCGTCTGATTGCGGTATTTCTCGGACCGCACAATAGGTAGAAAAGAATCGGTTGTTGCTCAGAAGCTCGTTGATCTTGCCAACCGACTGAGCGTTAAGGGCGTTGCTATACTCCAGGCACGAGGTCAGCTCTTGGAAGTAGAACTCTTGGCCCGTGGGTTGACCACGCTCAAGAACAATCAACACAAACACCATCATTGTCATGCTTTGAGATCCACGATGTCTTGACGAAAAACCTTGGGGATCGAGGTCTGCACCTCACCGTTACGAAACTCATAGACAAACTCGAAGTAACGACTTACCGCTTCCTTTTGAACAAGAGACACACGCGAAAAAGAGTCCACTCTATAGGCATCATGGATCTCTTTTGGCCGATAAAGCGGAGCGTTTACGGAGTTTGGGAAAGGGGGCATCTCCATCATAACCTGCGCTTTTTCTCGACTGCTTGCGTTTTGACGGCCTTGGGTCTGATGAGTTCCCAGCTTAGCAGTTCCACGTCTAGCTGGTGTGCGGTGCCTAAAACGCGAGACATAGTGTTCTGCACATAGATCATCCCGCCATATTCGCACTGTCTATAGTTGTACCGCATCCACTCTTTTGCGATGCAGTGCCGATATGCAGGGGGATTAACCAATTGCAACATCCGCCACTCCCGTAGATCACAAAACAAATTCGGGTTGGCGGGGTCGTACTTCAGTTCTGCTTCAGCATGATCTCGATGAGCTGTTGCAGCTTCTGATCTGACGCTTTCGCTGTCTCGGCCTGTTCCGCTAACGAATCCACTATGGCTTCGATTTTGGTGGCATTTACTGCTGCGAGCTTTCCCGTTGCTTGGGCCTCGGCAACCGTCTTTTCGACAACTTGTTCAATGCGTTCAACCTCTTCTTGGGTAGCTTGTGCTTGCGCTTGCGATGCGCCCCAGACCATTGCTCCAGATAAGGCAGCAGCGCCTATTGGCAATGCCCAGGTTGGGATTTTTATTGTTCCGTCACTCATGTTTTGGCTTCCTTACAAAAACTGTGGAATGAAGATGCTCACCACGATCAGCCCCATGATCCACCACAACCTATTAGACACCTTGTCTATTTTCGCTTCAAGTTCATCGAAGCGCCTAGAGCCGCTGGCTAACCGCTCTTCGATTCTCAGATACCGTTGCTCACAAACCTGCTCATGAGTAGATATCTGGTTCAATGCCTGATCACTTTTATCCAATTCCCAAACCTCTGCCATTATCAAATAGCACATGGCTACTCTTTCGCCTTACCCACATTCAATGCTAACGCTTCTATTACGGGGTACACATATTTTGCCATGAACGCATCATCTTTTGGAGTGGGCGTGGCGGCACAAATTGCGGATGCGACGACTGATAAAGTGGTCAGCGTGGTTACGATCTCTATCAAACTCATGCGGCTTCCTCTCTAAAACAATTTAAGTTGGCCGCTACAGTGCGGCGTTCACCTTCGCCTCGGAACGGGTAAACCATGTGCTGCATCCAAGATGGGAACATATAGAGCTTACCTACCTGTGGGCGTACCACTACGTTTTGCGTCGGTCTCAACCGCTCTTTGTCCCACTGCGAGCTTTGCCCGTAGTTGAAACAAAGACACCCATCAGACTCGCCAGATGCATTATACAACCCGTAGTCCTCAGATCCTGGGCGTGGCCCTTGTTCTATCTGTGGCGGAACTTTCGTCCAAGTCGTGCAGCTAATGCCCATAATCGTCTGAGTGCCATGATCGTGTATAGGGTTGTAATCCCCAGCATAGCTATGCACTGACCACAGATCGTCTATCTCGACGTTACGGTTGCCATCAAGCAACTGACCAGAGCCTTTCATAAAAGCGTTGATATACTCAACACCCATAGAGCGCAGGAAGCCAGAAAAGCCAGAAACAAGCTCGTTATCGCAATCCATTCTAAGTTGTTCTCCCTCATGGATTTGACCAACGAGAGTATCCGCTGCTGTGCGCCGCCCTTCTTGTTCAAAGAGGCCATCAAGATACACGTTGAGTTGAGTAACAAAACCCTCTGGAACATCCAACTCCATCAAAAATACTGACGGCAATGGGTGCATCATGTACTGGATTTCGGCCATTACTGAACGACAGCTTCGTCTTCCTCATCATCCACTGCTTTCACAGAGTCAGAGATCGCTTGAATGTACATTTGCAACAAGGCTTGTCGCTCGTTGACCTGAATCTGCAACGCAGACACTTCACGGCGTAGCTCGTTGACTCGCGCAATGTTGGCTTGAGTTTCTACAGTCAATCCTTCAAATGAATACTCTTCGCCATCAATCGTGACTTTGTTTTCTTCGCTCATGGTAGTCCTTACGCTTTGTATGCTTCGGCAGCAGAGATTGCTGCATCAATGGATGACATATCCTCACTGCCCCAATCGTCTAAGTCTTTCATAAACGACAGGTATCCAGAGCTACGCATAACGCGCTCTTTCTTTTCGGCACTGGTCATGTCGTTACAAAAGTCGTTTGAGTCATCAAGACAGTTAGTTATTACGCTGACACTGCCCAGCATTGCTGAGTAGTCTTGTGCTTTTTGCTCGTCAGAGCGTGCTTCTGATTCAGCCATTATTAGCCTCCTGATTTAAGGGTGTTTACTTCGGCCTGTAGAGCCGTTACTTGTGCGGATAGTTCTTGGATAGCTTTAATCATGTGCCAAGTAAGGTTGTCAGAGTTTACCGAGAGAACACCTGTGCTTTCTTCTTTTACACAATTAGGCAGTACGGCTTGTATCTCTTGAGCTATTACTCCTATTTGTACACCTTCAACCTCAATGACATCTGTATCTGCAAGCTCTTCAATTTCATCAACAGTTCTATATTCAAAGTTACGAATTTGAAGTTGATTGATTTCAGCAAGGCCAATTTCACTATCGACAATGTTTTTCTTAAGCCTTCTATCTGAAGTTGTTGACCAAGTAGAAGAATTATTACCTTGGAATACACCGCCAGTATTTGGGCTTATAAAACCAGTGCTATTACCCTTACCTGTATGAGTTCTATTCCCTGCGCCAATAACTATTTCGCCAACGGACGCGCTATCACCAGATTGGGATAAATACCCCATATAGATATTAAACTCACCAGTAATCAAATTAGAACCGGCGGTGCTAGGAGAAATGCAAGTGTTAAACTGGCCGGTTGTTATTCCGTTTCCCGCCCGATACCCGATACAGACGTTGTTATTACCTGTTTCTACTGCCGTCCCTGCCTCAAACCCAACAAGAGTGTTTTGATTGGCTGTTGTGATTGCATCACCCGCAAGCGCCCCAATAAGGGTGTGACCAGTTCCCGTGGTGATGCTACTACCAGCATTATAGCCAACCGCCGTACTGAACGAATCGGTGGCCGTTGTGAAATTTTGAAGAGCTAAAGCTGCATAACCAAGAGCTACACTTTTGCTCCCTAAAACGTCAGTGCCTAACGCAAAATACCCGACCGCTGTATTCTGGTCCGCATCAGTTAAAGCATCGCCAGCTATACCGCCAATAATGGTGTTCTGGAGTCCCGTAGTGATTGAGGCACCAGCAGCAAATCCGACTGCCGTATTATGACTGTCCGTGCTGGTAGTAAAGTTTTGAGCAAATAGGGCACCATGACCGACAGCAGTGCTATGATTACCAGCGGTATCAGCAGAGAGGGCTTGCTGACCAATCGCGACATTTTCTTGTCCAGTTGTCAGCGCATCAGCTGCCCTAGCCCCAACAATTGTGTTCTCAATGCCCGTGGTAATTTCTACTCCTGCAAAAAAGCCAATGCCTGTGTTGTAAGAGTCTGTGGCTGTCGTAAAGTTTTGTTTAGCTAAGGCTTGTAAACCAACAGCAGTATTACGACTTCCAAGGGTGTCTGCACTTAAAGCAGCCGCTCCGACAGCAACATTAAAACTTCCTGTGGTGATTGCATCACCAGCTTGACCACCGATAAAGGTGTTCTCAGTACCCGTGGTGACTGATGATCCAGCACTATGCCCAACTGCTGTATTTAATGAATCGGTTGCTGTGGTGTAGTTTTGGTTGGCTAGTGCATTCGTACCAATAGCAACTGACTGACTGCCCAAAGTATCTGAAGTAAGCGCATCTCGCCCAACAGCTACATTCAAATCTGCATCAGTGAGCGCGTCACCCGCTCCAGCACCTATTAGAGTGTTGCGGATTCCCGTGCTTATTGACAGCCCAGCTTGATGCCCCACGGCGACGTTGAAAGAATCGGTGGCCGTAGTGAAGTTTTGATTCTTAAGAGTCTGGAAGCCTAGAGCAGTTGATTTGCTTCCTAGCGTGTCTGCCTCAAGGCTGCTCATGCCTACTGCAACGTTGAAGTCTGCATCAGTAAGAGAGGTGCCCGCTAAAGATCCCAAAAAAGTATTTTGATTACCTGTTGTGACTGCTGTACCCGCACTGACACCGACTGCGGTATTGTAAGAGTTAGATCCTCCAGAGTTTTGAAGTCTTAACGCCTGATAACCTATCGCTGTAGCACTGCCACTTGTGTCTTCAGTTTTGAGAGCTTCAAAACCTAGAGCTACGTTGTTACCACCCGTAGTAAGCGCCGTACCCGCGAGACCTCCAACAGCCACATTATTACTTCCGCTCGTCAAAGCAGCTAAAGTGGAACGTCCTACTCCAACAGCATCAGACCCTGTAAAAACAGCAGCCGACATCGCATCACGGCCAATCGCTATTGCGTTACTGCCAGAGGTAAGGGCTTTCGCTGCGCTATCGCCTATTGCGATATTGCCAGCCCCCGACAAAGAACCGTCACTGAGCGCATCGTTACCCAAAGCTACATTGTCTGTGCCAGTAGGAAAGTTGCCGTTGAGTTTTACTGTGCCGTCTACCGTAAGAGAAACATCTACATCTACTGCATCAAGGTTTGCCGTTCCATCTACGTCTATGTCGCCTGAGATGTCTAGGCTTGCGAATACAGATGTGCCTGTCGCGGTCACAGTGCCTGATACGTCAGCATTACCATTGATGTCTATAGTGGTTGCGGTAAGGTCAATTTCATCCGTCGCACCCAGCGACAAGACCGTAGCACTAGAGCCTTGAATGAATTGGCTCGCGTCGTTGAACATGATCTTGTTGGTGCTGTTCAGCGTTAGGCCAGAGCCGTCCGTGTGCGTAAGCGTAGTGTCGCCATCTGCGCCAAATGTGATAACTGCGCTGTCAGAGGTGAACGTTAGGTCATCGTCAATGAACAGGTCAGGAATAGACAGGTCTTGGAAGGCGTCAACCATCGCACCGCCACTTCCCGCTCCATCTGAATAAATCGCCTTAGTCTGGCCGTTGGGGATGGTGATTGTAGCCCCACTTCCCTGCTTGATGATGATGTTCTGTGAGCCGCTAGTGGCATTCTCTATGAGCCACAGCTTACTGACGGTATTCGGGCCGATGGTTATGGTGCAAGCAGAATCCAATGTGCCAGTGTACTTGAGGAAAAGACTGCGGCCAGGGTCAGTAGAACCATCAGCGATAGTAGTAGTGTGCGTATCTGCATTTGTAGTAATTGCCTCTGTGCCGAAAGAAAAAGATTCAGCTATCAACTCAAGGTTTGTGTTTGTCGTTGTGCCCCAGGTTCCAGAGCCTTCCCCGGTGGCCAATTCGGTGAGCCGTAAATCGTTAACAAAAGTTGCCATATTGCTTCCTCGCGTTACGCCGCTTCAATCTCTGTATAGCCAGGGCTTTGACTTGTGCTAATCGTAGAATACCCAGGCGTCTGACTGTCATCCACCTCAGTGTAGTTGGGCGTTTGATTTGTGTCTATCTCCGCCCAAACAAGAACGTCAGCCAAGGCAGAGGTGATTTGCTGGCCAGTGACCTGAACAATCGACCCTGCGACAGTGGTCGGCGAGCCAATCCCTGAAGTAATGCTTTGTCCGTCTACTGTGACGCTGCCAGCAGCATCGACGGTCAATGCCCCAACACCAGAGGTCGCGCCCTGGCCCGTGACCGAAACATTCGCAGCCGCCGTGGTAGTCGGTGATCCCACCCCAGCAGATACACCGCTGATCACGGGCACATCGATGATCGCCGCTGCAACGATCTGAATGCTGCCGACTCCGGCGGTCGCAGCTTGCCCGGCGGGTGTGACGTTGGCTTTGGCTACAACCGTTGAACCACCAACGCGAGAAGTAATTGCCTGGCCTGTCGGACTGACGTTTGCTTTCGCTTGAGTGGTGACTGCGCCGACTGCGCTGGTGGCCCCTTGTCCTGTGACGCTAACGTTTGCAGCAGCGGTCGTCGTGAGTGCGCCAACTCCAGCGGTTGCTGCCTGACCCGTAGGCGTGACGTTGGCTTTGCCGGTGACGGTGACCGCGGTGCTCAGTGCAGAGGTTATCGCAAGGCCGGTGACGCTTACGGTGGCTCCGGCTGCAACTGTCGGAGAACCCACACCAGCCGTGGCTGCTTGACCTGTCGGGGTGACATTAGCCGCGCCCGAAACGGTGGGAGAGCCAACACCAGCGGTGGCCGCTTGACCAGCAGGCTCGACGGGTATGGCTTCGTTCCAAGCCCCTTCGCCCCAACTGCCTCTGCCCCATCCGTTGATTATTGCCATCGCGACCTACTGGTTGTGACTTCTGTCTTTTTGCTGCCTAACCCACTCCGCATATTCTTTTTCATTCTTGGTGGGTTGCTGCGCCTGCTTAGCCACCGAGTTCCGATTCTGCTTCTTTGAGCATAGCGACACAGCGAGTCATGATTTCTCGCACACTGTCGGTCAGAAAATCAGTGGCCAAAGAAGCCTCCAGCACACGGATCGTTTCTTGTATGTTTTCAATCGCTGTCATGTTGGCCTCCAAAGAGTAGCCATCATGATAATAATTAAGCAGCGTTAGGGATACCCTGAACTTTGCGGTCCAAGATCTTTTGGATCTTGTGGTATTTCAGATCGATGCCATGGAAAGAGTGCAGCTCTTTGGCGATGGCTTTTGACCGTTTGCCACGATCTGCAAGCGCGTAGATAATCTTGAGAACCTTCTGTTCTTCTTCAATTGGCACTAGCTTTTTGCGAGTTTTATTGCCGTGCTGTTCTTCTTCAACTTTGTATCCGTATGGCGGCGTGCCGCCGATGAAATACCCTCGACCAGCCCAATCGCATTTGCCCTCAGCAAATCTGTCTTTGATGGTCGCGTGCTCGATCTCGGCGACAGCAGATAGGACCATGAGCATAATCTTATTGGCCATATCGTTCATGTCAAAACGGTTTCGCAGACCCTTGCCATCCTTGGCCTTGGGGTAGCAGATCGGCACGTCACCAAACTGCTCACAGAAAAAAAGTGTTACCCCGGCGTCTTCCAGGTGCGGAATGGTATTGAGAAGATCGTTGGCAGTACGAGACAATCGATCCAGTCGCGTGCAGATCACCACGTCATATTCATCGATAGCATCAGTGAGATCTTTGGAACCAGGTCGTTCTAGTATTGGTCGAGTGCCACTCACACCGTCATCAATAAAGAACTCGTCAACCTCGCGGTTGTACTTCTCTTGCACAAACGCACTGATCGCGTCTTGCTGTTGGCGAAGCGAAACACCAGAGCGAACTTGCTCTTGGGTGGACACGCGAACATACCCATAGATGTTGTTGATCTGCTTGATTGGTCGAATTGTCATGTTGGCCTCCATCAAAAATTTGATTGTAGAGCACAAACCCTTGTGATGCAACTGTTTATACATAGTTGCAATCATCTGTACACCATGGTACGATGGTCCCACGTTTCAACAAAAAGGAGAACGTGATGAAAGATCTATCGAAGATCAAAAACCCAACGACGCGCAAGGTCAAGAACCGAGGGTTCACGCCTATCGCGTATCACAACGGTGACGGTGTCTACAACGGCTGGATCTACAAAGAGACGCCTAAGTTCGCCTTTGCTCGATTCCCTGGTCTTGGTCGCAAAAGGCTTGAGAAGTCTGAGCTTCGTTATGTGAGGT
>VTLG01010102.1_pt1 | contig 12770 bp, 23 predicted proteins | sample 4694571 | NCBI WGS metagenome assembly VTLG01 (sample SAMN12604809, study PRJNA352737) | marine metagenome | biome: ENVO:00000447; feature: ENVO:00000209|ENVO:00000569|ENVO:01000036; material: ENVO:00002151; isolation source: viral sequences binned using virsorter ... | reverse complement strand
AAATGCAATTCACGGATATTCGGCGGTGCTATAATAATATTCGACATAACTGAACCTCCAGTTCATTTGTTGGCAAGATTGCCAATTCTGCGCCCGATTCATTCAGACACAGAACGCGCAACCCTATGTGATGCCCTCCCCGGCTGGCTTATAACGCACCAGGTTCAAAGCCCAGATAAACGCCTCAAATTCACGCTCCAAATCCTTGTACTGGGTGACTCGAAGCTTTCCGCTGTCGCGTTCCACCTCCATGAGAATGAAGCTGTCGACCTGGATGTTTTCCAGCCTCAAAGCCATGCAGTAGGCCGCTCCCTGGCCCACATGGCCCGCTTTCGGGGGATACTTGAAATTGGTTACGCCCTTAAAGTCCAGCACGGCGGTTGTGCCGTCGTTCAACTCGCAAAACAAATCCAGCTTGCCCGCATAATCATAATCCGGGTGATACACCAGCCTTTCAGTTGAGATCGGGCGCTTTACATGGGCATCGTACCAGTCCCGCAATGCCTCCGCTGACCTTCTGGCGGGTTGTTCTTCCGGCAACTCCGGCTCCAATCCCAAACTGTAGCGTTCCATAAAGTCGTGGAATGTAGTGCCAGCGGCCCCCGCCGCATCCCGCTTGCGGAACGGTGCTTTGCAAATTTCCAGCGCCCAGCTTTCAATGTCCTCAACGCTGCCAAACTGTAAGCCGTCTTGATGTCGCTGCATCTCTTCTATCAGCTCCAGACGCACCATTTTCGCAGCCCAACCAGCAGGTATGTTGAATGGCAGCGGGTAAAGGCCGGAGATGCCGCTGACCGTATGCTCTACCTTTTCATCGTTCCAGTGATACTGGTGGCGACCTTCCGAAAACGTCAGTTTTCCGCCGTGGATGCTGGTGGATTCCATGACTGCCTCCTAAAAATCGAACTTGTTTAATAGTTCTTCCAATTCGCCACACCAGATATGTGGTTCGATGTTTCGGCGTTCCAACGTCGTCAGCAAATCGGAAATCAAAGCCCGCGCTTCTGTTCGCTGTTCCAACTCGATGCGGTCAGCGGTTTGTTCCGCCTCCAATTCAGCCTCTGTTTCTGTTTGTTCTTCATCCCCAGGAAAATTGATTTTCCCGCTGGAATCTATAAACGGTATGACGTTTTTCATTTTATCCTCCGGTTATGGCGTCACGACGTAAAAATATAAAATTAAGGTTATTACTGCGAAAAAGCCCAAAGCCTCAGCAATCAAAGTGAATATCTGTTTCATTGACATCGTAGCCTCCTGTTTCGTTTTTGAACTGTTGAATCTTGTGGGTCCAGATCGTCTGCATCTCTTTGCAGTTGGCCCCCTCCAGAGCGGTATAGAGCCGATCCAAAACGTACAATTTTTGGTCGTTATTCATCGACGGCATCCAAAATCTGTTGAGCTTTCAAGTCATCTAGCAATTTGTCGATTGCTGCGGGGTGCCAGCCCAAATCCTCCAGCCCATACCATAATGCGCTATCCGAAATTTCCCCCGCCGAAAATTGTTCGATCAGACGATCAGACTTTTCATTACGTTCTGCCGGGGTCATGATTCAGCCTTCCGCGCCGTTTTGCCGTCCTGGCGCTTTTGATATTCCTGGCAAACTTTCTTTTTCAAGGCCGCTCTCATTTTGTCCTCAAAATCAGCATTCGGCCCCATGACAATAACGTGACTGTCGAACCAGTCTGATTTGTCTTTTTTTGTCTGTTTCTTGCTCATTTTTGTGCCCCCTCAAAGTGTTCTGGCGACGAACACATTAATAAAGCGATGTTTTTGGCAAATCGCCGCGCCTTGGCGTAGGCGTTAAAACCGATAGCTGGGGAAAACACCTTTTCTTTTGAATAACCCGGATGACCAGCCGCCGGATAAATAACAACCCAGCTACCCGATTGCTTGTTGATTTTAATTCGTTGACGCATTTCGCGATACATCTTGCTCACCATGTTAGCCTCCCAGATGGTGTATAATGATTGGCGAAAATATTCCGCCTAAAAGTGTTAAGAAAAACATCACTAGCAAAAGCAAATCTATTGCCGCGTCTTTCCAAGTCTGTCGCCGCAGCCTACCGTGCGTTATGCTTGGGTATTTTCGGGCAAATGTTCTTGTCATCGTTGTGCCTCCTAAATGTCGTCATCTTCGACGCCGTGCAAAATCTCATTGCACCCATCGTTCTCGCAAATTTGGCTGTAACTTAGTTCGACGCAACCGAACCAGCCGCGATACTCGTTGCCAACCGCTTCCCGGTGACAATAATCTGAGCAATAATATTCGCCGTCGATAACGTCACCGTGCGAATCCTCTATTAAGTGCATATGTGCCATTTTTAGTGCCTCCTCGTTGTGAAATTGCCGCCAATACGGGGCGCGTTTAAACGTCCCCGCATTAGGAGCGATTCCCTAGTTATTCTCCGCCGCGGCGCTGACAGTGGAGCCAGTGGTTTGTAATTTGGCGCAATTCAAATTCTTGACTATGCGCTACACGCTGAACGGCTTGGTCCGTTTCGTGGGTTGCGTCAATTTGTTCTAATGCTTTGCGGGCGGCCTTACGTGCCGCTGTACCATTCTTGAATTTTTCGTATTTTTCCTCGCGGTATTTGTCGTCAATAGTTTGACCGTCTAGAGCGAAAATACGAAAGTCAAATTCGCGGGCATAATCATCAAACCCTGCTTTTTGAGAATGAACTAGAACAAACAAACGACCTTCAGCCGCATGATAAGAATTTAGAACTCGACCATTAAAAAACCGTAATGTGTCATCGCTTACGAAATAAGATCGCCCCCTAAGATTTGCCTGAGCATTTCTTTTTGGGTTGTAACTGTGTTCTTTGAATTTTTCTACTATAGTAACCATTTGTTGTGCCTCTTGTTTAGGTTTCAAATTCGACTGGTTAGCAGCCGTCGATAGGCTGGGATTCTGCCCAGCCCATCAAGAGTTGCTAGTCTTCGTCATATTCCGGCGCCCACTCGTCCGCGTCTTCGTGCGCTTGCTGGCTGTAGGCAAATGGTCCAATCGGCTCACTGTCATACAGGGAGCCAGGAAAACCGGCCGCCCAGTACCAGCCCGGCTCTACATGGACAGACTCAAACCAAAATACTTCGAATGAGCCGTATGGCTCTTGCGTTTCGTCAGTATGGAATTGGTGAAACCCAGCATGGGAGTCGTAAACTTTGGACTCTTCTATCCTTACTGTTCCGATAATCATAGCCTAACCCTCCCGAACCGCTGAGTCTTGCCACGGCTGGCACGTTGCCACGCCGTCCAGAACACCTTTACCGCTAGGCGTGAAATGGTAGGTGGCGGCAATCGGACGCCCGGTTAATTGGTCCGGGCAAATTGCGTAAACCCATCCGGCGTCAGTCTGAGTCGTCAATGCGTCGCCATCTTCAAATACAAACTTGAAACGAGGGTTACCGTTGCGGCTGTTTTTTAAGCGGTCGATTTTTTCAACGCGCTTGACTCTGGTGAATCTCATATATGAAGTCATTTTATTGTGCCTCTCTTTTTAGTTGCTGGTGCCTAACGATTCAGAGAATAGACGATCATGGGCTATGTGGTCAAGTGTTTGTTTGTGTTTTTTTGTGTGGCACACTGTGCTATATATAGTGTACCAGAAACGGGAGATATCATGACACAAGACCAGGACCAGAAACTGCTACTAAATGAGGTTGAGTTGTTTTGCCGCAAACATGGATTGGCAGACTCGAAGTTTGGCGCATTAACGCCAGTTAACGACACGCACCTGGTGGAGCGTATGCGATCGGGTATGCTACGTCGTAGCACCATGAATAAAGTCCGCCAGTTTATGGCGCGTTATGAATTAGACTCCGTCGCATGACTTGGCGGTTAATCGGCCCCATTTGGCGCTTGCCAGACGTCACAGCATCCCAACGGCTGGTACTGTTGGCGCTAGCGTCATTCACTGACAAGAACGGCTCTAATGCCTACCCAAGTTTGGCGACTCTGGCGAAGATGTGCAGTTGCGACCGCTCAACTGTCCACCGTGCCATTAAGTCATTAGTGAAACGCCAATTAATAGAGCCGACCGGCAAAGCCCGCAAGGGGACAATACGCTACAAGGTGAATGTGCCAATGCAACAGAGGGTATTGCACAATGCAACATCTAGCGTAGGCACCACGCAACACAATCCTAAATATATACCTAGTTATAAGAATCCTAGTAATAAAGGGGATTCTAATTTAAATTTTAGGAACCCACCGGCATTAAATATTGATCGGTTTAGCAATGTTAAGTTACCAGAATCAGGGGCTGAGATTGCTATCAGGATGCAGCGGGAGCGGGAAGCGGGGCGTAAACGGTAACAACGATAGCGCAACGGCTGAAAATTGGCAGTATTGCTGGGCATTGTGGGCATATTAGGGGGGAGAGGCTGGCAATCCCCCCATAAAACACCCGAACCCAAACCGGTTCCAGTTCGGGGGAGTGCTTGAACTGCCGGTTCCGAACCCGTCCGGCTGGCGGGCTGGCATAGGGATTTGACATAATACATTTGGCATAATCACGGGTAGGGGTCCCCCGCCCGGTTTTTGGTTTTTGGTTTTCGAAACGGAGTCGCAACCCCCGTCGTCGTCGTCGGTCTATACGGGGAATAACAAGCACACACCAACTTCTGTCCCACACACCAATCTGCCACACCATTATTCGGTAACGCCCCTGATATTGCCCAATGCCACTGGTTTGGGTTATAGATGGGCTTTCAGCCTGTGGGAGATGTTTGATGTCTGAACTGGAACCCGATGCGGAAATGGTGGAAATAGTAAAAAAGACGGGTCGTCCACCGCATACGCCGACTGACAAGACCAAGCATATGGTCGAGGAGGCTGTGGGTATGGGCTTGGAACAGGTGAAGATTGCACAGTTATTGGATATTGCGCCCAAGACACTGCGTAAGTTCTATCGGCATGAGCTGGATGTTGGCGTTACCAAGGCGAATTTGAGCGTGGCGAAGACGCTGCATAAGCGGGCTACGTCGGGCAAGGACACCATTGCCGGGATATTCTGGCTCAAGGCCAGAGCTGGCTGGGTTGATACGGTGAAGCAAGTGCATGAGGGCATACCGGAGAATATTACGGTGACGTTTGCCCTCGATCCGCCCCAGGAAGAACGTGAAGTTATTGACGTAACTCCCCGGAAAGAAATAGAGAATTGAAAAAAACTGCTGTTTTTCTGGGTCTGTTGCTGGTGTTGTGGGGCTATTCGTCCACCGCATTTGCGGCGATGCTGTGCGGCCCGTATTTGCAGATACGCAGTTTGATTTCCCAGCAGAAAGAAATCCTGGAATATCGCGGTCTTGGGGAGAGCGGGACGGTGGTGGTTGAGCTGTACTTGCGCCGCCCGCAACATGGCGGTATCAGCTACAGCCTTTTGGTGCGGTCCGTGACCGGGCTTACCTGTTTGATTGTTTCCAGCTTCTACTTCCCGCCTTTCGAGGATCGAACAGATGGAAGTTAAGTATGCCATCAAGCTCATCGAAACCCTTGGCATACCGCTTGCGGTGGCCGTGGCCCTAGGAATCGGGCTGTGGAAAATAATCCAGTATCTGCTAAAAGACCTAAAGCGGGACATCACGGCCCAGCAAGAGGACATGAATGCCGCATTGCAAGCCAACCAGACTATGATAATCCGCTTGATTGACCGGGTGCGGACCCTGGAAATCAACCAAATGACCGCTTATACGTCGCTGTTGACCGCTTCCAAGGCCGATCTGCCCGAATGGCGGCGTACCAGAGCGGAGCGCATCGCCGAATTAAAGGAACAAATCAAGGATATTTCCCATAATGGCGAGGACGCCAGCTAATGACTTCCGTTGAGATCAAAATCCCCTATACCCCCCGCCCGCAACAATTCGATCTGCATAAAAACGAAGCGCGGTTCAAGATTTGTGTCAGCCATCGACGCTGGGGCAAGTCGGTTTATGCAGTCACCGAACTGCTGCGACGGGCGCTGGAACTGAAAACAGAGCGTAATGACGGGCGTTTTATGTACCTTGCGCCCTATTATCGGCAAGCCAAACAGGTGGCATGGGACTATCTGTGCTATTATGCCCGCGATCTGCCCGGAACCAAGATAAATCAGTCGGAATTGCGGGTGGATCTGCTCAATGGCAGCCGTATCCGGCTGGCCGGAGCGGGTGATGACCCCGATGCTTTGCGCGGAATCTATTTGGATATGTGCGTTCTGGACGAATATGCCGATATGTCGCCGCGAGTATGGTCAGAAATCATCCGCCCCGCCTTGGTGGACCGCAAGGGCGCGGCCATATTCATCGGCACCCCAAAGGGACGCAACCATTTCTGGCGGTTATACGAGGATGTGGCCGATGACCCCGAATGGCACCGTGCGATCTACCGCGCTTCGGAAACCGAAGTGATCGACCCCGCCGAACTGGAAGCGGCACGGCGGGAAATGGGCGATGATGAGTACCAGCAAGAGTTTGAATGCTCATGGACCGCCGCGATTAAAGGAAGTTACTACGGCGGCATCATCGACGACGCGGAAAAAGAAGGCCGCATCGCCCGCGTGGAGTATGATCCGGCGATCCCCGTCCATGTGGCGTGGGATTTGGGCATTTCCGATAGCTGTGTGCTGTGGTTCTTCCAGGTCACTCTGGGAGAAGTGCGAATCATTGATTATTACGAGCATAATAACGTGCCGCTGGGACATTATGTCAAAATTATGGAGGAAAAAGGGTATTGGTATGGCGACGACTGGCTTCCCCACGATGCCAAGGTGCGCGAGTTGGGAACGGGCCGCACCCGTGCGGAAACGCTAATAAATATGGGACGGCGCCCGCGTATCGTGCCAAATCACAAGATTGCTGACGGCATCAACGCCGCCCGGTTGCTGTTGCAGCACTGCCATTTCGACGAATTAAACTGCGAACAGGGGCTAAATGCCCTGCGCTCCTACCAGAGAGAATGGGATGATACCAAGCGGGTGTTTCGCAAAACGCCCCTGCATAACTGGGCCTCTCATGCGGCGGATTCCTTTCGGTATCTGGCGATGGCGTACCGCAATCTGAAGCCAAAAGAGCCGGAAACGGACTGGCAAGAAGAAATGCTCAAAAAACCAACACTTGACGAAATGTGGGAAATGCTAGAATTTGACCAGCGCAATCAAGCGGAGCCGCGAATCTGATGGCGATGGATTACGAGTTGACCGATTACGCTTTTGCCGAAACCGACGCCCCGGCAATGGCGGAAGCGTTGATGATGAAAGTCACCACGGAAACGGAAGAAATACCGCAAGACTACAGCGGCGTCAAAATCAAAAAGAAATCCGTCGAGAAAATACCCATCCCGCCACCACTACCATTGATGCCGGGGCCAGCCCCCATGATGATGGCGGCGATCCCTCCCGGCTTGGGTCCACCTCAACCTCCAGCGGGAATGGGTGCGTCACGACCCATGACCGACCCGTTGGCCCAACCGGGAGGTAGTTCTTTGGGAATGCAAGCCGTGCAAGATGTGATGGGAATGGCCTAGAGGGCCGAGCATGGACCCGGTATTCTGGAAAAACAAAACTCTGGAACAGCTAGACGAAGCCGAATGGGAAGCGCTGTGCGACGGATGCGGTAAATGCTGCATGGTAAAGTTCCGTAACCAAGAAACGGGCGCGTTGTTTCAGACCGATCTGGCCTGTCAGCTATTGGACCGTGAAACAATACGCTGCACCGATTATGCCAACCGCAATAAGCGGGTCGCCAACTGTGTCCGGCTGACGCCGGAGATCGTGCGGCAAATTGATTGGTTGCCCGAAACCTGTGCTTATGTGCGTGTGGCAAATGGCGATGATCTGGAATGGTGGCATCCGCTGGTTGCGGGAAACACCAAGGCGATGTATGAAGCGGGCGTTTCCGCATACGGCAAGATCGACGGAGCAAGTATAGCCAATGGCTGACATGAAAGACACCCAGCAAGATCAGGAAAAGCTGTTAGGTCCAGCTTTATACTGGCAGAACGAACTGGAAAAGGCCGATCAGTTTGAGCGGGATTGGCGGGAGCGCGGGATGCGGGTGGTGGAACGCTACCGCGATGAACGCGAAGGCCGCGCTTTAATCGGGCCAAGCAATACCCGGTTCAATATTCTCTGGGCCAATACGGAAACCTTGAAAGGCGCATTGCTGGCCCGCATGGCGGAGCCGGATGTACGCCGCCGCTTTCCCGATCCCAATCCCGCCGCCCGCGAAGTGGCGATATTACTGGAACGGGCGCTGTCTTACGGCCTGGATGTATATGATGGCATCACGCCCATGAAGGCGGCGTTGGAAGATTACCTTCTGCCGGGTCGCGGCGTGGTATGGGTGGTTTACGAACCTGTCATTATCAAGGAAAAAATCAAGATCGAGGTAGACGGCGAAGACGTTGCTCTTGATGAAGTCGAAGAAATAGAACGTCTGGGCGACCAGCGGTGCCGATTTGAGTATGTACATTGGCAAGATTACCGCGAAAGCCCCAGCCGACGCCCCGAAGATGTAACATGGCGGGCGCGGCGGCATCTGTTCACCCGTGATGATCTGATCGGGCGCGGCTTTAAGGACGCCCATGAAATTCCGTTGAACTGGATGCCCGACACCAACGAAGACAACGCCGATTACGAGGAAATTTATAACCGCGCCGAAGTCTGGGAAATCTGGTGCAAGGTGACGCGCAAGCGTTTGTTTATTGCCACCGGGTACAAGGATGTTCTGGCAGAGGACGATGACCCCTATGAACTAGAGGATTTCTTCCCAACCCCGACGCCTTTGATTGCGGTGCGGACCAACAACACTTCCATACCCGTGCCGGAGTTCACGCTGTATCAGGATCAGGCCGACGAACTGGACCGCGTGACCAACCGCATAACCTATCTGATAGAGGGCTTGAAACGTCGCGGCGTCTATGACGCTTCGGTGCCGGAGCTGGCGCAACTGGCGATGGCGGGCGATAACGATTTTGTACCTTCCGACAATTTTGCCTCGTTGGCCCAGAAAGGCGGCTTGGCCGGAGCTTTCCAGACGGAAGATATCTCCCAAGTATCAGCAGTTTTGAACGGTTTATACACCCAGCGGATGCAAGTTCTACAGGTGATCTATGAGGTCACGGGGATTTCCGACATCATTCGCGGCGGCGGCACCAAGGCGTCTGAAACCGCAACGGCGCAACAGCTTAAAGCGCAATACGGCTCCATGCGGCTGCGCCGACGCCAGGACGAAATAGAGAAATACATCCGTGAGTTGTACCGCATCAAGGCAGAACTGATAGCGGAAAATTACGAACCGGAGATATTGCAGCGCGTCACGGGCATGGAAGTGACCGACGAAATGCTGGAAATCATGCGGAATGACAAGCTCCGCAATTACCAGATAGATGTGGAGACCGATTCAACGGTATTTGCCGATGAAGAAGAAACCAAGCGGACCCGCATGGAATTCGCCAGTGTTTTCGGGGACTACCTCATTAAAGCCATCGAAGCGACACGGGCTGCGCCGGAAATCACGCCGATAGCTTTTGAAATACTGAAGTTTGTTGCCGGAGCGTGGAAGATCGGGCGCAACTTTGAAGACGTTATTAATGAAACGGAAGCTACGGTTATGCAGCAACTACAGGCCATGCAGCAGCAACCGCCGCAACCGTCGCCGGAAGAAGCCATACAGCAACAGAAAATCATGGCCGAACTGGAACGCGAAAAACTCAAGCAAGAAGGCAAGCTGGCGGATATTTCCAGCCGGGAGCGCAGCAAGGCGGCAGAAATACAGGAAGAAAGCCGCGCTTCAGACGAGCGCATCCGCTCCAAGGAGGATTTGGCGATGCTGGAAGCGGAAATGCGTATGGCGGAACGCGACCAATGAGCTATCAGAACAATTACGAAAAGATAAAATGGAGCCGCAAAAAGCCACTCATTCAGCGGCAACATCAGAGGCCGAAAGCGGGTTTGAGCATCATCCGTGATGTGGACCCGTTTCAAAGCCCGATTGATGGCAGCATCATCGGTAGTAGGCGGGATTTGCGCGAACACGAAAAAAAGCATAATGTCCGCCAAGTTGGAAATGACTGGACGGGAAGCACCCGTCCACCTAACTGGGATAGAATAACCAATGGCAGAAGTTGAGACCAGCACTCCGGCAGCGGAGCCAGCGTCAGCATCCGAACCCGTCACGTTAGACGGGGTATTGGAAAGCGTGATTAATGGAGAGTTCGTAGACGGCGGGGCCGAACCCACTCCAAGTCAACCACAAGCACTCGCCGGAGAAACAATCAGCGCGGAAGAAGTCGAAGTCGATAGCGACCCATCGGATGACACCGCCGAGGGCCAACCGGACGCAGATGTCGAAGCCACTCCCGAAACGGACACACCGGAGTCCGTCGGGGAGCCAGAGCCGGACGCATTGGCGGCACCAAGCACATGGCCCGCTGAACACCGCGAAGCGTTTTCCGAACTTCCAGAGGAGCAACAGAATTTCATGCTCCAAAGGGAAAAGGAGCGGGATGCGGCGTTCACTCGTAAGACAACTGAACTCGCAGAGCAGCGACGGGAAGTCGAAGGTATTACAGGTGTTCTGGCCCCTTACCGGGATCAGATGCGGGCGCATGGCATATCGGAAGCGGAATACATTTCGCGGCTAATGAGCTATGACAACGCATTGCGCCAGAACCCCCAAGCCACCATCGGCCAACTCGCCCAGCACTACGGGGTCAACTTGTCGAACGATTCGGGCGCGGACTGGGTGGATGAAAGTCCAACCGATCCGCAATTTCAGCAACTGCAACATGAGCTAAATCAGACCAAGGCCGAAATCCAATCGTTTAAACAGGGCCAGATCAATCGTGAACAGCAGCAAGTCGTAGGTCAGGTTGAGGCGTTTGCCGCGGAGACAGACTCCAAAGGCAACCTCAAACGCCCGCACTTTGCGGCTGTACGCGAAAGGATGGGGCGACTGGTAAACGCGGGCGAGACCACGGATTTACAGGAAGCCTATGAAAAGGCGGTTCGTTTGGATGAAAATCTGTACAAGCAGACCATCGAAGCGGAACGCAAGGCTGTTGCCAAGCGTGAAGACAACCGCCGACAAGCGGCTGTCGATAAGGCAAAAAAGGCGACACCGGGGCGAACCAGCGGAGCGCCGCCTAGCGGCACTTTGAAAGAAACCGATCTCGACTCGATTTTACGCAACACGATTGGCGAGGCGCGGGCTGGTTAGTAAATGTTGCTCCATGATGGGAGCAAGACATGGCAACCTCTCCAAATAGTACCTATACGGAGATCGTAACCACCACGCTTGCTGGCTATTCTAAGACAATGGCCGATAACGTAACCAACAACAATGCGTTGTTGCGTCACATCGACCGGAACGGGAACAAATCCCCCGCGACGGGTCGCACCATTGTCCAAGAGCTTGAGTATGCGGCCAACTCGACGACCAAGTGGTATTCGGGTTATGAGGTCTTAGACACAAGCACCAGCAACGTCTTCACCGCTGCGGAATTTAATTACAAGCAGCTTGCGGGCAACGTGGTCATTTCAGGACTTGAGCAAGTCGAGAACAGCGGTCCAGAGCAGATTTTTAATCTTCTCAAAAGCCGCATTCGTAACCTCGAAAAGTCGCTCAAGAACGACATGGCGACTGCACTTTATGCAGACGGCACAGGCACCGATTCAAAAGAATTGGGTGGTCTTCAGTTAATCGTTCCCGGCACCGTAGGCAATACGGTTGGCGGCATTAACTCCGGCACCTACTCGTTCTGGCAAAATCAGGTGTATGACTTCTCGACAGAAGGCGCGTCGGCTTCTGCCACCACGATCCAGACGGCCATGAATACTTTATGGCTGGCCTGTATTCGCGGTGCGGATCGGCCTGACGTTATTGTCGCAGATTCGACTTATTTCGGGTTCTACTGGGCGTCCTTGCAGACGAACCAGCGGTTTACCTCTGATGAGTCGGCATCGGCTGGCTTTATGAACTTGATGTTCATGGATTCGCCTGTGTACTACGACGATCAATGTCCTTCTGCCAAAATGTATATGCTCAACACCGACTATCTGTTCTTGCGTTATGCAGATGGCCGTGAGTTTGTGCCTTTGGGTGAGAAGGCGTCTGTCAACCAGGATGCGCTTGTTATGCCTGTTGCATGGGCCGGAAATATGACGGTCAGCAACCGCGCACGGCAAGGCGTTATCCAAGCCTAGTAGGAGATAGCGAATGGCATACACAACTCAGAGTGCTATTGGCATCGACTTTGATGGCGGTACGGAATCAACCCCGTCCCAAGCCATCGGTACGCGCATGATCGGCACGGACAACTCGACTTGGCTTTACATCACCGCTGGTTCTGCCGTCGCGCAGTACGATGTGGTGACTGTAACCGAAGCCTATTCGGGCGTTCCTTGCACGAAGGCGCTTATTGATGACGGTCACATTGTCGGTGTCGCTCCGGCGGCGATCAGTTCCGGCGAATATGGTTGGGTTCAGCTAACGGGAGTTTGCACCTTAAACGTGCTGGCTTCAGCGGCGGCTGACGCAACTCTTTATTCGTCTGCTACTGCCGGGTCGCTGGACGATGACTCAACGTCACAGACAGCCGTTAACGGTTTGTTCCTGACGACAGCCCGTAGCGGAACCGCTGGTTCTGCTCCTGGCATGGGAACATGGCCGATGTCGTCTGCGATCTAGTCCAAAAAAGGGAGCGGGGGGTCGAGAGGCCCCCCGTGACTGCCAATGAGCAACTTGCGAATAGAGTTTATTGACAACGACGGTGGCCCCGATCTGGTGGAAAT
>VTLG01003092.1_pt1 | contig 12772 bp, 6 predicted proteins | sample 4694571 | NCBI WGS metagenome assembly VTLG01 (sample SAMN12604809, study PRJNA352737) | marine metagenome | biome: ENVO:00000447; feature: ENVO:00000209|ENVO:00000569|ENVO:01000036; material: ENVO:00002151; isolation source: viral sequences binned using virsorter ... | reverse complement strand
TACATTCAGGGAAGACAGGCATGGAATGAATTACTACAACTACTTGATCCTAGTTGGATACGAGATACTAACCAAGCCAATATGACTATTACCCTAAACGGTGCGTCCGAAGAGATCTGGGGAATGATAGAAATGAAATCGGCAGATAACGCTCAAGCACTACAAACAGTAGGTCTTGATTTTTTATGGGTGTCAGAAGCACAAGACATTCCTAACGCAGCTGCAGAAAAATTACGCCCTACCCTACGACAAGCAGGAAGAATGGGTAAAGCATTGTATGAAGGTATTCCTTCTGTATATCCAGAGCACTGGTTCAGAAGAGGATGCGAAGCAGCCAAACGTGGTGCACATAAAAACCACAGATACTTTCATTACACTGTTTATCAAAACCCATTACTGATGCCTCAAGATGTAGAAGAAGTTGAAGGCGATAAAGAAGTTATGCCTGAGTCTGCATGGAGACGTATGTACCTAGCAGAATTTTCTTTGTCATCAGGATTCTTTTCTAACATAGAAGATTGCATAGGTGGTGATTTATTAGATGAACCACTCCCCGGTAAAAACTATGTAGCAGGATTAGACTTAGGTGTGTCTCGTGACTTTACCGTATTAACAGTTTTAGATGCTGATGAACGCAGAGTTGTTTACCACAGATTATGGGATGGTCAATCATGGCCACAAGTACAGCAACACATTATTGCAATTAACCAAGAGTGGGGATTGCAAAGAATAATGGCAGACGCTTCAGGTATGGGTCTAGCTATGGTTCAAGAACTAGAAGCAAGTAATTTACCTGTAGAAGGTGTGTCAATTCAAAAGAACAATCGTGAGAATTTGTTAGCAACATTACAAGTAGCAATGGAACATAAGACTATACAATTCCCTGCTATTCCTATAATGTTACGACAACTAAGGGCATTCCAGCATGTTAGAATGTCTAGTGGAAATTTCAAAGCACAAGCCCCAGTTGGGGAGCATGACGATGAAGTCTTTGCTCTAGCCTTGGGTTTATCAGCTTGCAACGAACCTGAATATACACAATCTAGAAGACGTGGTTTTGGTGGCAGATATTTAGCAACACAAGACGAAACAAACAAGGGTTACGGTATTGGTGGAATGAGCAGAGGTGAAATCATAATGAGAAACAGAAGACTGGATCGTGTGGAAGAAAGGTGGGATAAGGCAGGAGTAGAATAATGGTATTAACAGATTTTAAAACAGGTGAGCCTTTAGGTCCTGGTGACATGAATTATGACGACAGTAAGCCTACTGCCGAAAACGTGTTACATATTTTTGATACTTACAAAAAACAATATCAAGAATTTCATGATCAATGCGAGGAAGAAGATGAATATTATCATGGTACTCGTTCTGTTCCTATTCCTGATGATATGCCTATCGACCCTGTTAGACCAGCTACGGCTCACGCTATTGTTAATGTTGCTACTGATCACGTTGATGTCAACAATCCGTCTATCTTCGTACCAGCTCCATCACCCAGAGCAAAGAACAGATCAGAACGAATACAAAAATTCTTGCAAGGTGTATGGATGCATATACCTGAACACACCAAAAGAACAATAGTAAAACACTCTATTCAGTATGGAGTTGGATTTATTAAAACTTGGTGGGATGGTGATAAGTGGCCTGATGCTCCTTTACTAGATGACTATACAGATGAAGGAGAATATAAAGAAGCTTTACAAGATCACTTAGACGAAAGAAACATTTCTTTCCCTTTTATTATTGATGCTGTTAATCCTAAGAATATGATTTGGGATGACTCAAGAGCAGGGATGAAATGGGCAATTGAGTTTTACGAAACAGATTGTAATGACATACAAATGTTATACCCAGAGTGGAGACCAATGATTCCTGGTACAGACACAGTAACATTCTTGGAATACTGGGATGATACTTGGTGTGGAAGAATGGCAGATGGAGAATGGGTATGGGGGCCATACAAACACGGATATGGATTTAACCCTTACGTAAAAATACAACCAGCTACATCTTTAGATTATGATGTAGGTATGCCTGAAGACAGGTACCAAGGAATACTTAAACCTGTACACAGTCTACTTGATTCAGAAGCAAGATTGATTACACAGTACGAAGCAATACTTAGACAATACGCTTGGAGAACAATTGATTTCTACGGCCCTGCATCTTCAGCAGAAGCAACAATGGATGAATACGAATTGTTTGCAGCTAAGAACTGGGTACGACCAAATGTAAATATACAACCATCCCCACTTGCAATGCCACCACAGGAAATATTGCAACAACTTGGAATGGTACAGACAATGATTGAAGAAGCTACATTCCCTAACGTAGTCAGAGGTATGCGACCATCAGGTGTTTCTACTGGATTTGCACTAAGTGTTTTAGCAGGTACAGGAAGATTAGTGTTTGGTAAATTTGCTGATGCTATGGCTAGAGGAATGGAAAATGCTAATGAACGATTCCTAAAGTTAGTAAACAACAAAGCTATGGGTAAAGTTACAGTACACGCTAGAAGTAGCGTACAAAATTTTGATCAGGCAATTGCACCTGAAGATATAAAAGTATTTTACGAAAATTCAGTATCACTAAAAGCAGAAGCACCTGAAGAAAGAGAACGTGAAGCATTATTAGCATTACGTTTATGGAACGGTGGATCAGGATTAATTAGCTTGTACGAAGCACAAAAACGTGTAGGTATTACTAATCCGTTAGAAGAACAAAATCAAATGGCTGCTGAAAAATTATTAGAAATGGCTCGTGGGCAACAAGCACAAGAAGTTGCAGAAGCTGTTGATTTAGAAAGACAACGAGCAGCCGCAGCTGATACGCCAGCTTCAAATCAATTAGGTAATCAATTCTTGCCCGGACAAGCACAATTGCAAAGACCCGGAGAAGCAGGAATACAAAGGCAAAGGGTAGGTGAAGGAACTCAAACTGAAGGAACATTCCCTCAAGGAATGGGTGGCCTTGATCTATTAGGATCACAATTAGGAACTGCCACAGGTGGTGGTAGAAACATGCCAACAGGAGATAGAGTGGAATAATGGCAAAAGAAACAGATTTATTAAAAGACCCATTATCGTTAGCACAACAAAGATATCAAGAACAAGTTAATGCATTTAAAAGTCAATATTTACCAAAACCTAAAAACCCTGTTAGAGAATTTTTAAAAGAAATAGATGTTTCTAAAGATGAATGGCAAGGATTGTTTAAATAATGGCTGCCCCTATAAACTACAATAGAAAATATTTTGAAGATATTTTTGGTACTGATTCTAACAAAGCAGGTAGTTTGCCTGACATATTAAAACGTATTACTACCCACATGCAAGACAAGTTAAAAGCAAATGTTGTTGGAGCACAAGTTGCGTCTGTTAATGATGTAATAAATACAGATGTAACTGAGGGTGAAATAGTTGCTACACCAGCAATTACTACAAGTGACATTTGGAGTGAACCCCAATCTTTACAATTACTAAATGAAGTAATAGGCAATTCGTATGATATTTTTGCAGAATCGGTAGATGTAGAAACTCGAAATAACATGGTTAGAAATATTGGTATTAACCTATTTAAAGTAAGAACATTAGGGGATACACAATTTATTCCGGGAACAGAAGCATATAATGATTTACCTGACGATACTAAATCTGCTTATCAAGCTGTTGCTAATATAGAAGATATAGTTGATAGAGATGCTACAAAAGCATTTAAAATTTATAGGGTTCATGAATACATAGAAGAAATGAATGAACGTGGCTTAATTGATAATGAAGTATTTGAATCAATTAAAAGTGGTGGCAAATACGGAACTGCTCAAGAAATTTTAGATGAAGGGGCTAGCGTTTTACAAAACATTTTTAACAACGAAACACAAATTACAAATAAAGTATTAACTGCTTCTGATAGTTCTAATATAAGAACAGCTTTTGCTAGCACTATAAAAGATATAGATAGTGATAACGCACAAGAAACAGAACTTGGACAATTGCTTGGTGTAACTAAAGAAATTTCTAGTTTTAATGCAGAAAGATTTAATAAATTTAAAAGTTTAAAAAATAAATCAGACAAATTAAATTTAATGTTAGGTACAGCAGATGCTGGAGAAATTGATCAAAATTTACGCAATACATTAATTGAAGAATTAGAATTAATAGAAAACAATTTAGCATTTGGTAATCCAAATATTACTGAAGAGCAAATTCAACAAACTTTATTTTCTCACGTTGAAAGACTTACCCAACCCCAAGTTATTGAATTAAGTGAAGCTGAAGGTGGTGGGGTAATGCGAACAGGAGAAACTAGAATTGATATTTTACGTCAACGAGAATATCAGAAAAAAGGGGCAGATGTTACATACAAGCAAGCAGAAAGTGCTGTTGACGAATACATTCAACGAACTTCAGGGTATGGATACAGTTTAAGTAAAGATCAAAAAACTGCCATGATAGAAAATTGGTTTGGGGCACAACTAACAGCTTATGGTCAAGGAGTATCCCCACCTAGTAACAATTCCATATTTAGTCAATATGATAATTATATTCAAAATAATGTAATGACTGATACGCAACGTAAAGAACAACAAGCAAAATTTGCTCAACAACAAGCAACGGATAGTGAAATAGCAAGTTCAGGAATTGACCCTAATAGATATCAATTTGATTCAGCCTACAGACAATCAACAGATGAGTCATTAGATAGATTTGAAAGTCTTGGTTATGGATTAACTCCTACAAATAAATTAGCACCATTACCGGGAGCATCTTATGTGATGCGAGATTCACAAGGTAATCCAATCATTGATGAAACAACAGGAAAATCTAAGTTAGGTTATCTTGAAGGTAAAGATATATTAAGCAATTTAGATTTGTTTCCAAAAACATTTCAAGATATTTACAAATACACTAGAGAACAAGATCCCGGTGCTATGGTAACAGGGCAAATATATGGACAAGTTCCTTCGTTACCAAGTTATTTATTTGATGATTTAGGTAATGTAGATAAAAGCACTTTGTTTTCTACTGATGAAGAAACAGGGGAACGAATTCCCTTGTATCCAAATTTAGGTCAAATGTCTGAAGGCTTTGCAGAAAAAATGGCAACAAACCCTGAGTTATATAAAGTTTCAAGTTCAAGTACCGTTTCTTATGGGGGTATGCCCGGAGGAGCAGAAGGATTAGCCCCTAATGGCAATGCTTTTCCGACTGTACAAAATGGGCAGACTAATGAGAATATAACGGAAGAACTTGATCCATTTGATAGATAGTGGGTCACGACCCACAAAGGAATTTAAATGCCACATCATTTAAGTAAATATTATCAAGATAGAGACCCTAACGAAATAGATTTATCTGTTCCGGGTGAATATGCCGACATGGAAGTTGCACGTAAAACTCAAATTCCTGCAAGAACTAACTTTGAAATTGATTCTTTTTTAGGTGGTTTAATGCCATCGAGTTTTATTACGGATACTCTTACTGGCAAATCAATTGATCCTAAAGTAAGAATGGAAAATGAAGAAGCTTTTAAACAACGTGACGCAGAGTTAGCACGAAATCTTTATGTTGGTAGAGCTGAAGCAGAACCCGGAGTAAGAGAACGAATGGTTCAAGAAGGATTACCTAATTGGGTAAAGGGATTGCAGTATGGTGCAAATGCTTCACAAGGTACTCCATCTGCAGCAATGGCTTTACAGTCTCCAACATATGCAAAAGATTTTGGTACAGCAGTTGGAACTGCAATGACTCCAATTAATTATGTAAGTAGTATGGCTGCTGGCCATGTTTTAGATACTTTATCTCCTTTAGCAAATCAAACTGAGGAAGGATTTTGGCATCCTCAAGAAGGGCAACAATTAATTACTCAAGATAGTATGAGTAATCCAACAGCTGTTTACGCTTTTATTGATTATATTGGCAGAACAAAACTTCAAGAATTTGAAGAAAAAAAAGAACAATACAGGAAACAAGGTTTAAACAGAGCAGAATCAATTAGAAAAGCTTATGACGAAACTGAATTACCTACAGGTGCTAAGTTAGCATTAGAAGTAATTTTTGATCCTCTTGCAACAATATTACCCGGTGGGGTTGCATTTAAAGGTGGTAAAGCACTTGGATCAGTCGGAGCAAAAGTAGGTAAATCTTTTGTTCAAGATATGGATTTTTATGCAAAAAATTTATACAGAACAGACCCTAGAGTTTTAGTTAACAGCCAAGAATGGCAATCTACATTTGCTCCTAAGTTAAAACAAAGCTTTGATGATTTGTTAAACGAAAGCGATACTTATATTGACGCTAGAGCATTTGAAGAAGCAGGAACAGGAGTTTATGATCCTAGTAGTCCTACCCAAGCTTTAGGTGCTTCAGATGTGGGCAGAGAAATTTCAAAACGTAATGCTTCTGAACGATACGCTAATGCACAAGCCGAATCAGAATATATTAGAGATGTTGAATTCCAACAACAATTAGCAAAATCAACAGGCATACCAACAGTAAGAGTAGTTAACGCTACACCTGATGTTCCTAGTTATTTATATCCTGAACAACCAATGTTAGCGTTTGATAATTTCTTACAAGGTAAAGGTATGTACAGCCGACTAGATACTTCAACTGTAAGAAAATCAAAAGACGGTCAAATTATTTACGCCCAACCTAATGTTATTAGAGAACTTATTGGAAAGTCTGCAATAAGAAAAGCTATCCATCCTTCAATGGATAATTTAATTGACCCTAAACAAATTGCATCTTTAGCTACAGGTGAAACAAGAATTTATGGTGGAGATAGATTTTTATCAGGAAATGAAATTGAAGATTTATCTAAGTTTTTAACTACTTATGGAGTTGATCCTAGAACTACTACTGATGAATTGTTAACAGGTGGTGGGCATTTTCATGTAGATAAATATACTGGTGAAAGACAATTCATTATGGGAGCATATGACGATCCTTCAAAAGTTAGGCGTTACGTTACTTATTCTCCTACAACAAGACAATGGGGAATAACAGATTTACCTGAACCTAAAAAGCAATTAATTAATATTGAAACTGGGCGAAACATTAATGAAAGCCTTAACAAAATACGAAATAGTTTTGATGGACAAATTGCTGCAGTTGAAGCACAAATGGCAAACGAAGTTGTTGGTTCTGTAGATTACAAACATTTAGCTAGGCAGTTTGTTGGTTTACAACAACAAAAAATGTATCAAATAAAACGATTAAAAAATAAACCTACTACTGTAGATTCACATTCTGTAGATATAGAACCTAAATATCAATTAGAAGAAGTTGAAGATATGATGAAAATGTACGAAAGGTTATATTTTGATCCTAAAGGTGTTGGGGCAAACAAATATAAAGCTAGCCAAAAAACTGGTTTTACTCATCCTAATGATAGAAATCCTTTTGTAGTAGTTGCTGGAAATGGTGGGAATGATGTTGACGGTAGTAACTTTTTTAATTACTACAGGACTGATAGAACTTTACATGATCAAGTTTTGTTTGAATTTTATGATGGTACTGTTCCTAGTTTCCAACAATCATGGCAAAACGCAGTAAACAAAACTGCAGCTAGTAAAGGATTGCCAACTCCACCTAACGCTCCCGGAGCAACTTTAGAGTTAGGAGCAACACCCGGTGACCCTGTTGGGCATATGGATGAACTTATTAATTCAGTACCTGATTCTCCAAATGTTAGACAAAGCGTACAAGAAACAAATGCGTTTGGGCGATGGTCAGGAGCAAGAAAAATTGCAGGTACTGAAATTAAAAACTTTTATGAAGATGGCGTAAAGTTATTAAAAGAACTTGGCCAAACTCAAATGTATAAAGGCAGACTTGTAATTCCTGAAGAAGTTGGCGTAAAGCTATTAAAGGCTTTGCATGGAGAAGGAGAAGTTCCTCAAGGGTATCAAAAATTTATAGATCATGTGTTAGAACTTAAAAAACAAGAAGAAGCTGCGTACATAGCTTTTGATAACGGAAGTGGTAGTGGGGAAATAGTAAATGCTTTTGTTCAAAACCCTAACTATTTTCCTAGAATGTGGCAACGATTAGACCCAAAAACAAATAAATATGTAAACGTAGGTGATCTAGACGAAACAACAATTCCCCCTCATTTAAGAGCAAGAACTGACATGAGTTTTACTCAATTGTTAGCAGCTGGTTACAGACCTGTTTCTTACAACCCATTAGATTTAATGACAATAAGACGAGTTAAGGGAGTTGAACATAGAGAAACAGTATTGTTAGTAGAACGTTTAAAGAAAACAGGAATTGCTGTACCTGAAGATGAATTAACAGATGCTATGAGGTCTGCAGGATATAGGATTCCTGAAATAGGCCCGGCATTTGAAGGTATGAAAATTGCTGCAGCGGCAGGAGGGCATGCAAATATTGGAAGATTTGCTGTTCCAAAACAAGTAGCAGATCAACTTGAAGTAATTTACGGAAAATCTACTAGCTTTAATGTTGGAGGAATAGATTTATTTCAAGGATTAAGTAAATTTAACAATGTTGCAAAAAGAAGTATTTTAAGTTTTAGTGGATTTCAGCATCAAGATATGTTTTTTAGAGCAGGAGCATTTGCGTCTAGTCCATTAGGTCTGAGAAGAGGTGCACCTGTAAAATTATTTAGTAGTTTAGCTGGAAGAATTATAGCTTCAAGTTTTTATAAAGGTGACTTTAAAGGATTAGGAAGAAGAGGTGTAAGTAGACGAGCCTTAGATGATTCCCCAATATACCAAGATTCTGATCTTAGTTTTAAAATGATTGCTGAACAAGGATGGAACTACGGTGGTGACACTAGCATAATAAAAAGACATGCTATTGACTCTGTTGAAGAACTTGAAAAATCAATTGATTTAAAAGGTATTAAAGGCAACCTAAAGTTAGTTAAAGACAGATTAGGTGGTGCAATTAAATTTTGGGAAAGTGGTTTGTTTGATGGAGTATACGCTGAAACCCAAATGTTTATGTTAGAAAATGCAATATTACCTTTCTTAAGGAAACAATACCCTAGTGAATCATCTCAACAATTAGCTAGACGAGCAGCATCAGAAGTTAACATGTTTAGTTCTAGTTTGGGAGATTGGGAAAGTGTATTTACTAATGCTACGGCTAAAGATTTTATGAGGTTGGCTGCGTTTAGTACAAACGAAACTGAGTCTTGGTTAAGAAGTATTTCAAGATCAATCCCAAGAGGAGATAAAGCAAATGATTCTAGTGGTTTGTATAGGCAATATTGGCTAGGTTATGCTACTTGGTTAGCAGCAGTAGGTAATGTAGTTAATCTTTGGAGAACAGGAGAATTGTTACCAATACAATCATATTCTCCTTTAGCATTTGGGCCGCCTGATGATCCTGAAGGAATAATTCAATTTAGCACTAGATATAATAGTAAATTTTTGTCTCCTAAAATAATGCATGGAAGAAATGGACAACCAATATATTTAGATATTGTTGGTCAGGCAGACACTCCATTTCAATGGTTATTTTCTCCATTATCAGCAGCTCAAGGCCGTACATCGCCTTTACTAAATGTTTTTAAACCATTTGCAACAGGCAAAACATTTTACGGAAACGCCTTACCTTCTGCGTTAGATAAGGCACAATATTCTCTTTTGCAATCTTTACCTATAGGTGCATTTCAAGCTATAGATTTAGGGGCTGAACATAACCAAGCATTAAGAGAATTTATACCTGAAGGGGAATCAGGCATTGGTACAAAAGGAAGACTTTTCCAAATAGGTGGGTTTAATGTCCGTAAAGAAACAACTAGAGAATTATTAAATGAATTAGCTAGACGAGAAGGATTTAAAAAAATTCCTGCTAAATGGAATAACCCAATGACATGGTTTAATAGAAATGATGCTTATAAAGAATTTACTATTAATTTAACTTCTGATCAAAGAAGAAAAGCTGAACAAAGAAACCAAGACATTGTTAATGAACTAAGTTATCGAGCTCAAACAGGCGATGAGAGAGGACAAGAATGGCAAAGCCGTCAAATTGATTTAAATGCAATTGAATTAGACAGACGAGATCACCAAAATAAATTGGCTCAAGCTGTACGCAATGAAGAAGTTAAACTTAAAGACTGGTACAACGAATACAGAGATATACAAAATGCAGCATTTTTAAAAAGACGAGGTGTAGATTCAGTATATAAAGATTTATTAGACAATAAAGTACCTAAAGAAGATTTACCTAGAGCAAGATATGAATGGTACAAATCTTATGAAGAACATACAAATGAGTATGGTAAATTAAATTATGATTTACTTGATGAAGCAAGAGAAGATTTATACAACTCTTGGACACCTGAACAACGTGAACATATTGATATGTTACGACAAAAAGACCATTCAGTTCATTATGATGATCCTTTTATAATTAAAGCTTTAAACCTTAAAGATAAATATCAAGATTATTTTGACGTTTATAAAAATTATTTTAAACGTACAGGGCAATATAATGTTTACAAGCAATACAGATCAAGTAATTTTCCTAATGACTTTTTAGATAATAATCCTCAGTTTGCACAACAATTAAAAAGCGTAGAGGAATATCGAAAACAACAACGAGAATCTAACCTTGAATTAGCTTATACGTTAGTTTTGTTAGGTTACATGGAAATGTCTACATACTTAAATATTAAGAATAATTAATAATTTATTTGACAGAACATATATGCTAAACCTAAACTGTATTCAGAATGTTACAGTAACTCATCAAAAGATAGGAGAAACTCGGTGACTACAGACAATACAGATATGACATCTGCGATAGATCAAGATCAGGCTCAGCTGGATTCAGTTCAGGAGGGATCACCTCAAACAGAAGACAGTCCGTTAACTGGAGAATTAAGGCAACTGAAGGAATTGGTTGAAAACCAAAACCGACAAATAGCTGGTTTACAGTCTAAACAAGATAGAGCTTTAAATGCGATACGTAGAGATGCAGAGGATTCTGCACGCAGGCAATCAGAACAAGCAGCACAAAGATATATTCAGGAATTACCTGAAGAACATCAAGGTGCTTTTAATTCTATGTTGCAAGCAAATCAAGCTTATCATCAGGAAAACCAAAGACTTAGAGAACAACAAGAAGTGGGTCAAGACCCACAAGAACAAGTTCAATACGCTCAACCACAAGACGAGTGGGATCAAGTTTATGCAATTCCTAGAAGTTTAGGTATTGATCCACAGAGTCCGGGTATCGACTATAAAGCTTTTACTGATCCCGGTTTAGACGAGACTCAACGTAGAGATAGATTCTTTGCTAGTTTAAAACCTTTGATGGGTGCTACCAATCAGGCATCTACTGGTCAAGCTAGTCAGGCATCAACATCACAAATACAGAGCCCACCAACAAGTGGCACTCCTGCAAGTGGTGCATCTTCTAACATGAGGTCATTAGATCAAGTACAAGCAGCCTACATTGAAGGTCGCTTATCAAAACAAGAATATCAAGACCAACTTAATAGGTTTGGTCAATAGGAGAATAAAATGGCAACAGGACTATCTTTGTCTAGTACGTCTAATTTGACTAATGGACAACGCATAATGATTGCGTCTGCGAAAGAAGCTTTTGAGCCCGCAGCACCTGATCCTGATTTAATTGAGAGTGAAAGAATCCCAACTGGAACAAAACAATGGGATATCAGCACATATGCTCGATTAACAGATGCACAGGCTTTAACTGAAGGTGTTGATCTTTCATCAGTTCAGCAACTTGCAACTAACACACTACAATTGACACCAGCTGAACACGGCATACTTGTTACATTGTCAAACCGACTTATTAGAAGGCAAGGCGATAGTAGCGTAGTAACCGTAGCAGGCCGTCAGATTGGTGCGTCACTAAGACGCAGAATGGCTAAAGATGTTATCGCTCTATATGATGGCTTTTCAAAGTCAGCACCCGGAGCAACTAATGCTTTAGACATTACACACTTTAGAGGTGCAGTAGCCTACTTAATGACTGATAACAATTCGTCATTCGGCCCGGCTCCTATGCCTGTAAATGCTGCACTGCACGTAGAACAGATTTCAGACATCATAGCTGACATTACCGACACTGCTCCAAGAGGAACAACAACTGGTTTATCTGAAGACCTTATTCAAAGGTGGTACAGAGGATCAGACAGACTTTACGGTGTTCCAATTGTTCATAGTGGAAATATCCAAAGAGACAGTGGAGACGATGCTAAAGGTGCAATATTTGCATCCGAAGCTTTGTACATGGTTATTGCTAGTGATGCCGATGTAACCGAAGAAGATGACAATTCTCTCAGAGCGAAAGAATATGGAATCTTCCAAGAATGGGCTGAAGGCGAAAGAGCCGATGCTCACGGTGTTGAAATCTTTTCTGACGCAGCAGCAACTATCTAATCGAGGTGATTTTTGGTTAATGACGTAAAAGAATATCAGGGCGAGTTACCATCTTCTAGAGAAAGGCAACGTATCGTAAACGAAAGTGGACGAGATGCTGTTATGTTTGACGTTACATCCGAAAGTAACAAAATAAAGTTATGGGATTTAATTGATAACACTTGGACTGCTCCTTTAGAAAGAGATACAGCTATGAATCATTATCTTAGGAAGATGGTTTATAAATGTTCTGTTTGTACAGAAGCATCTTTGTTTGAAGATGATATCAAACGTCATCTTGCACAAGTAAAAGCAGGGCATGAAACTCATGCTGATGCTGAATTAATAAGAGGGATTGCCGAACATGGGCAACCTACTACTACTTGTTCAGGATGTGGTG
>VTLG01010101.1_pt1 | contig 12775 bp, 5 predicted proteins | sample 4694571 | NCBI WGS metagenome assembly VTLG01 (sample SAMN12604809, study PRJNA352737) | marine metagenome | biome: ENVO:00000447; feature: ENVO:00000209|ENVO:00000569|ENVO:01000036; material: ENVO:00002151; isolation source: viral sequences binned using virsorter ... | reverse complement strand
CACTTAGAGTTGTCTTCGTCTCATTTGTTGTTGCAGCAATTGTTAATACATCAGGTAATAAATGGACTGCATCAGTAGCTGCATAACCAGCACTAATGACCAATGTGCCAGGCACATCTTCAAATGCGAGAACTCCACTACCATTCAGAATTAAAATCTGATCATTGAATCCTCTTGAAGTTGGGAAACTATAATCTGATGCACCACTACCAAGACGGAATGTAGTTGTAAATGTCGCACCTGTACCAACTGTATCTGTGAGTGTGTTATGTGAACCAGTAAAGTTAGTTACAACACCAGTGACTGCACGAAGGTTTGATCCAGCATCAACGTCTGTTGCATCAACTCTACCAACAACGTTTAGTACGTTTGATCCAAATGTGAAGTTAGCGTTATCAACTAATTCTTTGGAAGATCCAACAAAAGGAACACGAGTAGCTGTTAAGTTACTAATGATAGGGGTTCCAGTTATGGTTAGGCCAGTTGCAGTGGTCTCTAGCTTCTTGTTATTATTGTGATATAAATTTACTGCTCCGTCAGCGTTTGCATCCAACATTACTTCCGAACCAGCAGCATTTTGCAAACGAATATCGTTTCCTCTGTATAAAAGAGCACCAGTGCCATTTGTTATGATGCTATTGGTTCCATTGTGAACTATCGCTAAATCGTTAGTGTCTCCAAATCTTGCTGTAACATTATCACCGAATGTGAAATCATTCTCAGATTTATCAAAAACAATATTTTTTGTATTTTGAGTTTCAAAGGTTACATCATCACCGAAGGCTGTAGTCGCATTGACATCAACAGCATTACTGAATGTTGATAAACCAACTACCTTCAATCCATTATTCAGTGTCATGTCTGTGCTGACACCAGTTCTTGCATTGATTGTTAATAGGTCAGTATGATTATTACCAATAGCAGTATTACCATCAAGATTAACACCTTGTACAAAAGTAGTGACACCAGTAACTCTAAGGTTCTGTGTGACTGCATCTGTAATATCTGTTCTGGTTATTGTAGTAATACCAGCAACTCTTAATCCGTTTATATTTGCGTTCGCATCTGTAATGATCGCAGACGATAGGTGTAACTCGCCAGGTGTATGATCTAAAAGTTTATATGTATACTCTCCACCAATCTCTACTGGGTTTCCAGCAACGTTACCTATAAAAATACGACCCGCCTTATTTGCAGAAGTACCAGCGGTTCCCTGTTCTACGGTTGCAGCTAATTCTCCAAACTCTAAAGAACTGGGAGCACTAGCACCAGTAGATCTATGTATCCTAATCTTACTGGCCATTAGAACGATCCTCCATTAACATCTAAATTTTTTACATTGCCTGGTGTTAATTCATTCACAGCCGTCCATCGACCTGTGTTTGCATCATAAACAAGAACAGATCCATTTACTACATTTGACACATCAGTGTCTTGCAGACTTGCGACTGTTCCTCCTGAAGTAGATGAAGTGGTTGGAACTTTTACACCAGTTTGTTGACCAACTCGTACTTTAACTCCCATAATTAGATCCTTGTTGCTCCTTCTCTAACTAAAGCCGAACCTTCCACAATTCTCGTCCTTACACCACCAGAGGCAGTCAAAAGAAGATCATAAACGTAACGACCTGGCTTAATGCTAGATGTTACTGTGTCTGTCATATCAAGTCTCACGATTCCATTTTCCCTATCAGGAAAAGCTACATTAAAATCAAACTTCTTTTTACTAGAAGAATGTTTACGTAGTTGTGCTGCACCAGTATATCCAGTCAAATCCAACACAGAAGCAGTCGCATCATCCTCAAGATTAAATGTTTGAGTAAAATCAGCCCCTTGATCAATCACCAGATTTACAACGTATACAGCCATTCTTTAGAGTTAGTTTCGTCTAGATATATTTATCTAATTACAACTTATCAATCACTTTATACAAAAGTGACTTGATTTCATCAATTTCATCCTGTAATTTATCAATTCGATTCATCTCTTTAATTTTTTGTTGTCTTTTGTTTTTGTAAGCTATGTAAGCAGATCTATCTGTGTTAATTATAGCTCCAGTATCTGTATCTCTAAAGAGATTGTTTTCCCCTTCAACTTGTTTGTATGTCATTATGCTAATGCGATTGCTCTTAGATCTTTAATTCTTGGTACATAAGCTTGTTTTGTACCAGTCATAACAATTTTAATTTGGAATCCATGAAACTCCTCTAAATCATTTGCAGTGAATTGATAATCTCTAAATTCACCCTCTGTGCGAGATGCAGGGACAGCCTTATCAGGTGTTCCATTACTCCTATTTGGATTTCTAATTTTATCACCAAAACCATCTCCAGTTGTATCAATTAAATTTCTGAAGCCAGGGAAACATTCATAAGTCGCTTCTGACATGGGAGAATCAACTTTAAGTAATTTATACAATACTCGAATATCATTACTGGGATGTCTATATGCAGCAAATCTAACTTGTAATGATGTTGCTGGATTTTCCAATACAACATTTTTACTGATGTAAATTGCGGCATTAGGATCATTAAATCTACTGTTCACTCTTCCATCGGATATGAAATCAGTTATTTGTTCATCTATCCTATTTGTAGTAGTAATGATTGACAGTCTATCTAAATCAACAACAGGTGAAACATTAGTATCTTGAGTGGTGAAAATTAATTGTTGTGTAAATGATTTACCGCCAGGTAATGATTTTAAAGAGTCTTTAGTAGTTTCATTAATTCTAGATGCAATAATTCTAGGAGTTCTTAAATAATTTACACCTATTAATGATATATCTTCAAATCCCTGATCAACAAAAGAACTTTCATTACCAGAAGCACTAGTTCCTGATACTGTTCTTATTTTAGCAGTTATATTTGTGTCTTCAGGAGTCATAAATTCTACCTGAGAAGTTATTGCTTCAAACTGTACGTTTTGTGTTGCTCTAACCGCATCACCACCAGAGGTTTCAGTTTCTGCAATTTTAAGTGCGGATAGAGAACCACCACCAGTTCTATTAGTTCCTTTTGCAGATGACATATCTAATTTAAGATCATATGCATCTAAAGTTGGCGCAACCTCACTGTCTGACATATCATGAGTAGTATTAATTCTTCTTAATGAAATACCAGATAATTCATATTTTCTCACAACGTCTCCCACTTCAAGTTCTCCATTAGTGGTGTCATCAATTCCTCTTGTAATACCAGTTAATTCATTAGGAGTTGAAACTGTGTCTACGTTTGTATACTTGATAACTTCATCAGCCACCTCAATGTAGCCTGGATTAGTTGCACTTACAGTCAAACCTTCAAAAGAAGTTAAGTGTGATGCATCAGAAATTTTTATTGCACTCGTTGCTGTTTTTGAATATTCTTGAGATATAGTTGCGGTTGTTGAAACACCAGTTACATTTGAAACAATGACTTTATTAGTAGGATCATGCATACCATGATTTCTATGATTCACATGAATATGAAGTCCATCTTTATTTGCAGCTGTATTTGTGATTGTCATTGCAGCAGTAACACCAGCAAAGTTAGTACCAACACCAGATGCACTTACATGTTGTAAAACTCCACTATTTGTTGCAAATGCTCCTTGAACTCTATTTACAATTAAAGAGTTTATCTGATTTACTGTATTAACAGTAAATCTTATACCCACGCCAGTATCACCTACACTTGCACCTAATACATCGCCTGTTTTATATCCTGATCCACCACTAACTACACTTACAGCTGTTAATGCTCCAGTATCAATAGTGATATTTGCAGTCGCACCACTACCGTCACCTGTAATCGTTGTTAAACTAGTATTATTATAAGTAAAAGCACTACCTGTAGTTGGAGTCAATCCACTACCAGTTCCAGCCTGATAAGTAACTCCAGAAGTGCCTGTCGCTAGTGGGCCAAGTAAAGCTACAATATTTCCAAGAGAGGTTCCTTGTTTAACTTGAGAACCAATTGGGAAATCTCTTGAATCTGAACTAGTGTTTGTATTGAACGAAATTTTAATTTCTTGTGAATTACTTGTAATTGGATTAGGCCTTAATATTGGATTCTCTAATTCAGTTTCACCATCACCACTTACTGGATTGTAGAGTTTCAAAGCTCCAGGCCCAGTTACAAACTTACATTTTCTAAGTGTGAACTTAAGATCTTCGTATTGATTTGCAGTCCATGTAGATCCATTCTGAGATTTAAATAAAGATCCTAAGAAAGGTTGTTGTGATACGATTCTTCTTTCACTCTCTTCAAGATCTCTGTCTTCAAGATTTTCATCACCCATTCTAGCAATGAAAACATTATAATCATTAGACATTGATATCAAAGTTACAGCATACTCTGTTCCACCACCCTCAAGGAATACTGGAGATGGGAAAGTAAATTTAGTTGCAACTGTACCAAATTCTGAAATAGATACCTGTTCTGGATCTAATGTAACTTCACCAAAAGGAACAATTTTAGTTGTTGGCAATCCAGTTTGCATAGTCCTGATTTGTAAGGTTACAGGAATATTCTCATCTTTTGTTTGGAAGAAGATATCGCAAGAAGAAACAAATACACCATTCTCCTCAGTAATTTCAATTGACTCTGCAAGTGGATCAACCCATGATTCTTGTTGTGTTGTTCTTATTTCTCCTAATGTCGATTCTTTGAAAGTTCTCTTACTCTTATTCTTAACAGTTTTACTATCACTATGACTGACTTGTTGAATATCAGCTGTTCTTATACTTAATACATCTTCCTGAAGAGTATTTAATGTTCCTTGAGAGAAAAATGCAGCCTCAGCAGCAGAAGCTTTATCAATTGCAGCTCGGGAATCTACTTTACTACTTGAAATTCTGAATGAGTTTTCTCCACATGCAAATTCAGGAGTAGACTTGGCATTAGAATTTGGTATGAATAATGATCCCAATACAGCACCTTTTTCATCGGATATCAATCTGACTTTAGTTACTTTAGCTTCTGCTTTACTTGTTTGACCTCTTAATACCAATCCTTTTTTAATGAAGCCTCTAAATTTACCTAAAACTTGTTGTTGTAAAGATCCAGTATCTACATTTAAAATTGTACTAGTTGCAGAATAATTAGAACCTATACTGTCTGAGTCAGAATAAGGATTTATAGCATAAGTTAAATCTGGTTTATTATACTTACCAAATTTATGATCTGGTTGTGCAAGTCTGAAACGAATATCAGCACCTATGCCAGTGAACTTTTTACCACCATTCTTTGTCCTTACAGTTTCTCCGACTTGAAAAACACCAGACTTCATTTCAATTTCAATAAGTTTGGGAGTACAATACTTAGTTACATTTTCTCCATCAAAGAAAGCATAAAATCTTGTTCTTGGTTGTACTCTTGTTCCAATCCATTCAATATTTCTCTGTCTCATAAATGGAATCAACTCAGTGCTTATAATTTTTTCACCTAAACTCTGTGTTTCTATACTTTCATTAACTTCAAATTGAATTCCACTTCTTGCAAAACCTGTTTTTACAGTGGTTGTTTCTTGGAAGGTTTGTGTAATAGTATCTACCTCGGTGGTAGTGGTCAATACTAAATCTGGGCCTCTTGTGTCAATTCTATTTTCAGATGAAGTGCTTTCTGTTGTAATCTTTGGTTTTCCTTTTTTCTTAGTCTTAACATCAGTAGATGACCAAGTTTCTTCCCATGCACCCCATTGAATTGGGCCAAATCCTGTATTTGGATCTATATTATATTGTTCTAAAGCTGTACTATATCCAGCATCAATCTCTGTAACATTTGCTTTTAATTTTTTCTCATCCAACCAAACATCACTGTTTGGATTTAACTCAACACCACCAACCCAAGTTATAGCTGCAAATGGGTTTACATTCTCAGTTCTAGTGGCTAATTTTTGATCTATAAAAACTTCTTCTTCATAATCTAAAGTTACAACGTCACCAGTTCTTCTTAAATCATTTGATTCTAAATCTGCAACCTGTGTTAAATCAGCTGCAGCATCCGCTTCCATACCAATACCAACGGTAGATTGTGAACCAAGAAGTAAATCTACACCATGAGTATAGTGTGTGGGTCTTAACTCTCCTGTAGATTTATCTATAGAACACCTATTATTTGGATGCGATAATGATTGCGGTGCATGACTTCTAAAATTATCTACAAAAAATCCTGACTTAAATCTATCTAAACCAGTGGATGCATCTGTAATATTGAGACTTGAAGTTTCAGTTTCTAAAAGAGATAATTGTGTATAGAACTCTACATTTCTCAATCTAGTTTCCAATCTACCAATGTCTTGCATTGTGTATCTTTTATGACTTGCAGCTTCAATTATTACATCTCTTCTTATATTACGAACATAAGGTAATGATGAAATTGTAGCCACATTAAAAGAACCATGTGGGCTAACTGGAGGTACTATATCACCTAAAGGTGCTGGAGCTCCTTGTTTTATTTCAAAATTACCGTCTTTACTTAAGAAAATTTTATCTATTCTTGCGAGATAATGTGAATATGTAAATGTAATAACATCATCACCCACAATTACACTAGGCTTCGTTCCAGAAACTGTAAACGATCTTTGACCATAATCAAAAGGAGATATTGCACTTGATGTTGAATAATTAGCAACTCTAGGTCTAGCATCAATATAATCAGATAGAGCTATACCTCTGTAACTTGGCATATCAGTTTCATATTCATCTGCAGAATAACTACTTGCAGTTGCAATGTCACCCACATCACCATCTATTGTATAATGATCAAATACTATGGTTATCCTTTTTGAGGGAGCTCCTTCTCCATCCTTTCTAACTATCCTACCAAAATCATAAAATTCATCTCTTTGTCCATTGTCTAATCTAAAAGACCTACTTATTTTTTTATCACCTTCCTCGACACTAGAAACTGTTCCAATAATTCCTGATGACATTAATACAACTGTTTCTTCTTTTGTAAACACTACATCGTTAGTATAAACTATCTCTACATTATTGGCAGTTTTTGACACCACTCTTGCGGTGGCTCCACTATCATCACCTACTACTAACTCTCCTTGGATTGCATTAGTTAATGATGCGGATTTGTTTATTAATGTTATTTTTGGTAAAGATGGATTATTAATTGTATTTGATTCAAATACTGCATGAACTCTTAAAATATCAGGTACATTTAAAGATATTTCTTCATCTTGAACTCTTGTTCCATATACATCACTAGTTGTCAAACCATCGTCAAGAGTTTTTTGACCAGTTCCAGATCCACTTAATTGAGATCTACTTATAGTTACTGTACTACATCTTGATAATGTCTTTTTTTGAGTTGCAATATTAGTTTTCTTTACAGTTGCAACAAAAATTGCATTAGTAGTGGATGCCTTGTCTAATTTTCTTAATGTGACTGATCTACGATCTGCAGAAAATACAAGATTAGCTTCCTTTAATTTTTGAACGGATCCATCAGAATAAGAAAGATTATATCTGTCCTCATCAAATATTTGAAAAAATTCATTAGTGGTCGTTAATGTTACAGTGCTAGAATTACTTGAAACTGCAATTACGAATTGTTTTCTAGTTTCTATTTCAGAAGAATCTAAATCTACTCTTGATATTGCAATAAATGGCATATCAGATACAAGTCTAGAATCTCTTACATTAGCTAATTTAGCTCGTCTCAATCTGAGACTACCTGTTTTGTCAACAGCAGTTACATCTTTTTGACAAATTCCAGTTAAATCTGTAGATGTTGCTTCAAGAGTTATACTTGAACCATCATTGGCAACGGCATTAACTCTGTTAAATGTAGGATCAGTATCACCAGATACCTGATAACTAATTATATCACCAACTTTTACATTGTTTTTGAATACGGTGCCACCTGTGGTAACAACTCCGTTAGATGCAATTTTAAATTCAGTGCCTGGTTCTGCTAATCTTCCCTTTACAGAGAGAACAGCGTCTGCATTAAACTTCTGATTATTATGATTTTGAAATATTGATTTAATATCCCTCAAACCATGAGTTACAACAGAACTTATAGTTAAATTACTAACAACACCATTAACTTTAATTGGTTCATCAACTAAAAACTTACCACTAACACTATTCATCGTTACTGAATTTCCATTTGCAGCCGAAGTCAAAAATCCTTTAGCGCCACTTCTTTGACCTTCTATTAAAGATCCATCTCCAGCAGTAAGATTAGAGTTTAACCCTATTGTGGTAAACATGTCAATATCCCACAACGATAATTCATATTCACTAGCATTACCTTCATAAGAACCAGACTCTAATTTATAATCATACAATCTAGCGTTTCCTATTACAGATCCAGATGAATTTCCATGTGTACTATCAATTCTTTTATTTCTTAATTGTAATCTTTTGTTATTATCCTCACCTAAACCAACAAAAGGAGTTCCATAAACACGATTTACTCTTATAGTGCTAAGTTTATCAAAGGCTATAGATTGATTCTCTAATTTTCTTTCTGTTCTTGGTTTGTCTACATCTAAAAATGTATTTCCATGAGTTTCTATTTCAAATCCTTTAACATATGCCTTTCCACGACCTAATTGGAAAACCATACTATCACTACTAGGTTCATTTCCTTGTGCAGTTTTTTCACTCTCAAAATATATTCCTTTATTACCTTGTCTATTGTTTAGAGATTCTCTAACTTGAACTCTAAATGGTTTGATATAATAATGACCACTTTCATCATATGTTCTTCTTGCCAATTCGTCAGTCAAAAGATTATAGTCATTCTTTTTGACCATCTCTTGCATCCTACCATTTCTAATTCTTAGTAACTCTATAAAATTAGCGTCACTAAGATCATCTAGATCCTTTCTAATTAAAGTTGTCTTCAATTGAAATCTATCTGCGCCAGGAGCTGCAAAGTTTGAGAATCCAGCTGCATTATCAAATAACGTAGAATCATCAAATGCAGATACCATGTTTTCTTCAATGAATAATCCAACTCTGAAAGATGGTTTATTATCGTATTGATCAACAATAAGTGTTTGTGTTGGAACCGTTACAAAATATCCACGAATAAAGTAAACACCCTCTTGAATTTTTACTGCAGCCCCTGTAGATGCTGCATTTGAAGCTATAGTGGTTGCAAAGGGGTTATTCGCAACAACTCTTGAATTACCATATTCAATATCTTTATTTGCTATCAAATTCTCCCCATCACTTAATTCATTTAATTCAAAATCACCACCACGTTTGATATACTTTAAATATAATGTGTTATGTCCTCTATCCGATTCTGTTGCTAAAATATAATTTAAGACTTTTGCCTCTACTCCAGAAGTTTCTCCTCTTATTTTTTTACCAACCAATTGATCAAGATACTCTGATATTGGAATACCTAAAAAAGTATCCTCCAACTCTATGGCAAAATATTTGTTATCAAAACCAACTTGGCCAGGTATAACCATAGCACCTTCTTTAAAGAAGTGTTGTCCAAATTTCTCCATTTGATTTTGGAGAATTGTTTGTAACTGAGTTAATTCTCTAGCCTGAACTGGAATACCAGGCTTAAAAAGAACTTTCTTAAAATTCTTTTCTTCATCAAAATCATCAAAATATGGAGAAACGTTCAGATTGGTCTCTTGGGGCATTTTCTTAGAACTCTAATACGATTTTTACGTCTTCTTTCTGGGTAGCACTACGTTGTATTGCAGCCCTGTTATCTATGTATAAGATCTCACCAGAATATTTTTTAACTTCTGGGTCGGCCACACCTTCTATGAAGTTTTGACCTAGTTGAACTATTGCAGTTCCAACAGTAGTTGCAGAACCCACTGCATCAGATCTACCAAAACTAGTATCTATTCCCAGTGCGGAGCCAGAGGAATGGCCTCCAATATTATACTCACCACCAGGCCCAATTTGAGATGTAAAGTCTATCATACGGAATCCATAAGTTACACTACCGATACCAGTTGGTGTATATAATTTTAAAACGCCTGTGGATGAATCCCAATTTGCAACATAGCCAACAGCGGTAGATCCAACTCCAATTGTTTGTGTTACTGGTGTATCAACGTCATACACAGTATCTGCGATATTACCACCACTAAGAGTTTTAAGTTTAAGTGATGTTAATGAAACAGCACTAGATTTTGTTAAATCTCCACCAGCTATCGTCTTTGGATTTTTAACAATACCAACTCTAGCAAAATCATTACCAACAATAAAGTCTGGATTTGATGCATCATTTTCAAATCTTGCATACATCAAAACTCTAAATGCACCCAGTTCTTTATATACATCAAAACCATGTCCGCCTGGTGGTGGAATAACAACTTCAATATTAGCTACAGATGTGGATGCAACACCAACAGCAGACAAGCCTGCAATTGGCGTACCTATTTCAGTGCCTGGAGCGCCAGGATAGAACTGAACAGTTCCTCTTGTATATCCAGTACCACCATTGGTTACTGTCACATCAGAAACTTTACCTTGAGAATTTACAGTAACAGAAACCTTTCCACCAGTTCCATCTCCTAGAATAGGTATATTATTAAATGTAGTACCAATTGGTTGATAACCATCACCTGAATTTAAGATAACAGCTGTTTCTATCTTACCATCAACTGCATTGTTTTTAATATCAATTGTTTCCCCAGCTCCCCAATTGTTAGGAACAGGCATGAAATCAATAGAATCAAACTTTATAATTTGGTTTGGTTTAATTGTATAAAGATATTTCCAAACATATCCATCACCACTAGTACCAGCAGATCTTGGTTCTAAATCAACAAAAGTTGGTTCATCCAAAGATTGTCTACCTTGTGGGTTATCTGGACTCTGACCATTATTAATACAAAGATATACTTTAAGATCACTATTTACAACATAATATTGTGCATCATATAAATTAGTAGAAGATGTCTTTGGACTTTGACTTTCTCTAGTATATCCATTTTTATACATCTCATATACTGTACCAGCTGTCCAAGAATTCTTCTTTACCATTCTTTGGATATCATCAACATTTATTTTTTTAAGGCCTAGTATAGTATCCCATACATCATTATATTCTTTAAATCCATCCATAGGAGCTGGAGTATTTGTATTCCAGTCGTCTTGACCATAACCAGCTGTGGTATCTTGAGAATTAGGTAAACCTATAAAACTGTAATAATACTGCGATGTGTCAGCCACACCAGCAACAAAATTGGCAGCGTTTAATATTCTAAATTGATCTGAAATAATCGCAGGCATTTTATTACACTATTTTTGTTTATTTATATTCATTATTAAGGAGCAACTGTGAAATCATCATAACTGACAGATAATGGATTAATACGTCTCACTTCAGGAGCGGTAGTTATTCCAGTATAACCATTAGTATTATTAATATTAAATACTTTTCGTGTCTGGTTTCTTCCTAAATTGGTTAATTTACCCCAACTATAATTACCAAGTTTCTTCCTATGACCTGAAACAGATCCTGACATAGCAATTGGTGTAATACCATTTATAGAACTTATGTTACAGAATACAATAGCTAAACTAGTATCACTCGTGGGATAAAATACTCCTTCAACCTTATATATGTTATCAGCAAAGCTAGTTCCCACGCCAACGTTGTTGTCATCTTTATCAATTGAAGTAACACCAGTGCCAAACACAGTATTTTTAAGAACAAAATAATCTCCCACCACTAGATTTGTTTTGGATATTGCAGATGGATTATTAAACGCTGCTTGATTTAAGAAAGCATCTGAATCTAATGTGAGATTTAATGTTGGTTTATTATTAATACCACTAGCACTAACTGCAACACCAACAACAGTTCCATAATCTCCTTTTACATTCACTGTATTAATTATTTCACGACTAACAACTTCTTGAGATATTAAGACTGTTGGAGATGTTCCAAACTTATATCCAAATCCACCATCAGTCACAGTTATTGCACTAATAGTCCCTCCAGCACCAACAGTCGCTGTCGCTGTAGCTCCCACAGTCTCATACCCACTCCATCTGATTGTAGAGTTAATTCCAACAGCAACCATTTTATTGTCACCATAGGCAATTCCTTTCATTTGACCAGCTGTGTTAGGGATATTAGTTACAAACCAATCTCTACCATTTATTGAATTTATAGATCTGCCATTCTGACCGACACCTATCCAAACATTATCTTTGTATTGAAGATCATTTATAGCAAAACTAACTCCAATATCACTACCATCACTAACCACAGACCAATTTAATCCATCATCTGTCGATGAAATAATTGATGATGCAGCACCAGCAGCTACCCACTGATCTCCACCATAATGAATTGTATGCAAATTTGTTGTAACTGATGTTGTAGTTACACCAGACCAAGTTTCTCCGTCTGTTGATCTATAAATTAATCCCTGATCACCAACTGCAATAAATGTTCCGTCATGATATTCAATACCACGAAAAGTTCTATCTGCAATGACTTTACTAATAAATGATGTTGTAAGTCCTGAAGGGCCTGGTTCACTATAAACAATTGTACCACCAGCACCAACTGCTACAACTCTCTCTTGTGGAATTGTAGTGCTGATGCCTGGGAATATGTATGATCCTACAGCAACTGCATTAAGTGATAGAGTTACATTCTTAGGAGAGTAGCTAGGAATAAAACCTGTTTGTATTCTATTATAAATTTGAGTTCCTGTAAAACTTGAAGCTGCATTTGTACTACGAACTATAGTCCCTGCAGTACCAACGACAACAACTTCTGATGATAAACCAACGACACCCACAAATGTTTTACTTGTTGGCCCTGTGACAC
>VTLG01008366.1_pt1 | contig 12776 bp, 6 predicted proteins | sample 4694571 | NCBI WGS metagenome assembly VTLG01 (sample SAMN12604809, study PRJNA352737) | marine metagenome | biome: ENVO:00000447; feature: ENVO:00000209|ENVO:00000569|ENVO:01000036; material: ENVO:00002151; isolation source: viral sequences binned using virsorter ... | reverse complement strand
AGTTTCGGTAAATTAACCAACTTGACAAGATCTACAACAGATCCAAAAGTATTCAATATTAATACCACTAATGGTTATACTGGGATAACGACTGCTCCTGAAGTCAGACGTATCAATCCTTTAGCTACAACCTATAGTGACTTTGATAAAACAACATAAATAAACAAAAATAGTCTAATAAAATGCCTGCGATTATTTCAGATCAATTTAGAATATTAAATGCTGCGAATTTTGTCGCTGGTGTAGCTGATACATCGCAGTATTATTATAGTTTTATAGGTCTACCCAATTCTCAAGATATTGGTGCTGGTTATGGTCAAACTGATTGGAATACAAATACTCCAGCCCCTATGGATGGATTTAAAGAATATAATGATGCATGGGATACCATGCTTGGCCTTAAACAGTTAAGTAGTGATGATGTTCAAAGAATGGTTAAGAAAACCACTTGGACAGCTGGTACAGTATATGAAATGTATAAGAATGGATATACTAGAGAGAATCAGAGTCCTAAAACATCTTCAACAAATTTATATGATGCACAATATTACGTTGTAAATAGTGATCTTAAAGTTTATATTTGTATCAACAACGGTCAAAGTCCAGATAACCCACAAGGTAGACAATCTCTGGATGAACCAAATTTTGTTGATTTAGAACCAAGAGCTGCTGGTACATCTGGTGATGGATATATTTGGAAATATCTTTACACCATCAAACCAAATCAAATAATCAAGTTTGATTCAATAGATTTTATGCCTGTTCCTAATGAATGGGGATCTGGAGAAACGATTGATATTAAAAACAATGCAGTTGATGGTAAAATAGAAACAGCTGTCATATTAAATGCAGGGGATGGATATCAACCTATCGGTACTACATTTAATAATATACCCATTTTAGGAGATGGTACTGGTGGAAAGGCTTCCGTTACAGTAAACTCTCAAGGTAAAGTCTCTGACGTAACAATCACTAATGGTGGAACTGGATATACAAGTGGATCAATTCAGTTTTACCCTGGCGCGCCAGGCACTGAAATTGGTGGGCCAATTGCTGGATTGTCTGCTGTTGGAATTGCTAATACATCTGTGGCTGAAATAGAAGTTGTTATTCCACCACCAGGCGGACATGGTTTTGATGTATACAAAGAACTAGGTGCGTTCAGAGTCTTGATGTATGCAAGATTTGAAAATGATTCATCAAATCCAGATTTTATTGTAGGAAATGATTTTGCTAGAGTTGGTCTTGTTAAGAATCCAAAAACTCTTTCAGGAGCTGCTTTAACTAAATCAAGTGCTGTATCACTGACATCATTAAAACTTAAAACAATAAGTGGTGGTAATATTGCAGATACAACATTTACTGTTGATACTCCTGTATCACAAACAATTGGTGTTGGATCAACTGCAGTTGGTTATGTTGCAAATTGGGATTCATCGACTGGTATATTAAAAACGTATAATCCTACTGGAATTGGATCTACAACTTATGGATTCAAAATGGTAGACTTCACATCTCAAATTGGGCCTGGCGGTAGTTACACTATTGTTGGTAATGCATCTGGTAATGCATTGGGGATAGATACTAGTTTTGGAACAAGTTCCAATCCAGGCACTGCTACCACAGTTGGAACGGCTCTAGTTCAATTAGGACAAGACTTTATTGAAGGAGTGGCCGACCCAGAAGTTAAAAAATATTCTGGTGAGATATTATACATAGATAACAGGGCTGCAATACAACGTAGTGCTACCCAGAAAGAAGACGTAAAAATTGTATTAGAGTTCTAAGAAAATGCCTCAAGAGACCAATCTGAATGTTTCTCCATATTTTGATGATTTTAATGAAGATAAGAACTTCAATAGAGTTCTTTTTAAGCCTGGCATACCAGTTCAGGCTAGAGAACTAACTCAGTTACAGACAATACTTCAAAATCAAATAGAGAAGTTTGGACAACACTTCTTCAAAGAAGGGTCAATGGTTATTCCTGGCCAAATTGGTTATGACCCATTGTATTATGCTATAGAATTAGAAGATACTTTTTTAGGCATTCCAATATCAGAATATCTTGACAAACTAGTTGGTAAGACAATAAGGGGAGAAATTTCGGGTGTAGAGGCAACTGTTGTAAATCATATTTTAGCCACTAAATCAGAGAGAGGACATAATACACTATACGTAAAGTACACTAAATCTGGTGGAGACTTCACAACTAATGTTTTTAATGATGGAGAAAATCTAATAGCTTCATCTGATGTTGAATATGGTATATCCAGAATTATTGCTAATAATCCTTTTGCAACAACCATAGCTCTTGGTGCCTCCTCCATAGGATCTGCAGCCACAGTACAAGAGGGTGTATATTTTGTTCGTGGACACTTTGTTAAAGTAAATACTCAAACTATTATTGTTGATCAATACACTGATGTTCCATCATACAGAGTTGGTTTATTCATTGATGAAAACGTAGTATCTGCATTTGATGATTCTAGTTTATTTGATAATGCAGCTGGATTTTCAAACTTTGCAGCTCCTGGCGCTGATAGATTTCAACTAAAACCAACATTAATTAAAAAGGATTTGGATGATCTTAGTGATGCAAATTTCATAGAATTACTAAGATTGAATAAAGGTGCCATTCAAAGAATGGTCAAGAAGACAGATTATAATCTTTTAGCTGATGAATTTGCAAGAAGAACGTTTGATGAAAGTGGTAATTATTATATAAAACAATTTGGAGTTCAAGTTAGAGAATCTCTTAATGATAGACAAGGAAATAATGGAGTGTATTTTAAAAATCAAAAGACTTCACAAGGTAATGAACCAAGTAGTGATAGTATGATTTTTCAAATATCACCAGGCAAGGCATATGTCAGAGGATATGAAATTGAAAAAGTTGGAAGTAATTTTATAGATGTTCCAAAACCAAGAACAATTAGAAAATTAGAAAATCAAGTATTTGCATTTGATAAAGTTAGTAGCATAAAAGTTAATCGTGTATATGGAGCTCCATTTGTAGGAATGGGTGTCAATCATGTGGTTTCTCTAAGAAATCAGAGAATAGATTCCACTCATTCGACTGCAGATGGAACTGAGATTGGAGTTGCAAGAGTATATGACTACAAGTTAGAATCTACTGGATATGTTGGTGACACTAGTGTTTATGAATTATTTTTATGGGATATACAAACATTCACATCAATAACAGTCAATAGTGGTCTTACTGCAGTGGATGGATCATTAATTGAAGGTCAAAGAAGTGGTGCAAGAGGTCATTTGAAAGCAGCTGCAAGCAATGCTACATCCTTGACATTAACCTCTACATCTGGAACATTTATAGTTGATGAACCAATTAAAGTAAATGGTGTAAATGATACTAAAACAATAACTGCAGTCACAGAACATTCAATAGACGACGTAAAATCTATATTCCAAGATGTTGGTGATAATGAATTTAATGCAGATACAGTTCTTTCAAAAGAGGGTAGTCCAGCTCCTGCAGGCACTGAATACTCGATAACAACTGGTGGTACAGTTACCGTGGCTGGAAGTAGATTTTCTCGTGGTATAAAAGTTAATGATATTGTAAAATATCAAAAATCAGGAGAAACAGATCCAACATTTAACAGAGTGACTGTAGTTAATGCTAATGGATCACAAATTACAGTTGTCGCATTAGGTGCTGATGTTGCTGGAGTTTGTCAAAAAGAATTACCATCTGGTTCTACTTTAGTTACTAGTGATTTTAAAATTGTAAGACCACAAATAATTAATACTAAAAATTCAACGTTTGTGTCAGATATGCCACAACCTTATATTTCTAGTCTTGATTTAAGTTCGTCTGAGATAGAAACAAGACAACAATTTACATTTAATGTAAGTGGAAATCAAGCCACCATATCAATATCTTCAACTAATGAATTTTTTGAAACATTTGATGAAGAAAGATATAATGTTGCATATAGTGACGGATCTATTCAGACATTAAGAGAAGAAAATCTTGTATTTTCAGCCGATAGAAAATCAGTTACTTTAGTTGGATTATCAAAGGCTAGTGATACCGCAGCTATCTTTCTTGCAACTGTAAAAAGAACTGAAGTTAAATCACAAAAGAAAACATTACAAGAGTGTTCTAAATTAGTTATCAATAGATCCCAAAAATCTGGATCTGGAACAGGACAGAATACTCTTGGGGATGGTTTGTCAACAAGTAGTGTTTATGGAACAAGAGTTCAAGATAAAGAGATATGTCTTAATGTTCCCGAAGTCATAAGAGTTTTAGCTATCTACGAATCAAGTACAACAGGGGATCCTAATCTACCACGTATTAGTCTTATTAATAGATCTGCAGAATTAACTGATACGATTCAAGGAGAATTGGTTATTGGAGAAACTAGTGGTGCTACTGCAAGAGTGGTCGCTAAACTCGCTGGTTCTGTAGATGTTGTTTATACTAATGACATACAATTTGATAAAGAGGAAATAGCTACATTCCAGTCATCTGGTATTGTAGGACAGGTTTCAATAGTTACACAAGGTGATAAAAATGTAAGTAAATCTTTTGGATTTGATGATGGTCAGAGATTTGAGTTTTATGATTATGCTAGAATTATAAGAAAAGATGGCCAACCAGAACCCTCAAAAAGATTAGCTATAATATTTGATCATTATAAAGTTGAAGGTGATATAGGTGATTTTGCAAGTGTTAATAGTTACTCTTCTGATAATTATGAATTTGATATGCCTCTTTTTGGAAGTTCACCACTATCAGACTTTATAGATGCTAGACCTAGAGTTGCGGATTATAACACTTCATCAACTACTTCTCCTTTTGATTATGATACTCGCAGTTTTACAGTTTCTGGAACCAAACCTCCTGTAATAGTTGGGGATGATGTAGTTACATTAGGATATTCACATTACTTAGCAAGAATAGATAAAATCTACTTAACTAAAGATGGATTCTTTGAATTAAAACAAGGAGCCCCTGCACCATTAGGTGATGTGGTTCCACCATCAGATCCAGCTGGTGCTTTTAATGTGGCCTCCGTAGCAAGTCAACCATATGTCAGAAATGCAAAAAGATCAGCTCGTGTTAAAACAGCTAGACATAAGAGATATACAATGGCTGATATTGGTAGATTGGAAACAAGATTAAAAAATGTAGAAACTTACACACAACTTTCATTATTAGAAACTGACACTGCTTCACTTACTATCGTAGATGCTAAAACAGGTCTTGATAGATTTAAGTCTGGATTTTTTGTTGATAATTTTAGAAGTCATGTTGGTCAAGCTCTTAATCATCCATCTTCCAGATGTTCTATTGATAAAAAGTCTGGAGAATTAAGGCCTTTACATTATACTCATGGATTAGATTTACTTTTAGGATCAGAACAGGTTATAGGAATTGGTACAACAGCTGATCCCGCAGCGGATCTAACTCAGGTTTCAGATTTACAATCAAATGATTTAAGAAGAACTGGTGATGTTGTAACTTTAGATTACTCAGAAGTAGATTATATTAGTCAACCTTTAGCAACAAGAACTGAAAACGTAAACCCATTTGCAGTCATAACATGGATTGGTGGTGTTGAATTAAATCCAAATAGTGATGTTTGGTTAAATGAAAGACAACTAGATTCTAATGTTGTTGATATCGATGCTGGATTTACACAAGCTATGCAACAATTAGCAGTAGATCCTAATACTGGATTTGCACCAATTCAATGGGGTGGTTGGGAAGAAACTTGGTCATCTTCAAATATTGACTCAAATGTATTAAGTAGTGATGTAAATACAACCGTTCTCAGTCAAAATACAATAACTGTACGTAGAGGAGATGCAGCTCATCCTGGCGGAGACAACAGGCCTGCAAGAGTAACCACAACTGAACTTGTGGAACAAATGGTGGATACAATAGAGGAAGTTACTACAATAGATAGAGGATTGACTAGAAGTGGAATCCAATTCCAAGTTAATGAAAATATCGACACTCAAAGTTTTGGAGATAGACTTGTAAATAGTGAACTAATTCCTTTCATGAGATCTAGGAATATAGAATTTATTGCGACAAGAATTCAACCAAGAACTCAGTTCTATACATTCTTTGATGGTCAAGAAGTTAATAAGTATGTAACACCTAAACTTATTGAAGTATCAATGACTCAAGGGGTATTTGAAGTAGGTGAAACAGTTTCAGGAACATCTGCAGATTGGCAAACACAATCAAATGGAAATGCAGCTGCAATATCATTCAGAGTTGCACAACCAAATCATAAGTTTGGTGCTTATAATGATCCAACTTTAGTATATGCAGTAAACCCATATTCAGACACAGTTGGTATTAGTTCTAACTATTCTGCCACCAGTTCTGTTTTGAATGTAGATACTGGATCTTTACAACAAGAAGTTCTTGGAACTTTCCAAGGATTTATAAGTAAGAATATGATTCTCAGAGGTGAAACAAGTGGTGCAGAAGCCAAAGTAACTGATGTTAGACTAATAAGTGATGAGAAAGGTGCATTAATAGGATCATTCTTTATACCTGAAGCTTCTTTGACATCAGCACCAGAGTTTAGAACAGGAACAAATACATTTAGATTATCAAGTAGTTCTATTGATTCTAGGTCTCCAGTTGATAGAGCATCAGTTGCCGAATCTATATTTACATCTAGAGGAACATTAAATACACTTCAAGAGGATGTATTAAGTATAAGAACTGCTGATATCCAAAGAACCACTAGAGAAGATTCTACAACCAGATCTAGCCAAACCACAAGAACTTTCCAACAAACTACTGGTTTTGACGCTAGAACAACAGAACAGGTACAGTGGTTTGATCCACTTGCAGAATCATTTGAAGTTACTGAGGCAAATGGTATTTTTGTATCTTCAGTTGATATTTTCTTCCAAACAAAAGATGATGTTGTCCCAGTTACAATGCAGATTAGAACTATGCAAACTGGATTACCTACAACTACAATTGTACCTTTTGGTGAAATTGTAATGGATCCAGAACAGGTAATAACTTCTGAATTTGGTACAATAGCAACTAAATTCACTTTCCCATCTCCAGTATTTCTTGAGGGTGGTGGAACAGAATATGCGTTGACTTTGATATCACAATCTAATAACTATAATGTATTCATTGCACAAATGGGTGAAGAAGATATAGCTGATAGAAATTTAGAAGAAAGTGAGAGAAGAATCGTATCACAACAACCATACTTAGGATCTCTATTTAAATCACAGAACGGATCTACTTGGACTGCTAGCCAGTTTGAAGATCTTAAGTTTAATATGCGTAAATGTCAATTTGTTTCTGGCCCAGGCGCATTGAAACTTTACAATCCAGAAATAGGTGTTGGTAATAAAGAACGTCCTATATTAAGACAAAATCCAATTACATTCAACTCACAAGAAGTTAAGATTCAATTAGCTGGAAATACCAGTAGTAATTCTAACACCGAATTCCCAATTGGATCTAGATTGATTCAAGTTGGTGCTGGTGCTTCTGCAGAAGGAAATATTGTTGCACATCTTGGCCCACTTGCAACTGCAACACATCAAGCTGGAAGTGGTATTGGATTGACTCCCGCTTCAGGTAACTTAACTTATTCAGGTATTGGTCTAACAAGTATCACTGGAGATGGTAGTGGTGCAACTGCAAATATTGCCATCAATAGTGGATCTGTTAATAGTATCAGTATAGCCAGTGGTGGATCAGGATATAAGACAGGTGACGTATTAGGTGCAAGTTTAGGTGAGACTGGTAGAAATATAAGATTTACTGTTGGTGCCGTATCTAATGTAAACAGTGTAATTTTGAATAGAGTTCAAGGTGAATTTAATACTAGTACAACTCTGAAGTTTATGAATAACACTGGTATTTCAACTAACTTAAACAATGGAGTTCCTGCTTCAGTTACAAATACTGGATCAGATAAAGATGGATTACATATTCACGTAAATCATAGAAATCATGGTATGCATGCGATTAACAACAAAGTCATCATATCTGGTGCTGTTGGTTTAACAACGGTAACTTCAGTTACAGAAGAATACGCTCATAATGCGACATCAGCGATTAAGGTTGCTGATATAAGTTTCCTTGGTGATTTTGAAGGTTTACCTATCAGTGCAACAAATCCAGGCTACGTTCAGATTGGTAAGGAGGTTATAGAATACACTGCAGCTGCAAGTGGTGAATTAACTGGAATTACAAGAGGAGTTGATAATACAACTGCAGAAACTCATGAGGCAGGGAAAACAGTTCGTAAATATCAAGCTGCAGGTATATCACTACGAAGAATTAACACAACTCATAGTTTAGTTGATAGTAGTATTACACCTACTCTTGATGGATATAATATTAAATTAAATATGACTGGCACAGGGATTGGTACTGCAAGAGATGGAACCAACAGTTTCAAAAAATTAAAAATTGCAGACACTGAAATTGGGGGCGGTTCAGTTGTAAGAGCAACACAAAATATACAGTTTGAAAGTTTTACTCCTCTGGTTGAGTTTATGACTCCAGCAGATACATCTCTAGCTGGTAGTATAAGAACTGTATCTGGAAGCAGTGCTAATGGTAGTGAAGTTTCATTTGCAGATCAAGGATTTGAATCTGTATCACTAACTGGTATTACACATTTAACAAGTCCTAGAATCATTGCATCTAAGGTTAATGAACAGGATAAGTTAACAGCTTTGCCTGGAGGTAAATCATTTACACAAGAAATGACTTTTACCACAAATGATAGAAACGTATCTCCTGTTGTGGATTTAGATCGTCTTTCTATAATTACAACCACTAATAGATTGAATCAACCAATATCTGATTACAGATCAGATTCAAGAGTAAATAGTTTGGCAAATGATCCTAATTCTGCAATATACATCACAAAGATTGTTCAATTAGAAAACCCTGCGACTGGATTACAAGTTAAGTTTGCAGCTTTCAGACATAACACTAATGATATTCGTGTATTGTATAGACTAGTTAGAACAGATGGTGTAATTGCAGATGCTCCCTACGAATTATTCCCTGGCTTCCGAAACCTAACAGACACAACTGGAGATGGATTTGGTGATCAGTTGATCAATGCTAAAGATAGTGATGGAACACCTGATAGATTTGTTCCTGCCTCTCGCACATTGAGTGAGTTTAGAGACTATCAATTTACTGCTAATGATTTAGTAGAGTTTAGTGGATTCCAAATCAAGGTTATTATGACTGGTACAAGTCAGGCTTACGTTCCAAGAATTAGGGACTTTAGATCAATCGCACTTGCATAATGGATTACAAACAAGTTGAAGGAAGATCAGATCTTTTTAGAGATACTGATAACGGAGCTATAGTAAACACTGATAGGTCTGCATATTTAGCCTACAAAGCGAAAAAAGAACAAAGGTTAAATGAAATGGGTCGAATTGACAAATTACAGAATGAAATTGATGAAATCAAGTCACTTTTGTATAAAGTGATTGATAAGTTGTAATTAGATAAATATATCTAGACGAAACTAACTCTAAAGAATGGCTGTATACGTTGTAAATCTGGTGATTGATCAAGGGGCTGATTTTACTCAAACATTTAATCTTGAGGATGATGCATCTGCTTCTGCGTTGGACTTGACTGGATATACTGGTGCAGCACAACTACGTAAACATTCTTCTAGTAACAAGAAGTTTGATTTTAGTGTAGCTTTTCCTGATAGGGAAAATGGAATCGTGAGAATTGATATGACAGATACGATAACGTCTAGTATTAAACCAGGCCGTTACGTTTATGATCTTCTTCTGACTGCCTCTGGTGGTGTAAGGACGAGAATTGTGGAAGGTTCGGCTTTAGTTAGAGAAGGAGCAACAAGGATCTAATTATGGGAGTCAAAGTACGAGTTGGTCAACAAACTGGTGTAAAAGTTCCAACCACTTCATCTACCGCTGGAGGAACAGTCGCAAGTCTACAAGACACTGATGTGTCAAATGTAGTGAATGGGTCTGTTCTTGTTTATGATGCAAACACAGGTCGATGGACGGCCGTAAATACACTGACACCAGGCAATGCAAAAAATTTCGATGTTAATGGAGGATCGTTCTAATGGCCAGTAAGATTAGGATACATAGATCTACTGGTGCTAGCGCTCCTAGTTCTTTAGAATTTGGAGAATTAGCCGCAACCGTAGAACAGGGAACCGCTGGTAATTCTGCGAATAAAGCGGGTCGTTTATTCATAGGTAACGTTGCTGGAAACCCAGTAGAAATTGGTGGAGAGTATACATATAAACTTTTAGATCACACACCTGGCGAGTTACACTTAACATCTGCTTTAGTTACAGACGCAAACGCAAATATAAACGGACTAAGAATAGCTGGTATTGCAACAATAACCAGAACAGATATTACAGATACAGTTACACAAAACCTTAGAGTTACTGGTGTAGGTACATTCGTTGCAGGGTTAGACTTAAATGGTAATGTTACCATTGGTAATCAACATACAGATATATTAACAATCAACTCCAGAACTGGTGTCAGCACAGACATGACACTGAATAATGGATTGAAGGTAGTTGGTCTATCAACATTCAGTAATGCTGTTGATGTTAATGCGACTTCTGCCTTTGGTGATGATGTAACTTTTGAGACTGCGAATACAAAAAATATTGTCTTCGATAAATCTGCTAATCATTTGATATTTGGTGATAATGTATTAGCTAGATTTGGTGATAGTGGAGATTTAACTATTTCTCACGACGGATCTAATAGCAAGATTGCTGATGGTGGTACTGGAAGTTTAATACTATTTAGTGACAAGGTAGAAATAAAAAATGCTTCTGGCAGCCAGAACATGATAATTGGAAATCAAGGCTCAGACGTAGAATTATATCATAATGGTAATGAGAAACTTGCCACAACTGCGACTGGCGTAACAATAACTGGAACACCTATCATTAGTAACTTAACAGCTACTCGTGTTCCTTTTGTTGGATCTTCTAAAGAATTAGTTGATAATGCTAACTTCACATTTGGATCAAACGTACTAAACATTGTTGGTAGAGTTGATGCAACAGACGTTGATGCTGGATCAAATCTTCGTGCAGTCACTGGTGTTGTAACTAACTTTACTGGTTCACATAACACACTCACAGATACAGTTGGTACAGGTGCGACATTTACAACCACATTCCGTCTTGGTAGTGGTGCATCAGATTATAGTTTCCCAACTTCAAGAGGATTCAACGATCAAATTCTAATTCTGAATGGTAGTGGAGTTCTTGCATTTGAAGATGTGCCTGGCACATTAGTCATTAGTGCTGGTTATGCAGCTACTGATGCAGTACAACTGTTACCTGATGTATTAACAATTGCTGCAACAACAAACGAGACGAAGACAACTCTAAGTGATAACACGATTACTGTTGGTCTTTCAACAGACATCGTAGTTAGTGGTGGTGCAACTGTAGCTAATAACCTTCATGTTATTGGTAACTTAAAGGTAGATGGTACTCAAACAATCTTGAATACAATTCAGGTTGATGTTCAGGATAATACAATTGGTGTTGCGTCAACTTCGACTGCAAGTAATACTACTGCAAACGGTGCTGGATTCTTCGTACATGGTGGTGGAGATGGTAATAAAGAAATACTTTTCAATACAGTTAATAGTGCGTTCCAAGTAAACCAACATTGGCTTCCTGATGCTGACAACACAAGAGACTTAGGAAAGTCTGGTCAAGAATGGAAAGATCTATTCCTTGATGGAACGGCGACGATTGATACTCTGACGATTAATGATGCTGCGTCATTCGATGAAGGTGTAGACGTTACCTTTAATGGTGCCTCTGCCAAAGATGTGGTATGGGATAGTTCTGATGGTGCATTAGAGTTTGCTGATAATGCAAAAGCCATTTTCGGAGGTGGTAGTGATTTGGCCATATATCATGATGGCAGCAATAGTTATATTAAGGAAGATGGAACTGGTAGTTTATACATCCAAGCAGTAAATCTAGTATTAGAAAATACTGCTGGATCAAATTATTTTGCTGGAGTATCAGGAGGAGCATCACTTGTATATTTCAATGGAACTGAAAAGTTAGCTACTAAAACAGACGGTGTTAACATAACAGGAGAACTTGAATGTGATACACTAGACGTTGATGGTAACGTTGATTTTGATGGTGGTGCTCTTACTTTTAATGCTGGTAGTAACAGACTAGACTTTGCTGATAATGTTCATGCTAGGTTTGGATCTTCTCAAGATCTTTCCATTTATCATGATAGTAGCAATAGTTATATTGTAGATTCTGGAACAGGTAGTTTATTTGTACAGAGTAATTCATTCAGAGTTCTAAATGCTGCTGGTACTAAAAATGAAATAATTGCTACCGAAAGTGCTGGCGTAGATTTATTCTTTGATAATGCTAAGAAAGCAGAAACTGAGGCTTATGGTTTTAATGTAACTGGAACTATAGATACCGATACTTTAATTGTAACAGGTGTATCAACAGTTGCATCTCTAATCTTCTCTGCTGGTACAAATACCAATGGAGTTTCATACTTCGATGCAAATGGACAGGTACAATCTACCGTCTCCCCTGCATCTGGTATTTCGACATCTAATTCTATTTTAACTACGAACGCCTCTGGTGTTCCGATTTGGACTGATACAATTGACTGTGGCACATTCTAACGACATTAATTTCAACATTCTTTTAGAACTAACTCTCGCAAAAGTTCACGCACAAACAAAAGAAAACTTACTTCTTGAA
>VTLG01006580.1_pt1 | contig 12776 bp, 17 predicted proteins | sample 4694571 | NCBI WGS metagenome assembly VTLG01 (sample SAMN12604809, study PRJNA352737) | marine metagenome | biome: ENVO:00000447; feature: ENVO:00000209|ENVO:00000569|ENVO:01000036; material: ENVO:00002151; isolation source: viral sequences binned using virsorter ... | reverse complement strand
CATATCAGATATTACAAGTATTCTCTTATAGGTCATATACTGACCTATACAACTATTTGGTGAGTAAGTAAAGAAGTTGTCCTAAAACTAGAAGTCCGATTGCACCAAGACTATATAAAATTCTATCTATATCTTTTTTCATGTGATGTAGATGGTTCTTAATTATTAAATCAATTTTTTGATTAACTAATTTAATTCTTCCATCAATCTCTACAAATTTTTCTTTATTAGTTTTCATCTACTTCTTTCGTTTTCTTCTCAGGTCTGTATCATGTTTTCTACTTCCACGCAAAAAGCTATTTACTCTACCCATTGACCAAGAAGCCATAGAAGTACGAGGTCTTGAACCTGATGATAAAAAAGCACCTTGTCCTCTACGATATACTTTTTTAAGCATACCTAAAGTTATATTTTTTCTATTCTTAGCTTTTGCTCTAAGTATAGAAACAACTCTTGCAGATAAAGGTTTTCTTCTAATAGCCACTTCTTGCCCTCGCCCTAAACATTGATCTTGGTATTCTTTGTCCTTTTTTGTAAGCTTCCGACATAGCTTTTATCAAACTTGCTCTCTCTGATCTAGCACCGCCTTTAAGACCAGATAAATATTTTTTTGGCAAGTCTGTTTGTTTATCTCTTGCTACTCTTTTTCTTTTTCTTTTTTTTGACATTTCTTCTTCTCTTTCGCATTGGAAATTTGTTTATCATTTCTTTTAATGTAACTGATGTTGTAAATCCACTCATTTTCCTACACTCCTCATAGCCCTTGTATGGGCTGAAGCAAAAGTAGCACCTCTTTTCATTGATCTTGCCATTGATCTCATGTGTTTAAGACTATGGTGTCTTGCATGGTTCCGCATAGTCCTTTGTTGTCTTGGTTTTAAATCTTTAATTATGTTTTTTATAGATGCTACTTTAACCATTATCTTCTGCTTGTTTTCATTTTTGGTTTCTTAGCTTTTTTCTTTTTCTTCTTCTTCATTCCGCCATGAGAACCTTTTCCTGTATGATAGGGCATATTATTTTCTCCTTTTTGGTTTTTTAGTTTGCTTTTGTTTCTTCAGTATAGCTTTTTGTAAAGCCATTGGAAGTTTCTTTTGTTTTTTTGTAAGTGCCATTTTTTCTCCTAGTTTTGTAATTTACCATCTGACCATTTAGCATCAGGTAATCCATTTTTAAACTCTCCACCAGAATAAGTCAAAACTTGTTTTCTATTAGAACCCTCTTTATAAGAACAATGAACCCAACCACTATTTGGCTCACCCTCTTTCCAAAATTCTAATATAAGTTGGTCAAAGTCACAATTATTTTGTATCCATAAAGCTACTTGTAGATTAGATATACCAGCTATTTCAAAATCAACAGCTTCTCCTTTAGTATGTTGGCTGGATTTACTTGATTTCAAAATTTCACACAAAGCTTCTGTACGATAGCCTGAAGTAATAATTATTGGTTTTTCAAATTTTGCTCTAACAGGTTCTAATACTGCATAACATAAATCAGTAAGATTTTTTATCTCTCCACTACCAGCTTTATTTTCTAACCCATGTCGAATAGCTGTAGATGACTTTTCAAATTCTTCTAATTTAAAATGTTTTGATAATTGCATATTTAATTCCTATCTTGCGTTTGTTGGTATTCCATTAGAATTGACAAATGGGGATTCTGCGAAAGCCGCATAAATGTATGTTGAACCAGAACTATTACCATCACCAGAATTTGTTCTTAATTTAAAACCATTAGATAAAAAATCTACATCTCTGCCTGTGCTTTCAGCATTATTAGCACTTGCATATAATGTTTCATCTTCTGGATTACCAGAAATTCCTCTTTTATTATCATGTATTCTCCAACCAGCACCTGAAGTACTTGATTGTTTTAATAAAATCCAAGCTGGTCGAAATCCTGTATAAACAAATGTTCCATCGCTAGAACCGTTGCCAACATACGATGAAAATTTTGAGTAGCCTTTTTTTTCTGAGAAGCAGTAAGCAATATATGTTCCACTAGAAGCATTCACATTGCCAAAAGTTCCTATACTAAATACTGATGAAGTTGGTGCTGTATTGTTCCATGCACCTGCATTTGTTTCTGCTGCCTCAGTTAAATCTAAATATAAATATTTAGTCCAACCCAGACTATCACTTCCCACAAACCAATTTGCAGAACTATCCCTTCTTTTAACAATAATTAATTTTGGTGCAACTCCCAAACCATGACCAACTGTTGTAGCACTTCCTGTTCCTGTATAAGACACAATACTAAATCCTTGTGTACTACTAGCAGATGCAGTTGATTGAATACTCCCTGAGAAATTTGATGAGCCAAATGTAGAGTTTGTGTTTGCTTGTCCACCCATACCAGCATGATTAGAACATTGATAATATAAAGTTGGTGCAGATGCGGCTACTGTTATCACAGTTTTTGCACCTGAACTTCCAGCAGTTCCTGTAGTTGTAACTCCTGTTGTATATTCCCCACCAGATTTGTCTGATGCTGTATAAAATCTTAATGGGTGTCCAGCATTAGAACTATCGGATTGGTCAAATGTATATGTACCACCCTCTTGTAAATCTAAAGTAACAGCACTTGTACCAAAGTCATCAAATCTGTATTTGTTACCACTATCTGAAACTACTTTTACAACATAAGTAATAGCTGGTGCAGAGCCACCAGCTTTCCAATTCCACGCAACATAATTATAACTATTACCATTCCAATTATTATAACCACTTGAACCTTGTACTCCTGAAAAACCATCCGATGTGATGTCATTTATATTTCCTTGACTACCACCATTATCGTTTCCATTATACTCAGCAGATGTGTCCTCTGAAAATATTAATTTAAATGTTGCACTTCCTTCACCTCTAACTGAGTCTGCCAATCTGTGGCTATCAGTGCCGTTTCGTTGTTTCCACCATATCCAATCAGGTTGAAAACCAACACCAGAAATTGTTCTAGCCGTATTGTCTCCTGTCCAAAGAATTGTGTTAAAAAAACTTGTTGGGTCGTCTATAGTTGTATAAGCCATTATCCGAACTCCGCTAAGTTTTTAGTGCATAATGCAAAAAATCCTGATGGTGGTGCATATTCAAAATTACCATGACCATTAGCATCTGCATTACCTGATGAGATTGTAAAAGATGGATTACCAAAATTAAAAGAATATTGATCTGTTCCAGATGCAGAGTTATTTATAACCACTGGTAAATAAGTTCCACTAATACTTGATGCCATTGGATTTGTACCTGATGCTGGATCGCCAGAGTTATAAAAAGTTCCATTTTCACCAACATAAAACTTTCCGTTATCCATATCTAAAGCAAATATTAAAATATCATTTGTTGTTGATGAACTTCCATAAGAGCCTTGACTTGAACCATTTAAATAATAATTTCCGTTAGAGGTATAATAAGTGTAAGAATTATTATAAGAATTATTCCAATCTCCATCATCCGCTTTTATACCTATATAAGCATTATCAGGTGCATTTAATCTTTTTGCTTCCCAATACCATTTGCCTGAGCTTACACCAAATGTTGCTTTATATCTTCCACCTTGAAATACAGTATTACCCTCTGATGAAGTTATAGATCCTGTAAAATCTAAAGGATTTAATGTTGCAAAATTATTTGTACAAGTATCAGTAGTTTGATCTATGCTAGTTAAATTATTTACAGTAAAGTTATTAGAGTTACCTGATACATCTGCACCTAAACTACTTGCATTTTCAAAGTCTAAATAAAATCCATAATTACCAAATGTTCCCTCGTATTCTATAGGCTTCCATATATTCGGGCTATCAGAATCAAATTCTCCAAATGATGTAGGTGTTAATTGTTGTCCATCAATTAAGTAAAATTCTGCTAAATATCCATTTAATCTTCTTGAACTGCTTGTCCAAACAGGTCTCCCAAAATATTTAGTTGATGCTCCTAGAGTAAATAAATCTAAATTTTGTGGCACTTGTGTTCCACCATGTAATGATTGTTGAATACCATTAATGTACATTTTTAATCTATTAGATTGTGTTGATTGTGTAGTATCTATTGCGGCAACTAAATGATACCATGCAGACAAATCTCGACATTTAGCATCAGTAGCCAAAGCGAAATCATCTGAAGAACCATTGTATTGACCAAAAAGAAACTCATCATCAGTATTAAAACTTATTGGGTTTTCGTTTCCAGAACTATTGCCACCATCAAAAATATATTGTGATATACCATTTTCTACTTTTTTAAACCAGCAAGATATTGTTAATATTCTGTTACTTGTTGAAGAACCACTAAATGTTCTTGATAAATTATCACTACTTGCATCATCAAACCTTAGTGAATTAGCAACTTCATATTCTCCAGCTAGTGCAGAGGCTACATTTCCTGTTGAAATAGTTGGTAACATTTAGATCTCCTTTGGAAATTCTGCTAAAGGCCTCGTTGTTGTTCCATCTTCTTGTCTTGTGTATTCATATAATTCTTTAAGTTCATCAACAGTAGTACAAGCATCTATTTGAGTTTCCATCTCATTTGATTTTGCTCTTACTTCTGCTCTAAATGTTGTAATATTTTCTGGTACAGAATAATCATCAACTTCTGTTGCTTTTACTACATACCAATCTGTAGGTGCAAGTAATCCTGATGCTTGTTGTTTTACAATTCTTTTCTTTTCAGTTTTAAGACCATAATTAATTAATTGGTTTCCATCTTCATCTAAAACAGGATCGCCATTTTCATCTACAGCATCTTCATCTTCTAATCTTTTAGGTGTAGCGTTTCCCCATGATCTTGTAACTTTATTGTCCGAATAATCAAATTGTTCATTAGTATTGATATAATAATATTCATCTTTAAAATTAGATGTATCAGTAATAACTTCATAAATACCTATGGCATTTAATTCAGAAGATGACCATAATTGAAAAATCTTTGCTGGATATTGCACATCATCAATAATCATAGCTTTTGGATTATTAATTATTTTTTCTATATTATCGTCTTTGACTAATGCGTACATATTTTAACTTTCACTTAAATTAAGTGTTCTTCCTACTTCTTGCCATACAGCTCCATTATAACGGAACACTAATATATCTGTTTTACCATCTGTTGAAGTAAATGTAGGTGCTGTGCTACCAGCAAATTCAAAAACTGTATTGAATGCAATTGTGTGTGATCCATTGTAATTTATTTCTAAAGCAATAAATGCACCCTCTACATTATTTGTTGGTGCAGAGAATGTTGTGTTTTCTGTTGTTACATGAACAGCGTTTGGTTTTGCAGAAGCATCCCAAGCTACAGCATTTGATGATGATGTTAATGCTTGTTGAGTTACATTTCCAGCATTTAAGGTTATAACTCCATCATTACCACCAGAAATCCAAGTAGTAGTTGTTGAGCCATCATAACCAGCTATTTTAAGTTGTCTTGACCCTGTTGCACTATCAGCATCAACATTTGCACCGATAATTACATTACCATCTCCTGTAGTAATATTATCTCCAGCAGATTGACCAATTACAATATTGTTATTTGCAGATTCCATTTGCGCACCAGCAGATCTACCTATAGCTACGTTACTTGATCCTGTAAAAGATGCATCTTCTAAACTATCTACGCCTAAAGCAAAGTTACTGCTTCCTGTTGCATTACCAGATCCAGCATTACGACCAATATATACATTTGAACCACCAGAGGTTATTGCAGTTCCAGCATTAGTACCTAGACAAATATTTTGATCTCCAGAAGTAACAGAGTTTAAAGCGGCATCTCCAATACCAAGATTATCCTCTGCCGAAGATAAAGTTCCTGTTGTTGAGTGACCTATTAAAATTGATCTTGTAAAATTAGTTCCACCCTCTTTGAAAGTAATAGTATCGGTAGAAGAATCACTAAAATTTACTGTATTTGCTGATGTATCAATAGTAGCAAATGTAATGTCATCTGAGCCATCAAAAAACTTTAAAACTAATGAGTTAGATCCAGCGTTTGTAGTATCAAGCCAAAAAGTTCCTGTAGTAGCTGATGAGGGTCTTGATGTTCCAGAATTAGAAGAATTTATTGCTCCTAAAACTGTATTTAAATCAGTTCTAAAATTTGGAAATGATTGGTTCGCTATTGTAAAATCTGTTGCCTGTGCCATATTAATTTATACTCCTTTTAAAATCCTTTTGCAATAAAATCAAAAGTTCTTGAAATATTTGTGCCACTTGAATTTTTAAACAAAACGTCAAAACTATTAACAGTTTTATTTGAAACTGTAAAGAAATCTCCTGTATTTGCATCTTCCATTGTTATACCTACTGCGTAACTTGTACTTTTAAATGGTGAAGAAAATGTAACAGTTTTTGTTGATGTTCCTGAAACAATATCATTATCGCTTTGTATTCTATCAGGCATATCAACTGTTACTGTAGCTTCAGAAACAACAGCAGTTGAAGCTAAATCACTTGATGTTAATACAAGCCTAAATTTTAAAAATCTAGCTGTATAGTTACCTATAACAAATGTTTGAAAAGATGTAAAAGTAACATTATCGTCTGATGTTGCAATTTCTAAATGAGCATCTGAGTTAGCTGGTGCATCACCATCAAAATTTGATTTTCCGCTGTCAAATAATCCTGATCTATTATCAAATAAATCATCAGGATTTCTAGCTGTTTGTGTTAAAGAAGCTGTAACTCTAACTGTGTGTTTAGCACCAATATCAACTACATTAGCAAATTCATAGTTTCCTGTAGATTTGAAGTCTGCATTAGATACACCAGAGTCAAAAAACCTTGTGGTTTCGTCATCAAAGTTTCCTGAAGCAGAATCAAACAATTCACTTGAGTCTAGTATTATTGCATCATCTGATATAACGACATCATTTTTAGTTCCAGAAAATGTAGGGTGTTCGTTAATAGTAGTAACAGCATTAAAATTTTGTAATCCAGCAACAGTTGATATTACTGCTGTTGCATTTGAACTAAAGTTACCTAATTTATCTACAGCTTTGATAAGGTATGTTCCTACTCTTGCTGGTACAGTTATTGAAGTTGCTGGTCTTGATACTTTTGTTACAAGATTAACAGAGTTTAACCATTCAGCAGTTCCATCAGTTTTTGAAGAAAATCTTATTTGATAAAAAGCCAAATCTAAATCTGGCACAGCATCATAAGACAAATGAGCATCTTGCCCTGAAACATTACAAGTAAAGTTTTCAACATCTGATGGTGGTGCAATCGCACCTACAATAGTTCTTTGTGCTGTTACAAAAGATGAACTAACTCCTTGTGTATTTACCGCTTTTACTCTTACATCATACACTTTTTGGTCAATTACATTTAATATTCTATGATTTAATGATGAACCTCTTGAACCTATTATAAAATTAGAATCTGTACTTAATTTATATTCTACTTGGTAGAAATCTACAAAGCTATCAGGTGAAGCACCGATAGTTACATCTAATGCAACAATAACTGTTCCATCATTATACTCTACTAAAGTATCTGATAAAGTTACACTTGCTGGTGGCTGTATTACAAATGGATTTGGAAGATTTGTAGATGGTGTTGATGTTTGTTGTGTTTTAGGTGCAAATGTATAATGGCTTCCTTGATATTCTACTAGATTTAATTCTATCGTAAAATCTTCATTGAAAGTTAGAGACATAACTCTAAATGCTTTTGCAGAAAAACCTAATGATGAATGTGTAATATTTACTATATCACCAATAACTAAATCATAAGCATCAAATCCTACATTGATTGAAAGTTGTAAAGCTTCTCTTGATCTTCTTAGAATTATTTCAGCCATCTCCTCTGCTTGATAGGGTGATGTAAGTGACTTCATTGAAAATCTACCCTCTAGCAAAAAACCACCATCAGCAGTTTTAAGAGTTGCGTGTCTATCTGCAACATCTAATCCTGAGTCATCAATAGGTGGAAACTGAACTTCATCTGCTTGGAAGTTTCTATCTGGGTTTATAAAAGAAACTATAACTCTATTGTATCTATCATTTTTACTTGGAGAAGATAAACTGTAACCACCAATAATATCATCTTCAGTAAGTGTAATTGATGCTGAACCTGTTGTTTCAATAACTAATTTATATTTACCACCAGCATAAGGTAAAAAACCTCTGCACCCTGTAATCAACTCTCTTAAATTAGATATAACTTTTTTTGATGTATCTAAAACTGCATTTGTGTCAAAAAGATTTATTTGTGAGCCACCTGAAAAGGGAGTAACCTGAGTAACACAAACTTGTGAAGCATCATAAAAACTTTGTAAATCAATATCAGCAGTTGGTATTCCTTTTCCATATCTTTCATTTCTTAAATAATCTAAAATACAAAATGCTGGATTTGTAGAATATGTTGCACTTGACTCAACTAAACTAGAATTTAATGTTACTATTTTTTTTCCTTGTATTTTAGCTTGTACTTTTGGGATTGAACCAAAAATATCTTGATTCCATTTAAACTTCAAAGCAAGATAAGCAATACCAGATAATTTATGATTACTTGTCCAGCTAGATAATGTTGATAATAGACTAGATGCACTTTGACCATCACTACCGAAATGTGGCTCGATTGTGATATAACTTGCACCATCTTTATAAAAATTGCTATCTGAACTTGCTACTGTTCTTTGTGTATTATCTGTAAGAGAACCATTAAATGTTACTACTTTGTCATCAACTCTAATTTCTTGTATTGAGTTTATTTCACCCTCGCACATAACAAGAGCCATGTATAAAAACTCGTTATCTGTTCCTGAAGTTTCTAAAAATACTCTAGTACCACCAATAAGTCTTTCACCATAAACAACAGGAATAGCCGCATCATTACTTTGTTTATTAAGTAATATACCTCGTTCAAAATCATCAAATTCACCTACACCAAAATCAGGAATATCAGGTGTTGGTATTAACCATGATATAGCTTTCATTACAATTTTTGTGAAAGCTTTGAATACTTTTTTTACAGGTCTTGTTATTGCCTTAAATACACTTTTCAATCCCATTATGCTCTACCCCATTTTATATCTTGTACTGTTTGACTTGAAAAATCCATACCAACATCTGTACTAAAAAATCTTTGTTGAGATGTGTTATTTGTTTTACGACCTGATTTTTTTTCAAAGTCAGCCCAATGAGAAACTATATCTAAACTTACTGAACTAGCTGTATCTGTTTCTTGTATTGCAAAATTATCGATAGTGCCTTTATAAAGTAAAAAAGGGTCAGCTATCAAAGCACTATTATCATCTAAAAATCCTCTAAATATTGTAACTGTATCTGTAATTATATTTTCATTTAGAACTGTTGAAATAAATGTTTGATCTGCACCTGAAAGTGTAATTGATATTGGAGATAAATTTACATCTGTTTCTTCTGTAAAATCAGAAACACCCATAATAAAATCACTAGCAACATAAGTTACTGAACTTCCTGAAACTGATGATGTTAGTGAAAAAGAGCAATCAGTAATATTAACAGGAGTACCGAACCCAATAGTGATAAGGTGGACAGGTCTAATATCATTTGTCGCTAGTTCTGTCTTTATTGATGATGTTAGGCTTCTCGTCATATTTCTCGTAACTTGTTCTGTTTATTTTAATAGTATCTAATACCTTATATTTAGCATTTTTGGTAGGCTGATTATATTGTCCAAGATCATTTGTTTTAAAATTAATATTTTCTTCGTCAATGATTTCTTCAGCAGTAAAATCAGCATTAAGCCAATAAGTGACTTTATACTTCATTACAAAGCTTCTTCTACATCTAATTCAAATTGATAAAGAACATTCCCATCTTTGTCAGCACTTACAGCACCAAACTCTTGAACATCATTTGTAAGATGAACTGTAAAAGGAATATTATCGTAAGCTACAGCTTCGTCATTTGACAATGCAGTAGTCAATGGTGGTTCTATTGTGACAGTAGCCGCACCTGAAGAACTTGTTACATCTTCGATCACCATATAGACTTTAGTATGCCCATTAAATTTTACATAATCGCCTTTGCGTAATCTGTTTGCTGTATCAGCCGCAAATCCATCAATAGCAATAGTAGTATCTCCAACTGTGTGACTACCATTAACAGCAAGTGTTCCTGTTTCAACTCCTCTAGCATCTTCTATTTCTGGCGGTATGATTGTAAAGTTTTCTTTTTGTGATCTTTGTTTGATAATAAATGCCATAAGTTCGCCATAAATATCAGACCTTTTTCCTGTAATTATTTGTGCAGTAAAAGCAAATCTTTGACCATCTATTTGTCTTGCAAGTTTTTTACCTGATTGTGATTTTGAAATAATTGTATTCTGTATGCTCTTGATGCCAAGAGTTGAAAAACCAGCAGAAGATATTGGAAATGCACCAGCCATTAGATTATACTACTTCTCCCTTTTTCATTTACTGCATTGTTTATTAGTTGAGTTATTGTTCCTCTTGATCTTACAAGTAATTCTTCAAAACCTGAAGCATCTACAGTATTAATATTAAAATTAACATTTACACCACCACCGCCAAGACCTCTTGCAGATTGTGTTATTTGCCCTGATGAGTTTGGTATAAACATTTCAGCACCTCTTTCACCTACAATAGTTGGCTGTCCTTTTCTTACTGCTCCACCTGATTGTTTTCCAAAACCAAAAAAACCACCAATAAAACTTAGTGGATTGAAAAAACTAGATAATGTTGATGCCTTTGCTAAAGCCGCTTGTTTTTGTTTTTCTCTAGTTATTAATTTTTCTATTGCAAGTTCAACAGTTTTTCTAGCAACTATTTCTATAATTGCACTTAAAACTCTAATTGCTAATTCTTGAGCCATTTTTTTGAATGTATCAGCTAAATTTTGTCCGAGTATTATTGATCTTGCAAGAGCATCAGAAGTTTTTTTAATTCCACCATTTATACCTTTTGCAATAATTGAGCCAATACTTGTTAATCTTACTTGAAATTCTTCTATTTCTTTTTTGTTTAAATTTCCTAAAGTATCTCTAAATGATTTTATATTTCTTATAACAGCTTCTCCAAATGTTTCTTTTCTTGATGGTACAACAGTTGTTGTAACAGAGTCATCTTGTTTTGGTGCTGTTGGTATTTTTTCTTTTTCACTTAATAATCCTATTTCTCTTAGTTTTTCTATTATTAAATCTAATTGAGAAATAAGTACTGCCGCACCACCAATTAATATATTTTTTTTCACAGCCATGTTAAAGCCTCTCATAGCGATTGTTGCTGATACAATAGCTGTTGTAAGATTTGCAAAAAAAGTTATTAATTTAAAAGCTATTAATATTTTTACAGCTTCAACAATAAGATCAATATTATCTTTAAAAAATTTTAAAGTTTTTGCAGTAGCATTGATAGCAACACTTAATCCTTTACCTATCAGATTTCCGAACTCAGCTATTTCTTCTCTATTTGCTTCTACAGTTGATTTTAGATCACCTAAATTTTCTTTCAATGCACCGAAAAAACCTTTAGAAACTTCTACTTGAAATTGGAAAAAAGCATCTTTTATATTAGATACTGTACCAAATAAAGTTTGTGCAAGTTCATCAGTTAAACTTCCAAACTCTCCACCTGTTCCAAAAGCTTTTGCGAGTTTTTTTATTGTTTCATCTACATTAACAGCTACACCCTCTTTGAAACCAGCCATAGCCCTAACACCTCTCTCTCTAAATAATTCTGCACTTCCTATACCAGCACTAAATGATCTTTGAATTTGCAAAGCCGCTAATGCAAAATCACCACCTAAAACAGTTGCGGTGTTACCTGTAATTTTAAGTAATTCTTCAAATGACACTCCAGCATTTTCGGCTCTTTTTCTGACAGTTGCTAATGCTGTAATACCTTGTTGTATATTTCTTAATTCAAATGGAGTTGTTGCCGCAAATTTTGTAACATCTTTTAGTGCTTTTTCACCAGCTTTTGCAGAGCCGAACAAAGCTTTAAGTTGAACTCCTAAATTTTCTATTTGTATTCCAGCATCTACAAAACCTTTTATAACAATACCAGCACCAAGACCTATAAAAGCATTTCTTAAATTAAAAACTGATTGTCTTACTTTTTGTAGATTACCCTGTAAATTATTTAAGGCTTGTTTCGACCTATCTCTTGCAACAATATCTATATTTAATTTTTGAGCCATTTTATGTTCTATTAGTGTTCTTTAGATTATTATACTCATCTTGTTGTTTTTTCAAGTAAGCTAACCATAAATGATAATGTTGTAATGGCATATCTAAAACAGTTTGTATTGGAACTTTAAGTTTTTCTGCGACCACCAATATGTTACGAATATCTGGGTCGCTTCTTACTTTTTTTCAGCTTCCTCGAATGATGTATCAGCTAATATTTTATTTGCTACAGAAGCTATTACATTTGAATCTGCTTTTCTTCTTAATTCAAATTTATCTTCTAATTTAAAAGCTTTTTTAAGATTGCCTTTTTCATCTTTAACCTGAAGTTTCATTATAAGTAAATCAACTAAAACTGTTAGATCAGTAAAGTTATTTGATTTTTTAAAAATAATATTTTTTTCTTCTAGTGTTAAAGGCTCTGAGTAAAATATTGATGGATTACCAGCATCATCTTTCCATTCAGGAACTTCAATACTAATAGTTTGTAAAGAATCAAAATGTGTTTTGACCCTATCTATTATTGACATAAATTATTATTCAGTTCCGATTGTTAAAGCACCTGTTCCTTGAAAAGTAACTGATCTAGCAACTATTCCATCTAAAGGTTGTGATACTGACATTCCTGTAATAACACTTGCAC
>VTLG01004865.1_pt1 | contig 12776 bp, 21 predicted proteins | sample 4694571 | NCBI WGS metagenome assembly VTLG01 (sample SAMN12604809, study PRJNA352737) | marine metagenome | biome: ENVO:00000447; feature: ENVO:00000209|ENVO:00000569|ENVO:01000036; material: ENVO:00002151; isolation source: viral sequences binned using virsorter ... | reverse complement strand
GAAGAAGTCCAATTCGTTGGACAAACTGCTCGGTGCAGTTCAAGCAGAAAATGCCCCACAAGAGAAAAAGTCATACGTAGATGACCGTATCTGGAAACCAGTGATGGACAAAACAGGTAATGGTTTTGCTATCATTCGTTTTCTTCCAGCACCAAAAGGTGAAGAACTACCGTGGGCAAAACTTTGGAATCATGCATTTCAAGGGCCAACTGGTCAGTGGTATATTGAGAACTCTCTTACCACTATCGGTCAAAATGATCCAGTGTCAGAACACAACTCTGCGTTGTGGAACTCTGGTGTTGAGTCAGATAAAGAGATTGCACGCAAACAGAAACGTAAGCTGCAATACTACTCCAACATCTATGTTGTCAAGGACTCTGCCAATTCAGAGAATGAAGGTAAAGTATTTCTCTATCGGTTTGGTAAGAAAATCTTTGATAAGATTATGGAGACAATGCAGCCTGCATTTGAAGATGAAACTCCTATCAATCCTTTTGATTTTTGGGAAGGTGCAGACTTCAAGTTGAAGTTGCGTAAAGTTGATGGTTACTGGAACTATGATAAGTCAGAGTTTGCAGACCCATCTGCTCTGTTGAATGGCGATGATACAGAACTTGAGACACTTTGGGGAAAGCAGTATTCCTTGAAAGAATTTACTGATAACTCTAACTTCAAGTCTTACGATGAGTTGAAGAAACGTCTTGACGTTGTTCTTTCTGGTACAACCACTGTAGGTAATGTGGTAGAAATGTCTACTGCATTTGATGATTCACCAAATACAGTTGTTACTGTTGATACACCAGAGGAACCAGCTCCCACAATATCGGTGTCAGATGACGATGATGATACTATGTCATATTTTGAAAAACTTGCAGAGGAAGGTTAATTGATGAAAAACTTTGTTATGACCGCAATGGCAGTGGCACTCTTTAGTGCTACTGCTAACGCAAACACTATTTCGGTTAGATGTAGTGATGATGTTCAACGTGGAACAGTTAAACTTACTAATCCACCAACTATGAATTGTTCTGATCTTGAACTTGTACAAAAGTATATTGGTTCTGGTGTGACTGTAGGGCCTGATTCAAAAGTAAATGAATTAGTCTCTGCAATTACGAGTATACAACCAGCACCAGATGCAAAGCCTGTAACACCTGTTACAACTGAAGATTTTGTTGTAACTGAGAATAATCTAAAACTTGAGGATAGTGGTGTGAATATTCGGCGTGAAGATACATCACGTATTCCAAAATTGGATGATTTCTCTCGTAAAACTTTTCCTGGCCAAAATCGAACTGGTAATAGGAGATGGTTTTCTGAACTTGATTCTACAAAATGTCAAGGTTGGATAAATCTTAATGATATCCTTAGTGGAAGGTGTGGTTCTGTACAAGTCAATATGACTAGGTAGATTAAACACTATAACCAAAGAAAACCCTTGTAGAAATACAAGGGTTTTTTAGTGCCCGACGCCACCAGTTCCCGCAGCTCTAGTTAGCTCATTAACTACAGTGCTGCCGTGAGTAAGGGTGCCAAGGCCACCACTAAGATTAATAGTTTTAGATGATGGGGCATTAATGTTATTAGGTGCATTAACAATACTGCCTGAGTACTGCCCTGTTCTTTTAATTTGTCGGTTCAACTCCATAATTTTATTGATAATAAATTGTTCACTAGCTTGAGCACGCTTAAAATCTGCACTTTCTTTACCCGATACTTTAAGTGCTCCAGCTTTCTTTGCTTGTGCCGTTTCTAAGACACTTTGCAGCTTTGCAATTTCTTTTGTAACTTTCTCAAATCTTTTTATTCCCTTTGCCTGAGCCACAACTGCCGTATCTGCCCTATCTTCAGCTGTATCTATTGTCCCTCGAATTGTCTGTGAAATTGTCTGAGAGGCACCTTGCTTTTTAAGCAATGCATCTCTCTCTGGGTCGCCGAGAAAAAATTTTTTCAAACTAGATGGGAGTGCTTGAATTTCCTTTGCAATTCTCTTTTGTTTTTCCTCTTCGGCCTTAGCAAATGCTAATGCTTCTGGTACAGATTTAAAATCTTTACCAAAGCGCTTATTGATTTGCTCTAAAGCTGGAATCATATACTGCTCACCTTTCTGTATTTCCGCCGGTTCTTTGCGAAATGCGCTATCGCCCAATATGTCTGATTGCTTCTCACCAATACGTGTGAGTTCACGAATTTTCATAAAGTCTGGAAGGCCTTTCTGTTTATTTATTTGACCAATTACTTTGTTTACAGCATCAATCATCATGTTTGCCATTGCTTTTTTGAGTCGCTCAACCGTACCACTTAGAGCTGCAAACATTGAATCTTTTGAATCGTAACCAAGAACTCTTGCTGCAAATTTTAGAAATGAATCTCCTAAATCTTTTCCAAGTTGGACAGTATTACCAAAAGTAATATCTCCCTTTAAAAACTTTTGAAAATCCTTCATAACATCACCAACTAATTTTTTTAAATTTTTTCCAAGTGGCACCAGAAAATTCGTATAAAAATCTGCAATGTATGGTAAAATATCATTCCGAATATATTTCATTATTTTTTTGAAGTCTTCCCCTTTCATAAAATTAATTAAAAAAAGTAAAGCACCACCAAGTGCAAGTTTACCAAGAAAACTAAGACCACTTTTAGCTGCAGATTTTGCTTTATCGAACAAAGCTCCTGCTACTTTACTAATGCCTCTTCCTATCCTTTTTATACCATTACCTAATCTCCGAAATCCACTTTGAATACTTTTAACAAGTTTAGTATTTGCAGCAGCACTTAATTTTTCTCTGATTGATTTTCTTGCTTCAAGAAAATTTTGTTTTTTAAGCAAATCAGAACTTCCTTGAGCAAAACTAACAAGTTTTTCAAGGGCCTCTGTCATATCAAGTCTTTGTTTAAAACTATCTAGTTTTTCTTTTACGATATCATCGTCAATTCCACCTAATAATTTGTTGGACATTTTCTGAAAAAATGATTGTTTTTTATAATGTCCCAAATCTTTTTTATTTGAATCTTCTTCTCTTTTAGTTCGTTTTACTTCAGCTTTTTCTATTTTGTCACCTTGTTGTATAGATTTTTTTGAAAATCTTCTTTGACTTAAAACAGAAACAAATTCTTCTTTTAGAAATTTAGCAGGATCCGCCTTACCATCTGCAATTGTTTGCTCACGAATAGCTTCACTTACCTGTTGTAAACCTTTTGTTACATCGTTTAAAGTTGCTTCAGCCATTTTTACTTATCCTTACTACCACCAGAACCACAGTAAAGACCAAACCATGCTGCACCAGCACCTACGATAACGGATATAAATGCACTCTGAGCATTAGATGGATCAGGAAGGGTCATAAACCATTCGGTTGTTCTATAGAACATAACACCATAGAGAGTAATTAACAAACGAGGCCAGACACGCCATTTGTCTATTTGAGAAGATGATATACTATTATACCATGTTGTGGGTGCAGGAGCTTCTTTTTCGTCTACATCATTATCTTCAACTACGACTACTTTTGCCATTTTTTAGCTCCTCTATTTGGTCAGCATTATTATGTATCTGTATCTGATTATTTATGGGTAAGTGGTCAAAAATAATTTTCTCAATTTTAAGATTTTCAATCTTTTCGTTAGGTACATATCTCCACACATAATCACCGTCAAATTCACCATTTGACTTACTAATACCAAATACGGATTGAGTTATTCCTATCTTAACGATAAGAGCTCTCTCACCATCTATGAGTACTTTATCACCTTCTTGAAACTGTTTGTTCATCGAAAATGCAATACCTTTACTTAATTTAGTGGCAAAATCCTTTATCATGAAACCTATGATAACGATCATCACCATACCAATGTAAGGTAATAAAAATTCAGTGATTTCCATTGCGGCTGCATTTGCTGTAGGTATCTCCATTACCCCTCATCCTTCCTAAATCCGTCTTCTTCTACCTTACGTTCTACTTTTGTGTTATCCATACTTGCTGCTACAAAACTTGCTGCTGCCAACATGGGTATCACATAAACCATTTTATCAGTGAGATATGCTGTAATATATGTAGGAACCAATACAATTATAGCCTTAATTAATCCATTAATCATTTATTTCGTTCCATTGCTTCCTTTTCTTCTTCCAAATAATTAATTAATAAACCTACATATATATCCCTCTCCCAAGGTATTAAATCTTCTATATCTCTTAAATTCCAGTGATGATGCTGTATCATCGCAAAATTTGTTTTATAGTAATTAGTTAAATTGTCATGGGAGAGGGCGATTAGAAAAAACTTGCAACTCCATCAATAACTACTTCACCTTTCTTTTTTGTTTTTGGATTTGTCACTTCTACTACGTGTTGAACTTTCGGCATACTGTCAAAAAAGTCTGTCACTTTTTCAAACTGCTCACTCGTAAGACTATCAACAAAATCTACTAATTCTTTTTCAGACATATCTATTTTATGATAAACCTTTTCACCATCATGAATTTCATGAACGCAACGATAAACCATCTTAAATATATCTTCTATTTCATCTGCACCTAGCATATCATCAAGTCTAGGATATCTCATTACTATTTTTATCTTATCTGTAATTGCAATTTCATTAGTGTGGCCCTCTTTCATAATTACATCAACGTCTTCTAATTTAATAGTTTTTGTAACTTTTGTTTTTTCATCATCTGGACACAGTAAATTTAAATCTACGTTTTCTCCTACAGATTTACTACGTATTCTTAAAAATAATAATTCAACATCAAATAGAGGAATGTCAAGTGGATTAATTTTTTCAAACGTGCATTGAGTAATAACATCTGCCATTGCATTTTTGATGCTGGTTTCATCTTCAGATTCTTGAGCCATCATTAGTTGTTTTTGCTCTCTAACTAAGAACGGCCTATATTTTATCATTTCACCTGTTGAAGGCTGTTCCAACTCATAAGTTGGACTATTAAGTTTGGGTAGTGCCATAATTTTTCATCCTTTATTATAAATTACGTCCAAGTTTATTCAATACTTTGGGTATATTTCTAGTTATATTTCTCTCTGCACTATTGACTATAGTTATTAAAGCTTTATCAAAAACACTAACGTCTGGGTTTTGACTTTGATCTAAACTTGTCCAATATCTAAAACTAAAGTTTACTCCTGTTAAAAATAATTGGTCAATTGCATCATAAGCTAATGCAGTTGGATTGATGGTTTTGGGAAATACTTCCCATAATTTAATTCCATATCTCCTTTTGTCTTGTCTATCTAAGAGATAAATTTCTAAAAAACCTGTGTAGTCATCATAGTATTGTATATTCCAAGTTTTTTCATCAAATGCTTGTCTTTGCCAGTTCTCAAAAAATACTCTTTCTGCTAAACCAGATGTAGATTGAAACTCTATTACAATGTCGTCTGCGTAGGTAACACCATCTGCAACTTCTCTATTTGGGCCATATATGTTACTGTCTTGAGTAGTGTTTAGTGATCTGCCAGGCAAAGTAACATTTTGTGCCTTTAAAGAAATTTTTCTTAAATCTGATGATCTTTCTGATCCGGCAAACATATTTGTTTGACTTCCTCCACCTCTTTTTGTGGGCGGAATAATTACTATTTCATATTTGTTTGGTTGTGCATATCCCTCATCAGAACGAAATTGAGATAGGATATCGTTTAATACACCATGGGCAGTGGCCTCTAAAAAGTTAGGAATTTTTACCATTAGATCATTCCCCTAGAATCTTTCCATACCTCATTTGCTGATCCTTTCTTAAATCTCTGCACTGGTAAAAGAGTTGCAATCATAAACTCATCTGCATCTATTCTACGAAACTGTGACTTCACTTGTCCAGCTAAATATTTGTGTATGGTCGGTTTTACTAATCTTATTTTTTTTACTTTTTGATACTCGACTAGTAATGCTGTTCCAGCATCAAAATTTGTATCATTAGAAAAATCTACCAAACGGTCAAGTAATTTTATTCGTAGTGGTATGGGCAAATAGTGCATATTGATTCCAAGGAATCCATCAGTATAATTTTCTAGAGGTAACACCAATGGGAATGTATCATAATATGGTAGAGTCTTCTTAAATTTAGGATCATAGATAAACATATTTAGCCGACCAAAAAAAGGTCGAGTGTTTCTTTTACCATCACGAATCAAATCCATTGCACCAGGCGTACCAAACTCTTTAATCTTTTCTCTATACCACTGAGTAGATTTTGGTCTACCTCTTGCTGCATCTAAAACACTTTGAATATATTTACTTTGTGCCATAATATTATTTATAACGAATACCTAATTCTTCCTCTGTAAGTATCTTGAATTCCATGTCATTGTCTTTACACCATTTAGTTGCGTGTTTCCACTTTGCCTCGTTTACACCAAAGGTTCTAACCTCATTTATCCATCTCTTAGTTTTTCTCACTACAGGCTTAGGTGGTCTAGTTTGTTTCTTGGGTTTTACCTCAATAATAAACTTTTTAAGATTACCGTCAGATTGCTTAACCTTAATGTAGAAATCTGGAAAATAACGATGTACTTTACCATCCCAAGGTGAAATGTAGGGTATGATGATTTCTTCACTGCCCCACTCCAAAACCTTGTCATTGGTATCACAATACACCATAAATTTTCGTTCCCACAGAGAACGATAAATTATGTTCTGAGGATTCCCTTTATATTTTTTAGGATTAACAGGATTATATCTACCTTTGTATGCCATGATGTATAACTCGTTATAAATAATTAAAAGTATTTCATAAGGATATTTAGTATGAGTGTCACAAGTTACGTAAAATTTAATGCAGCAACCGTGGCAACAGGTATTGCTGCTGGTGTTGCGGGTAGAGCTGTAAAAGATTTTGCAGAGGGTGTAAGAAGGGGCATAACTGGTAGCACTTCACCGATAAATCATGCAAAAGCTCGAGGACGTAAAAATACTGAAATTCTAGCATATCCATTTACAGTAGATGAAGATGAACAACAAGGACACTATATTATGTTCAATATCTACCTTCATGGTAAAGGAAAACTAGTAACACCAAAAACTGCTAAACAGAAGGCACAAGAAGCACTAGAAAAAACGGCTGCCGAATACGGAGTTGACGTGGCTGGTACAACAGAATCTTTTCAATCTATTCAACAACAGGAAGAGGCAGTTGCACAGCAAGCAGCAACTATGGTAGATGATTATGCAGAAGTTGTTCAAGAGGGTGCAACGGCCAATAGAATAGGTGGTTTTATTGGTGGTTCTGCGGAGGGAAAAATCAATAAATCAATACAAATGAGTCAATTGGGAATCAGACAAAAACAAAAAACTATTGCATTATATATGCCCCCCACTGTAGATGTTCAATATCAAGTTAAATATCAAGATGAAGAGATTGGTTCTTTAGCAATGGCTGGAAATGAAGTAATCCAAGGATTTATGAGAGGCACAGATGTTTTATCTAGTTTACAAGGTATGATTAGTGATAAAGTAGCATCTATAGGTGGAGAGGCTCTTCAAGCATTTGTAGAAACTACAGCAGAAACTTTTGCTGGCGGTGCTAGAGCACTATTTGAACTTAACAGAGGGACAGTGATTACTCCACGTATGGAATTGATGTTTGATGGAGTGGGAAGAAGAAGTTTTACTTTTACCTTTAGTTTTATACCAAAAAATCAAGATGAATCCAGAACTGTGGAGAATATAATTTTTCAATTCAAAAAATTTATGATGCCAGAATACTCTGACCCAAATACAAGAAGAGAGATGAATATTCCTGCTACCTTTGAAATTGATTACTACTATAGAAACACACGAAATGATTTTATTAATAGAATCTCAACGTGTTTTCTTAAAACAATGGATGTAAAATATGGTGGTGATCGTTATACTACATATCCAGCCACATTTACTGAAGGTGGTAAATATGGACTCCCACCACAAAAAAGCACCATGACATTAAACTTTGAAGAATTAGAACTATTAAGCCGTGATCATATTGAAGAGGGTTACTAATAATGTATTTTGGAAATTTCCCCACCATACCATATGATTCTGTAGGAAATGGTGACTTGAAGATGGTCACTAATCTTCTAAAACGTGTTGCCGTTCGAGCAAAAGTGAAAACTAACACCTTACTTTTTGATACATACGATGTGGCCGAAGGTGAAACACCAGAGATGATTGCTCATAAACTTTATGGTGACTCTAATTTGCATTGGGTAATTTTATACATTAACAATGTTACAGATAGATATCATCAGTGGCCTATGTCAGCAGGACAATTTTTATCTTTTCTAAATGACAAATATTCTAATCCAGATGCAACGCACCATTATGAGATAACACAAACCTCTGGTGATACCACTATAAGAATAGATGTAGGAGCAGATAACACTGATCACAGTGGAGCCACAGAGATAACTAATCGTGAGTTTGAAGAAGAAAGACAGGATACTTTACGTAAAATTCGTTTACTTGATCCAACATATCTTGACCAGTTTGTAGGGGAATTTGAAACTCTGATAAAAGAAAGTATATTATAATGACTGAAATTAGAGCTGCAGGAGATTTTAACCTGGCTAGTGCAGAAATTTTAACCTCATCTGGTACTCTCATTAATATCAAAACAAATATATCACAAATTAATATTTATGAAGATTGCGGAAGAAACAGTATATCTGGTGAAATGTTGATGCATGATTCTGGAGGATTTGTAAGTGTTGGCCCTATTATGGGTCAGGAGTATTTAAGTTTAAAACTACAAACATCATCTCTTACAGATGAGAATGATGTAATTGATTTTACAGAGAACGTATTTTTAATCAACTCTATAGATAACAGAACTGAGGTTGGTAATAATGTTTCGGTCTATCTGGTAAGTTTTACCTCATCTGAACTTGTAAAAAACCAGAGAACGAGAATAAACAAATCACTTGTCGGTTCTTTTTCAGATATTGTAAAACAAATGTTTGAAACTGTAAACTGTAAAAAGAAAGTTTTTATAGAGCCCACACGTGGCATAAAGAGAATGGTTCTGCCAAACATATCTCCATTTGATGTAATCAATCTGGCTGCAAAGCAAGCAACGTCTAACTACAACGTAAACTATTCACCAAATTATTTGTTTTTTGAAACATTCAAGGGATATCATTTTAGAAGTTTGTCTAGTTTATATGCTCAACCTATGGTACAAACGTATGAGACATTTATACCCGGCACTCAAGCAAATTTATTTGTCGGTTCTAAGTCTGGGAAAAAAGGATTTGTTGCCATTGAGAGAGAATTAGCAATGATACTTGGTTATGAGATTATTGAAAACAATGACAGTTTGTTTAATTATACCACTGGTGTTCTAGGTTCTAAACTTATATCTCACAACATATACACAAAATCATTCAAGAGATATGACTATAATTATTTTGATAATTTTGGTAAAGAGGATCATATTGAAAAATATCACAGTAAAGAGCAACACCCTATTTTCAGTGACGTTTCAATAGAAAATGGTGGGTTAAGAGGTTCTGATTTTCCATCTAGGACATATCTCACTTCAATTTCAAAAGCTGAAAATGACGTAAATAACACTACTGTAAATAATACTGAACCATATGCTGCACCTGATCCAGAAAATTCTTTACAAGAAAGAGTATCTACTTTAAATCAACTCAACAAAGGACTTTTACTAAATATAATAGTACACGGTAATACGTCAGTAAATGCTGGAGATATTGTGAAAGTAGACATCCCCCTTACATCAGCATATAAAGTTCCAGAAGAAGAGGGTCTTGATAGGTTTTATCAGGGGGCTTTTCTTATCAAAAGAATTAAACATAGTTTTGATTTTGGAGAGAAGAAACATAAATCAATTTTGACCTTAGTAAAAGATTCTCTACCAAAAAAATTAGAGGGGCCTAAAAATCAAGTAGAACCTAAACCAAAAAAATCAATAAATGTTATATCTCGTAAAGATGTATTTTATCCACAACTTTAAGAAAGGAGAATGTATCCGAAAACACAAATACCCAACAAATTGATCTGAATTTAGAAAGGAATGAACAATGTCAAAAATTCAAAATCGCATCAAGAAAATGAACTTTCAGAAACAAGAGCGCAGAGTACTAGAAGAACTTTCAGATAATGATAAATATGTAATAGAATTAGCAGGGTATAGAAAAGATACATTACGGAGTAATTATGAAAACCTTCCAAGAATTGCAAGAGGGACTCAACGATCCCAATATATTTAAAGCTTTCTTTCTAGCTGGTGGCCCTGGCAGCGGTAAGTCATACGTTGTCGGGAAAACCACTGGTGGAACTGGATTGCGCATAGTCAACTCAGATGACGTATTTGAGAAGTATCTCAAAGATGCTGGTCTTGAAATGGATATGAGGACAAAACAAGCAGAGCGTGAAGAAGAAGAAAGAGATAAGTTACGTGATCGTGCAAAAGCAATTACAAAGAAAAAAGAGAAAAATTATGTCGAGGGTCGCATTGGACTTATCATAGATGGTACTGGTAAGAACTACGACAAGATTGCAGCACAGTCTATTTATCTAAAACGACTAGGATATGATACACATATGATATTTGTCAACACCTCTCTTGACACTGCTCTAAAACGTAATGCAGAGCGTGAACGTAGAGTTTCAAATTCAGTTGCAACAAACTCATGGAGAGATGTACAATCCAACATAGGTAAGTTTAGTCAACACTTCAGACAGAATTTTGTGGTTGTAGACAACAATGATTCAAAAGAAGATGTTATGACTCCAGTATTCAAACAGATAAAGAGTCTGTTACGAAAGAAAGTGACAAGTCCTATCGCAAAACAATGGGTGATGCAACAAATGAAGGAAAGAGGTATTACCAAAGCTCCCAAAGGATTCTAATCTTTTTTTCAATTTTCAATAATATCAAGGACTTACACGTTACGATTTTTCTTGACATATCTTACTGAATGTGGTAGCATTAGTATAGATGATGGAGAGAGAAATAATGATATTTGAGATCAGAAATAAAGATGGTGTGACAGTCGCCATTGAGGAAGATTTTGGTAATGCAGCAGAACATGAAATGGTTCTGTCTGAAATGCATCCAGAAGAAAAATTCACTATCGTTAAGGTGTTACGTAAATCATGACCATTAAACAGTCAAATGCAGGCCAGTGGATACGCCTCAAAGGTAAATCTGGTCACGGTAAGAATCGTATTCATGAACACGGTGATATCTGGTTGGTTGTCCACGTTGACACAAACAAGGTGATGCTACGGAGTCGTAACAAGACATTCAAGGCTGATGATGAAATGCATCATGATTGCCGTTGGATTGATCAGGGTGTTGATAAAAACTTTGAGATTGTTGAAATTAACTGTTGACAAATCCCTCTGAGGGTGGTATAGTTAGGTATGATGAAAATTAAGACAAAAAAACTTGATGCTGGTGACTACGTTACCACAAACACCAACACCACATACTACATTTCTAAGAGTTATGATGGTTCTAACACTTGGACTCTTTGTGACGAATCGTATGACAAAGGTATGTACGATGGTCATTTCAGTATTTGGGATACCAAGAGAGATTGTATTGAGGTCATTGCAGAAAAGGAACGTGGAGCTTGATCCATATTGAAGCCACTGGTGGTCTGAAAAAAGATCGGGAACTTGCAGAAGATGTTATGTGGTTCTGCATGGATATTCTTATGCCTCGTATGCGTACACTGTGTGTTGATTTAGAGTTTACCAAGACTCTAGAAGATGGTGCAAAAGGATTTGCATATATGGGTGAGGATGACAAGGATATCATCATTCAGATTGACCATCGTTTGAGTCGGATTGAGGGTCGAGATCAATTGATTGAGACTGTTGCCCATGAAATGGTTCATGTCTGGCAGATGGCCACAGGTCGTTTGAAGGATAAGTTTCGTGGTGGATACAAGCAGTTGTGGAAGTGCAAAGATGGTAAATATAGGAACTACAATAAGACTTCCTATGACCGTCAGCCTTGGGAAACTCAGGCATATGACCTAGAAGGAAAACTTGCAGAATTATACGAAATAATGAAAGAAAAAGGTTGACAAACCTTATTTGTTCATGTATACTAGTAATATAATCAAGAGAGAGAGTTTGATATGAAAAAAGGTGACACAATTATTGCAAATTATGGTGCGATGTTTCCTATTGAAGAAGGTGAAATCATCAGTGTCGATTATGATACCAAGTTGAATGGTGCATATGCCATTGATGTTCTTTTTCATGAGGATGGTGCTGTCAAGAAACTGATGACAAGTGACATAAACACCAAGAGTGTGAATGGTTCACCTATTGGATATTGGACTGAGGAGGCGTACTATGTGGGCTAATAATAATTTGATTGCAAAAGGTTACAGTTCTTTGGATGGTATAACACCCATATATCTCTGGAGTTGTGGAAAATCCAAATACGAGATTGAGGTTTACAAGAACAAATACTATTCAGAAAGTAAAGTGTTCGACTCTTCTTATAATAAAGCTCTTGATTTGTTTAAAGAGTTTGTTGGTGACTCATTTGAATATGTGGCTCTGTTATGAAATACATTTTTGACATAATTCGGTGCGTTACCGTAGTCAGTGTTTTCGGTCTAGGTCTGGTTGGTCTAGGTATGATGATTTGGTTCTTAGGAACGTATGGAGGCTAAAATGAACAAAAAATTAGATGCCCTGTTGGACACTTTGGATGATGTAAAAAATCCCAAAGAAATGGTTTCGGTTGTCCATGCAGCTTTTGAAGAGAAGTCTCGTTTGGTTGCATTTGTCGAG